>Ga0272442_10000356_pt1 | contig 76143 bp, 49 predicted proteins | sample SSMForm2O_FD_200262 | JGI IMG/M metagenome (GOLD analysis project Ga0272442, IMG submission 200262) | Marine sediment archaeal communities from Little Sippewissett salt marsh, Falmouth, MA, United States - SSM-Form-2O | ecosystem: Environmental > Aquatic > Marine > Wetlands > Sediment ...
CGACCTCGAGACCGTTCTCTTCAAGCTTGCGAATAACGAAGCCCGTATAAGGATCGTGCTGGCGCATGTAGATCTCGCCGATGTAGAGCACCAGAGGAAACCGCTCGTGGTTCCGCATTTTGCAGGATTTGAACAAATAGACGGTTTTTTTGCCCCATTCGATCAGGGCCGGCGTTTCGGCGCCGCTCTCGACAACCTTCTCCAATTCGTGCAGTTGCTTTTGCCTGAGCTCCGCCATAGCGCTTTTGTCTTCGACATACGGATAGAACCGCAAAAAGGTATCTTCCAGAAGGTCCGAACCCTTGATGCCCTTGAATAACATGCGTTGCATCCGCATCTTGTCCGAGGCGCTGAGTTTTCGCGGGAAGGGGATATCGAGATAATCCGTCTCCGAAGAAGGACCGGCCACGGGAACGTCCTGCAGGCCCTCTTCATCCAGAAACTCCCTGACCAGCTCTGTGTATTTGCCGAACCGGCACGGGCCGCTCGTCGTGGGCAGCATGACAAGATAATGTTTCTTCACATAATCGGCCCCTTCTTCTTCGATCTTGTCTTCAAGGAAACCGATGGCGTCGCCCACCACACCTTTGAGCGGGTGGCAGACTTCGGTATAGATATGCCGACGCGCCGCTTCGTAGCCTCTCTCCGTGTTCGTCGGCAAGACGACGCTATCAACGCCGAAATATCTCAGCCCGGCCGCACCGACGCAACTCGCATCGCCCATATAGGGAATCAACCAGGTCCGCTCCTCAGACCCTTCACGCGAGCGCCGTTTCAACTGGTCGATCCTTAACTTTTGGGGCTTGCTTTGCTCGACGACTCGCTCGTGGGCCTCCGTTCTCGTCACAAACGGGGCGTTGTTCGTTTGAGCGTCCGTCAGGAGAACAAGCAACGGCTTGCCCGCCGCCTGTTGAATCTTCTCTTCTTGATATATTTTTAAACTGTCCGGCCCGCATGCGAAATTCATCATCCGGATCGCGAACAGGTTCGGGTGCTCCGCCACAAAAAAATTCGCCTTGAGGATCTTCACGCTCTGCACCCAAAACTCGTTCTCTACCACGCCTTTGAGGGATACATTTTCGAATTGACGCTCAAGAAATTGCTGGGGAATATAATCCAGCCCCCTGATCTGTGAGAACATGTTCCCGGAGTTGGAGCTGGCCTCGGGGTCGAGCAGCACGTAATCCCTCCCGACGCCGACGTAAGCCTTGTCGTTGCCGGCTTCGATTTTCTTGAGGAACTTTTCGCCTTCTTCATAAAGCTCCTCTTTAAACTCGCGCTCCGTGTTGTCCGCGAATTCGATGGCCTCCTTGATCTGTCCGGCCGTGAAGACGAGCTGAAGTCTTTTGAATTCCTCTTTCAACTGGCGGATGAGAAGCCCTTTATCACCGAAGTGGAGAATCGGATTGATCTGTTTGCTCTTATCCAGCGATAAAACGTCGTTCAGGATATACCCTTCCGATTCGGTATAAATACAATACTTTAGATCAGGCGGACTGCCGGTCCTTAGCTCGATAAAGCTCGGATTGAACAGGTAGTCGATGTTCGGATCGCTGTTCAACACCGCGGCGTGCCCCGTCGCGAGCTTGCGGGCGATGCAAAATTCCGTCCGCGAATTGTCCACTCCGATTGCCGCGATCTCCTTCGTGGTCCGCGGTGAAACAACCGGGTAAAAGCCGAGCTTGTTGAGTAAAGCGGCACTCCAAATGCCCTTCTCTCCGAGAGTTGCCGTACTCCTTTTAATCCCGACCGTTTTCAGTGATTCGGCTTCTTTTCGCGCGGCCGGAAGGTCTTTTTGCAGGCATCCCAGCTTCTTGAAATGCTTGTCGTATATTTTATGGTACCGGTCCACATAGTTCGGCTTCGGCCTCTTCGAGGTTTCGGAATTACCCCGCGGGCAGAAGCCGCCGGTAATGATCTCATCATCCTCGATGGAAAAGACTTCAAGCTGGCAATCTCGCATACCGCAGGACTTCTCGCCGAAAAGCTCCTTGCACGAAATCTTTCGCTTCTCGAAGGGCATATCCACCAAGCCCCAGCCCCTAAACGCGGACTGGCACTTTTTGCCCTCCTCTTCGAGCCGTTTAATATTTTCAATAATATCGAGGGCCTGCCCCCACGCTCCGAACATTTCCCTGTGGGGAAAGGCCTCTATTTCGTTCTCCGATACCTGCGCCAGAGCGGCCAGGAATGCCTTACCCAAAGGCGGTCCGCCCTGGGCGGAGCATTTCTGGCCTGAGTGGCCGGAACCGCCGACGAACTTATAATAGTAACTGGCCGCGGTGCCTCTTACGACCGCGGCGGCAATTTCATCCTTATTGAAGCCCTCTGCGATGAGCCGGTTCTCGTCCATTTCCATAAAGACGCCGCACGTTGAATCGATGATGGGAACTCTGTCCGCCCTCAGCGCCGCTTCCTGCAGAGTATCTTCAACGTTGAGATTGATCACGTCCGCCATATTCTCCAACGTCTGCCCGGATCCGGCCTGACAGCTATAGTTCATCTTCGCTTCCTTGACCGTCCCGTCGGTCGCAAAGCTGGTGAACTTCATGTCCTGGCCCCCCACTTCGAAGATCGTATCGACCTCGTTGTCGTAGTGTTTGACACCCAGCGCATGGCATGTGATCTCGTCGGTGACCCGGTCGGCAAGCTCGGTGCCCTCCTTTGCGAACTGCTCGGCCTTTTTCTTACTCACCAGTATCTTTTCGTACAATTTCCGCGCCGAGCCGGTGGCGCCGACACCCCTGACAACGACTTTTTGCTTGTGCCGGCCCAAATATTTTAGAACCCGTTTCAGGGATTCCTCAGGATTACCATGTGTCTTGATATAAAGCTTGTCGAGTAAACGACCTGTCTTCAAATCGACCAAAGCCCCTTTGGTCGTTGTGCTGCCCCCGTCTATCCCGAGGACGACTTCCGTTCCCGGCTTGATCCGCGCGGCGAGCCTTTTGCTCTGCTCATTGACATTTCCAAGCGAAATCGACAGCGAGGGCGCATATTTCCTTTTCTCCCGGCTATAGGCGGCCACTTGATCGAGCTGCTCAACCTCGAAAACGAAATTGTTGCCCTCCTCAATGGCCTTGATGGCCGCACCGATGGCCGCGATATTTTCACAATGCTTCGCTCGCTCGATCTTCAGACCCAGAAATTCCTCCATATTCTCTCTGATGAGATCGTTGGCAAAAACGCCGCCGCTTACGACCGCCTCGCCGTCACGCCCGCCTCTGTCTATGGTGCGGGCGCCGAGCACATCGATTTTGTAGTTTCTCGCCACCGTCCTGAACAAGCCGGACAGGTTATCGGGCCTTGTGGCGCCTTCATTTTGTTTATGAATCAGATCCGATTGAATGACGACACCGCACCGCGCCAGGAATTCACTCGGCTCGTTCGCCGTCGACGCTTCCTCCTCCGCGCGCCGGTACATCTCCTCAAGCCGGCCCTGCAACCTGGCTCGATTTTGGATTCGGACCTCTTCTTTTTCTTCCGCGTTCGACGTCGAAGCCGGATCGGCTAACTTCGGATTCCGAACCTCGCCCTCGAAGAGTCTCCGGCACTGCTTTTCAATAAGGGTCCCGGAGCCCCCGCCGCATTTCGTGCCCGTCCTCCATTCCTGGATGATCTTCTTGTCGCCGATCTGCTTGAGCTCGAAGAAATACGCATCCTTCGCCCCGATGTGGAACACGTATCGAGCGTTCGGATTGGCCCCTTCCACTCCTTTTGGAATGGCGACGCTGTCAAACACATAGGAGACGCCTTCCATGACTTTTGGGAAAGCTTCGGCCCCGCTGCCCGTGAACGCGGTACTTCGTATTTTATCGGCCCCGAAGGTCGCCAGAATGTCCTTCCATGCCTCTTTAATCCCATCGACGGGATTCGCGAAATGCATGATGGACTTGGGCGAATAAACGATCTCTTTGTCCTCGGACAAAACCGTGTAATGGACAAAACTGCTGCCCACGTCAAAGCCTACAATGAGAGTTTTACCTAACTTATCCACATTGACCCTTCCTAAATCCTCAATCTTCAATAATCCAACAAGAAAGCTCGTAAAAAAAGTCACATCTCGTGAAAAAAAGGCATTATAACCGGAACTCCCCCCGATTTGCAAGCCTCTTCAATCCCTGATACGGGCAAACACATCCCCGCCGTATCTCAGAAAATGCCGTTTATAAACTGTTAACAAACCTGTGAGAGTTGCTCAGGACCCCACACCCGGATTATTACTTTCTCGCGATGAACAAGAAATGGCCGGCTATCCCATAGCGAATAATTCAAATAACCTAACAGGTTTTCCACAGACTTTTTTTTGAAACAGCCCCTTCGAAATACCTCCTGAAAAACATGTTACAGAGAATAACCGGCTGAAAACCAACAAATTCACGCGCCATATGAAGTATAATACGGATTTTCTTAAGTAATAAAATGTATTATACACTTCCCAAAGTGGGTATCATGTCATAAAACACATTGTCCTTGTCGATTAATTTTAGTATGCTTACGTCCAATGGGTTTTCGATGTTCAAAGTCCGGCTGCCAGCCTATGCACACCATGTTAGCTCGTTACTTGCGCGAGTTTCTTATTCCGCGCGCTCATAGTGTCATTCTTTTTGGCGCTTTCTTTTGTACGCTTACCGTCAAACTCTATCACTCGGCGCGTTACGGTTTGACCGGCGAGTATTTTGGCTGGATCCTTTCCGATGTCTCTTTCTTTCTGGCCATCGAAGCCGTATTGTCACTGGTTTGTTTTCGCTGGCCGAAAAAGTGGTTTATGCGCGCCGCCATGATTATCGCCGCGATCGTCTGTACGTGGTCCGTGATGAACGCGGGCTGGTTGATCCGAACGGGCACACAAATATTACCGAGGGTCCTTCTTCCCTTGTTTCGCGATCCGGTAAGCGCTGTTTACATGATCGGCGTGAACCTCGCCAAGATGCCGGTCATTGCCGCCATTCTTCTGGTCCCGAGCGGCGTTGCCCTGACGTTTTTCTTTTTGGCGTTAGCGCGTCCGTCCATGCCGACGTACGACAAGCGGCGCTTTTTGCTTCGGGTGTTGGCGTGTTTTGCGATCATTCTTGTTTCGATAGCGGCCCGCCCTGCTTTGGCCCGACGGGGGTCTCCTCAGATTGCCGCGGTCGGATTGCACGATAATTCCCAACTCCGGGCTTTGATGAGTCTGGTTTTGCCGGATTATCGATCCGTCGTCGATCCGCAGCGCCGGGTCCCTTCGCACGACCAGGTGGTCATGGCGGTGAAAACGCCGCGCACCAAACAAAACGTGGTTATGGTTATTCTTGAGGGCGTTCAGTATCGATACACGTCGCTTGGGGACGAGGAGTGTCGGTTAACACCTTATTTGAAAAAACTGGCCGATCAAGGCGTGGAGTTTACAAATGCGCGTTCTTCTCTGACACATACAACGAAAGCTATTTTTGCCTTATTGACGGGACGTTTCGCGTCCGCGTCTCAGGATATTGCAGAGACCGTTCCCGCAAAACAACCCTATGCCAGCTTAGCGACGGAACTGAGCGACGGGTTGGATTACCGAACCGCTTTTTTTCAGTCGGCGGCTGGGAGTTTCGAGTCCAGGCCGGGCTTGGTGCACAATCTTGGGTTTGATAAATTTTGGGCGCGCGACGACTTGGACGATCCCAACGATTATCTTGGTTATCTTGGCTGCGATGAATTTTCAATGCTCCAACCCATCAAAGAGTGGATACAATCCGATGAACGGCCGTTCTTTCTTGTTATTCTCTGCTCGGTGACGCACGATCCGTACGAAGTGCCCGAGTGGTTTGGCGAGGCGCCCGTAGAACTCCCGGATCGCTACAGGCAGGCCATTTTTTATACGGACAAGTTTCTGGCTGCTTTGGACGTGGAAATGACCCGGATGAGAATCGCCGAAGAGACGATCTTCTGTGTGGTCGGCGACCATGGGGAGGCGTTTGGGGAGCACGGTTTGCTTGGGCACGAGCGCATCGCTTTCGACGAGGTTTTGCGAATCCCGTTTTGCATAAGGGCGCCGTTTCTTGTGGAGGCCTTAACGAAAGAATCCCGGCCGGTCAGCTCCATTGATCTGGCGCCGACGTTGTTGGGCTTATTAGGTTTTGAGACGGGGTCCGCCGGTTTTGACGGTGTCGATGTTTTAGCGACGGGCTCCCGGAACAGGAGGATTTACTTTAGCGGGTGGATGCAGGAAGGACCCGCTGGTTTTGTAGAAGGCACGCGTAAGTTCATATATAATCCAGTGAGTAAAACGCTCAGCGTCTATGATCTTGGCGAGGATCCGCTTGAGAGGATTGGTATTGAGTTGCCGGCGGAACAGAACACGAAGGCCGCGGAACAGATCGCTGCATGGCGCGAGGGGACGATTATGCGTATCGATCAGGAGAAAACGGGTAGAAAGATGTTGTATGGCCGCTGGCTTTGCCGTTGGACGAATCGCGTCTCCTCCTCCAAGTACGTAAAAGAGACACGCGATTAGTCCGCTCTCGTGTCACTGTTGTTCTCTTGGGGGCGTTGCTTTTTATAAACACACGAGTCATTTACCTATCGGCGTGAAAACAAAATAGATTATATGGGCGAATTGGGATATTTGTAGCCTTGAGGTGTTTATAAAAATAAACACGCTGTTAAAAAGTGACATAAGAGCATCCGACCGATCGTTGAGAAAGAGATACTCATAAGTTATTGCAAATATGAGATTTAGATTGCGGTGAGTGTTCTATTCTCCATTGGCGTCGCTTTTTTGGTATATTTCTTGCGGTTTATTACATTCTGTCCATTTGAGGCAACGATATTGGGCGGACGGCCTAAACATGTTACCGGAGGAGGACATGTCCGCCCGATTTTGAGTCTCGCAGAGCCGGAGACCCCGGCTCTGAGTTAATAAATTTCGTGCAATGGAGTCGTTCCGGAGGAGGGGCGACTCCATTTTTTTTGCGCCAATAGCCGACAAGGCCCCAAAATATTGTTCTTCCGAGTGATGAATAGGTCCATGTGCGATCCCAAGAACCGAGAAAAATCGCTCGGGGCCCCAGAGGTCCAAATTACCCCCCTGGTTGCCCTAATTTGGCCCGCTGCCCAAACGATTTTTCTCTCGGGCCAACCCCAGAGTTCCGACCTGCTCGAGGCACCTATTCATTAACCGGAAGAACCTAAAAGATTAAACGTCCCCTTTTTCACATTATCAGTATTACAAACTGCTACGGATGCATATAATAGGCTGCGGTATGGAACGGGCAGTTTACAGAATCATCGATGCGAACTTTAACCGGGCGCGCGAGGCGGCCCGGACGGTTGAAGAATTTTGCAGATTCGCGTTGAATTCAGAGGGCCTGACCGGACGGGCCAAGCAGATCCGGCATGAACTCTCCGGTTGCATGGCTTCGCTCGACGTCGCCAAATTGATGTCGAGCAGGGACACGCTCGGCGATGTCGGCGTCGGGCAAAAGGTGGAGCACCAGCTTACCAGAGAAGATTTGTGTGGCTTTTGCGCTGCCGCCTGCAAACGTCTAAGCGAGGCATTGCGGGTGCTTTCAGAGGCCCTTCGAATTGAGAACGAACGGGTCGCGGAGAAGATAGAAGAGCTCAGATATGCGGCCTATACACTCGAGAAGGATGTTGTTCTCCAAAGCGATACGGTGGAAAAGTTTCGCCGTGTCCAGTTGTACATCGTTATCACCAGCGATCTACCGACGGAAGTTCTTTTTTTGACGAAAAAGTGTGCTGCCGGCGGGGCCGATTGTATCCAGCTTCGGACCAAGACGATGGCAGACGACACGCTGTTTGCTCTTGCCGTGGAATTCGTCAAAATATGTAGAGACGCCGGGATTGTGAGTATCATCAACGACCGGACGGATATGGCCGTGGCCGCGGGCGCCGATGGGGTACACCTGGGCCAAACGGATCTGCCCGTTGCACAGGCCCGGAACCTGGAGTTGGCTCCTTTAATCGTCGGCAAGAGCACGCACTCGCCGGAACAACTGCGGTCTGCGTGTGATGAGCGGCCCACATACGTAGGCTTAGGTCCTGTTTTTGCTACGGCCACTAAGCCGAGCGCCCCGGCGGTCGGGCTGAGCTATGTGAAGCAGGCGGTGCAAATGCTCGAGCACCACGGGATAAGCCATGTCGCTATAGGGGGCATAACGCCTGATAATGTGGGCCAGGTGCTGGAGGCTGGGGCGACGAGTATTGCCGTTTGCTCAGCCGTTACCGGTGCCGACGATCCGGCCGACGCGTGTCGAGAATTGAAACGAAGAATAACTGAATTCCAGGGAACGTAATATGAAATGGTCTTTGCGGTTGCTTCAGGTAGGATTGGCTGCTTATCTTAGTGTCGTGCCGGCGATGGCTGGGGGGATGTCGAATGTTGAGATTTCCGCGAAGGATATCTCGGAATCCAGCGGTTTTACCGGTGGTATTTGTGTGATTATCGGCGACCAGCCCGACGGCTTGGCGACGGCGATGTCAAAGCAGGGTAAGTATGGTGTACAGGCTTTGCTGCCGGATAAGGGTGCGTTGAAGAACGTCCGCCAGGCGTTGAGATCCAACGGGGTTTCCGGCTTCGTATCGGCGGATCGTGCAGAGTATAGCTACCTTCCATACGCCGAGAATTTAGTCAACATCGTTGTGGTTGAGGACTACGAGCGTGCTGTGGAAAAGGGCCTTTCGATTGATGAGGTCTTCCGCGTCCTGACGCCGTATGGCTCGGTTTATATTGATGCTTCAGGTCATTCTTCGGAGCGGTTGGGGAGTCTTTTAGATGAGCTTCTGGAATCGGGATTTATACGGGAGCGGACTAATGCTGGCGGATGGCTCAGAGCGGTCAAACCCTGGCCGAGAGAAATCGACGAATGGACGCATTATCTGCATGGTGCCGACGGTAATCCGGTGGCGAGGGACCGTGTCGTGGCGCCGCCGAAGCACTTTCAATGGGTGTCTGATCCGCTGTGGATGCGATCCCATGAAAGCGATTCGAGCGTTCGGACGCTCGTGACCTCGCACGGCCGCCTGTTCTACATAGGCGATGAGGCCCCGATCAGCCTTGTGGGCGATCATGATTTGCCCGACAAGTGGTTTCTGACGGCGCGCGATGCCTTTAACGGCGTTGAGCTTTGGAAGGTGCCGATCGAGGATTGGGGTTGGAGGGCTTGGAAGCCGTCCTGGTTCACACCCCGCCCGGGGGGGATTCCGTTGAATATCGAGAAGCGGCTCGTTGCGATAGATGATAAAGTTTACGCGACGCTCGGTTATCGAGCGCCGGTCAGCCAATTGGATGCGAAAACCGGCCGGTTACTGAAGACCTATGACGGTACGGATCGTACGGCGGAGATTCTGTACCATGACGGCTTGTTGATCCTGTCCGTGCTTGAGGATGAAAGAGCAAGAATCAAAGTGGTCGAGGCCGAAAGCGGTCAGATGCGATGGTCGTCGGAACAGTCCTATCGCGGGACGACGACGGATTACTACCGGTTCCGGGCCATGCACGGCAGTGTGACCCCGGCCAAGGTCGATCCTACTTTGAATATCGGAACGGATGGAAAGGTGATTGCCTTGCTTGACGGCGAAGACGTCGTCGGTATTAACTTCGAAGATGGAAAAGAGCGGTGGCGCGGCAAATTCCCCCTTGTCAAAGAGGACTACAAGGCCGGCGGTATTCGTGCCCTCCAAACCGTATGGACGGGTACCTTAATCGTTAGCGACGATGTCGTCGTACACGCCAGCCCCAACCAGCTCGCAGGTTTTTCGGCCCGAACGGGTGCTCTGTTCTGGTCGCAGCCGAAGAAATATCTCGGCCATCTCTGGTACGAATGGAAGGATGTGTTCGTCATCGACGGGCTCGTCTGGACGTGGAGCGGGCAAACCGTGCGCGAGCCGCTCCTGGTCAACGGCAAGCCGTCGAAAGGCAAAAGTCTATGGCCGGTTAGCGTTAACGGTTACGATTTACACACCGGTAAACATATCCAAAAGGTTCCGCTGGGCAATATTTTCAAGACGCATCACCATCATCGGTGTTACCGAAACAAGGCGACTGTGCGTTATATCCTGGCGAGCCGGCGCGGTACGGAGTACGTGGATCTCGAAAAAGGCCACCATACGGTCCAAAACTGGGTTCGCGGGACGTGTCACGTGGGGATGATGCCGGCGAACGGCCTTCAGTATGCCCCTCCGCATCCGTGCGTTTGCTATATCGAAGAAAAGCTTAACGGCATGTTGGCGCTGGCACCTCAGATTCCAGCTTGCTATCGTCCGGCCGAGCGTGAAAGGGCCGAGCGGGTTGAACGAGGTCCCGCCTACGGTCAAGTGCGGGGCCCCGATGCGGGTAACGCCGACTGGCCCGCCTACCGGCACGACTCGCTTCGGAGCGGGGCGGTCAAGACGCCCATGCCCGGTTCACCTCAACTCCTTTGGAAGAAAAAGGTTGGGAGAAAAATAACGCAACCTACGGTGGTGGATGGGCGACTGTTCCTCCCGTTGGTTGACGAGCACTGCGTGGCGGCGCTGAAGGTCGCGGACGGTGAGAAGATTTGGGAGTTTACGGCCGGCGGCAGGATTGATTCGCCGCCGACCTATTATCAGGGGATGGTGATATTCGGGTCGGCCGATGGACGTGTCTATTGTGTGCGTGCCGTCGATGGCGAACTGGTCTGGCGATTCGGCGCCGCGCCCCGGGACAGGCAAATCGGGGCCTTTGGCCAGCTCGAATCGGCCTGGCCCGTTCACGGCAGCGTCCTGGTCCGGGACGGCATCGCTTATTTTGCCTCGGGGCGGTCTTCTCACCTTGACGGCGGCCTGACGCTGTACGGTGTCGATGTCCACAGCGGCCGGACCCGGCACCAGACGACGCTGGAGGGGCCGCACTACGACGTCGAGAACATTGCGCAGAATTATCAACTGCCCATGGGGGCGCTGCCGGACGTCCTCCAGAGCGACGGGCGGCTTATCACTATGCGCCATCTCACGTTCAACGCGGCACTTAAGGAGCATAAGCTTGCCCCGAAGAAAGCCCCTCTGCGGATATCCGCCCAAAGCGGTTTGCTCGACGGCTCGTATTTCAAGCGCACACCGTGGTCCTATGGCCGGAGCGGCTACGCCCGGCTGCTCGTACACGATGAGGAGACGACCTACTGCGTTCGGATGTTTGATTCGCTGCGAGGTCTGGATCCGAACGTTTATTTTACGCCCGGTAAGAAAGGGTATTTATTATTTGCCTGTGACAAAGCGAACGGCCGGCAGACCTGGGCCGGCCGCATCCACGTGCGGATCAACGCGATGGTAGTCACTGAGAATCTTCTCTTCGTCGCCGGGCCGCCCGATGTGGTCGATCCGAACGATCCCCTTGGCGCTTTTGAGGGGCGAAAAGGGGGGATTCTCGCTGCGGTTGACCGGTCCGACGGAAAGAAGGTATGGGAATACACGCTCGATGCGCCGCCCGTCTATGACGGGCTGGCGGCGGCATCGGGCCGTCTTTATGTGGCGATGCGAAACGGCTGTGTGGTCTGCTTCGGTCCATAAGTTGGCCGTATGGCCCTGCGCCCATTCGGATGATGGACCGATGGAACGACGAGGGAGGCGGTCGGAATCGCGTAAAACGCAGATAATGGGTAATTTTCACTATATTTTAGTGGACTTGCGCACCTGGAGTGCGTAAAATGCTCTTTCGGCGTTTTGTTTGACGGCGTTGCCCTGGAGATTGTTGGTTGATGGAAGTCACGTGAGCGGCTATTATGGAGATTGAAAGTATGAAACGGAGATGCGTCGTTTCAGGGCTTCTTATCGTGTTTTGCCTTTTATCCCTGCAGTCGGGTTGCGGGGAAGGAGACGGGATCACGACCACGCCCGGCGCCAAACCGACGGGACCTTCGCCCAAAATAACTTTTGAAAAGCTGGACTATGATTTCGGTGAAGCGGGTGTGAACACAACAAGGACGAACGAGATTACATTCCAGAACACGGGCGAGGCCGTGCTGAAAATCACGAATGTCGAGGGGTGTTGCGGCGTCCAGGTCAAGCTCAGTACGCTGGAGCTTTCGCCCGGTGAGACCGGTAAAATGGAAGTGGAATGGAAGGCAAAATCTTACCCGACGACGATGCTCTGGCGGGTTACCGTCCACAGCAACGACAGAGAGAATCCCCGCCTTACCGTGAACATGAGGGCCACACTTGTACGGCGAATCGCCTGGGAGCCGGAGCGAATAAAGCTCTGCCTCAACGAAGAGAACGCCGGTTGTCCGAACATCAAAATCCGGAGCCTCGATGACCGGCCTTTTTCGATCACCGGGCTCAAGTCAACGGCCGAATGTATCACGGCCGCGTTTGACGCGTCGAAAGAAGCGAAGGAATTCGTTCTTGAACCGAAAGTGGATCCGGAAAAGATCCGGCAGAATTTGAAGGGGAGCCTGAGCCTTGATTTGAGTCATCCCGAAGGCCGTGAAATTTCGATTCTTTTCGATGTGGTGCCCAAGTACACGCTGACGCCGCAGTTGCTGATCGTTTTTGGGGCGGTGCCGGGCAAACCGATAACACGGAAAATCAAGGTGCTCAATAACTTTGGAACGCCCTCTGAAGTGGAATCGGTCCGCTCGAAAGGCGAAACCATCGCGGTAAAGATTCTCGGTCAGAAGGAGATTCCGTCCGGCTACGAGATCGAACTGGAAGTCACGCCGATGGCCCCGGCCGTCGAGGGCAAGACCATATACACGGACACATTCTCCCTTAACCTGAAAGGTGGCGAGGAGTTGTCCATAACCTGCAACGCCCATTATACGGCGAGCAGAGCGAAAACAAGAATGCAATCAGAGGCGACGTAAGGACCCTCAACGGTGATGAGGGTGAAAGGAAAAGGATAAAGCTCAGTGCCACCACGGAAGGTTCGGCGTAGGGATTGATTCGCTTTGGCATGGCAGGCAATGAGGCCGAAACGAGCGAATCGACGGAATGAAAAAAGCAGAACCTCCAGGGGCGTGGGTTTCCGCTCATGGGGATGTTTACCGGGACGCGCTTCCTGGCAAATGACGGTCGGAATCTTTCTATGAAAACCGGTATTTTTTACAGTAGTCCGTTCCCTGAGAACTTGATACAAAGAACTCCTTGGTTTTGGATAGGATGGCGAAAGGAGAAGTGGATTTGCAGAAAACGGCCGCGCAAGGATCTCACGGGGTCCGCAAGATAAGTCCTCATCGGGCGGTTGCAACGTGGATCGTGCCTGTACAACCTAACCTCTTTTGAAAGGAGTTGAAATGGATTGGGAAGCGATTTTGGGTGTTATAACAGCGTTTCTGGCGAAATACTGGCTTCAGGTTGTCGCCGCGATTATTATTTTCGTGGTGGGGCGCTGGTTGGCTAAGTTGATTTCAAACTTGGTGGCCAAAGCTTTAACCCGAGCGCACGTGGAGCCCACCCTAACGAATTTCGTCAAGAATTTGTGCCACATCGCATTATTCACGTTTGTTATCATCGCGGCCTTGAAAAAACTGGGCATCCCGATGACCGAGTTCACCGTTGTTGTCGGAGCGGCGGGTTTGGCGATCGGTTTTGCTTTGCAGGGTTCCCTGGCGAATTTTGCGGCGGGTGTAATGTTGATTATCTTTAAGCCATTCAAAGTGGGAGATTTCGTTGAGCTCGCTGGAAAGAAAGGAACAGTGCAAGAGATTCAGATTTTCAATACGATTTTGAATGCGCCGGATAATGTGCGCATCATTGTTCCCAATGGCCAGGTCACAGCGAGTAATATTATGAACTATACGGTCAACGGAACCCGGCGCGTGGATTTGGTCGTCGGCGTTTCCTATGAGGATGATCTGAAGAAGGCCAGAAAGGTCATCGAGGACGTTCTCGCCGGCGAAGATCGCATTCTTGCCGATCCCCCGGTGACTGTCGCGGTCTCGGAACTGGCGGACAGCAGCGTCAACTTTGTGGTCCGCCCATGGGTAAAAACAGTGGATTACTGGGATGTTTACTTTAATATCACAGAGGGCCTCAAGACGGCCCTCGATAAGAACGGCATTACGATCCCTTATCCACAAAGGGATATTCACATGAAAGGAGGTGTTTCTTAGCGACTGAAAGGATGAGTATTGCTGAGAGTTGTTTGGGTGTTGAATGCGCGCCGTCTCAGGCGCTGCAGATTTGTTGGAGAAGGTTTTTAGGTGAAAGGAAATGATCATGAAAAAGATACTATCGACCGTGGTTCTTGTGGCGGTATCCGCCTTGTTCGGCGGTTGCAGTTGTGAATCGTATTACGCGTGGAAGGAGATCGGACCGGTCCCCGAGGAAATAGCCCGCAAGGCCCACTGGTCAAAAGAATGCAAGGCCTGGGCGGCGCCCCTCCTGAAGAAACCCGGGGCGACGCCGAAGCAGGCGGAGACCGTCGTTGCTCAGGCTGAGCCTCGCACGATTTCCAGGACGTTCCCTTCCCAGGGCGCCGTCCGGCTCGAAAAGACGACGCCGAAGGACGTCCAATTAGGGGATGTCTTTGATTATTCCATCAAGGTGACGAATTTAACGGGTATGCCGCTCGAGGACGTGGTGGTGGTGGAAAGCGTCCCCAACGGCTTCGATTTCACCGGTGCCACACCGTCGGCCAATAAAGACGGCGCTACGCTCAGGTGGTCGCTGGGGTCTTTGGGGCCGAATGCCAATGAAGAGATCAAAGTCTCCGGCGTGGCGACCAGTCCGGGCAGCCTCACCAGCCGGGCGACCGTCAATTACTCGGTTTCGGCGCGTGCGGACGTGAGGGTCCTTCAAGCGGTGCTCGACCTCTCAAAGACCGCCCCGGCCGAGGTGCTCCTCTGTGAGCCGGTTCCGGTAAAGTACGTGGTGAAAAACACCGGGAACTGTCCGGCCGAGAATGTCACCGTTGTGGAAGAGCTCCCGGATGGGCTGATGACCCAGGACGATAAGAAACGAGTTGCTTTCGATGCGGGGACCCTGGATCCCAATCAATTGAAGGAATTCTCGGCCGTTCTCAAGGCGACCCGGGCCGGCACGTATATCACCCGGGCCGTGGCCGCTTCGCCCGATGGTCTTAGCATCGAGTCCGAAGGGACGACAACCGCGGTTCGTCAGCCGGTCTTGTCCGTAACGAAGGCCGGCCCGGCGAAACAGTATATCGGGCGGTCTGTGACATATGAAATCACCGTGGCCAATTTGGGTGACGGCGCGGCGCAAAATGCGGTTTTGGAGGATGTTCTTCCACCGGGCGTTACGTCCATTAAGGTTTCGGAGGGCGGCGGAATCTCCGAGTCCAAAGCGATCTGGCGATTGGGAACGATACCTCCCAGTCACTATAAGAAAGTCAATATCACCTATTTGACGCAGGAGGCCGGCGAGCTGTCGAGTATGGCGACGGCGACGGCGCATTGCGCCTCAGAGGCGACGGCCAACGCTCAGACGGCGATCGTCGGCGTGCCGGCGATCCTTCTGGAGGTCGTCGATGTGGGCGATCCCGTCGAAGTGGGCGGTCAGGGCACCTATATCATTACGGCGACCAACCAGGGCTCCGCACCCGGGACGAATATTCAGATCGTTTGTGAGATTGAGGACAAGGTGACATGCGTATCCGCGGGCGGCGCGACCTCCGGTACGGCGGAGGGCAATACCATCACGTTTGCGCCGTTGACCAATCTTGCTCCGCGGACCAAAGCGATCTGGCGGGTCGTAACGCGGGCGGAGAAAGCCGGAGATGTGCTTTTCAAAGTTTCTATGACGACCGGGCAGTTTTCACGGGCTGTCGAGGAAACCGAATCGACGAATCTATACGAATAGGAACGTCGAGTATAGTGCGGCGCACTGTCCGGCGCAGTGCGCTGCTTGAGGGACCGGGGCGAATTGCGGTTCCCGTGGCGGATTGCCTGTACAATGCTTTGATGATGCGTTCGGAAAGGGTGGGCTTTTTAAAAAAGACTGGACATTATATATAAAAACAGGTATTTTTTTTAATCACGCGCTGCTTGTGGGGGCGCAGGATGTTCTCGACGGGTATAAAGGGAAAGGAGACTGCAATGCGTTATCGAGTATGGGTTGTCGCGGCGTGCCTGCTGTGGGTCGTTCAGACGGGCTACACGGATGAACTGCATTTGACGAACGGGGATCGCTTGACGGGCAAAGTCATCCGGCTTGTGGACGGGAAGATGCTCTTTGCATCCGACGTCGCGGGCGAGACGACGGTGGATGTGTCGAGCATCGAGACGTTCAATACGGTCGATCCCATCAAGGTGCATCTCAAGGACGGTACCAGTTTTAACCAAAAGGTGCTGAGTGCCGGGGCCGGACGGTTTTCGGTGGAAGGCAGCGAGGATTTGAAGGCCCAGGAATTTGTCGTGGGCGATATCGTCTCGATCAACCCTCCTCCCAAGCCGATCCCGAGGTGGACGGGTGATATTTCCGCCGGCCTGGCGTTGACGCGCGGCAATACGAAGACCGAGACGATCAGCGCCAGCCTCAATTTGATGAAGCGTACGGACAACGATCGTACAACGATCGGTATGGATTACGCCAAAGGCAAACAGGAAGACCGGACGACCGGCGATAAGGAAGTCATTGAAGACTGGTGGCGGGCGAAAGCAAAGTACGATTATTTTATCAGTAAGAAATTTTATACTTATGTGGACGGGCGGTACGAGAAAGACGCCATTGCCGACCTGGAACGACGAGTGATTGTCGGTGGCGGTGCCGGTTATCAGTGGATCGAATCGCCGGAGATGAACTTCTCGACGGAAGCCGGTATTGCTTCTGTCTATGAGAAGTACGATAACATGGGAGATGGCGAAAGTGAGTTGTCCGCCCAGCTCGGCTACCACTTCGATAAGCAGCTTACCAAGACCGTTAGTTTCACGAACGATCTGACCTATTATCCGAGCTTCGAGAAATTCTCCGATTACTTTCTGACGACCACCGCGGGACTTCGCGCCGACTTCACGGAGAAGATGTTTGCAACGTTCAAGGTGATCTTCAATTATGATGACACGCCGGCGATAGGCTCGTCCAGCACCGACGTCAAATACTTCCTGGGTGTCGGATACAGGTTCTAATCGCCAATGATGAAGCTGTTCAGACTCTTCCGTTTTATTCTGTTGGCGTTCGTGCTTGTCGTTGTTGTTGCCATGGTCGCCGTCGGTGTCTTCGCCCATCGTGCATTGAAGGTCGCTGTCGAGTCGGCGGGGACTCGGGCTTTGAATAAGGGCGTCGGTGTGGCCGATGTGGACCTTTCGTTTCTCAAGGGGCGGATTGGTCTGCAGGATCTGACTATTGATAATCCACCTGGCTACCAGCATGACAAGCTGCTCGAATTAAACCGGGTTGATATTCTGCTGAACGCCAGATCTTTGTTGGAAGACGTGGTGAACGTCACCAAGATCACCTTGGACGGCGGAAACGTGGTGATCGAGCAAAGAGGCGTCTCCGGCAATAATTTGCAGGATATTATCGAGAAGCTTCCCGAGGAGGATGCCGAGCCGACCGGCAAGAGACTTCACATCGACACCCTCGAAGTCACGAATGCAGAGGTGAAAGTCAAATTGCTGCCCATTCCCGGCAAGCTGGATACGCTCAGTTTCAAACTGGCTCCTATCAAGTTAACCGATCTGGGGGGTGAGAATGGTTTTGATTCCGCCGCCCTGACTCGCACGGTTTTGCTGGCCATCGCCGGTAAGATTGCCGAACAGGGAGCGGGTGTGCTGCCGGACGACATGGTCGGCCCGCTCGTATCGGAACTCGGCAAGATCGGAGCGCTGCCCGTCGCTTTGCTCAAGATGCTGGGGGCGGGTATGGATTTCGGCACGGGAGCCGGCCAGGGGATTAGTGAAGGCATTCTCAAAAGCGCCGAAGATATCGGTAAGGGAATTACGGAAGGGATGAAGGCTTTATTGGGGCAAAGGAAGAAGGAAGATTGAATGAGACTGGGATTATCAAAGGAGGTATCTATGGAACGTCGGGACTTTCTGAAGTGGACGGTTGGTGTTGGAGCGTCATTATCGTTGCCGAGCGTTGTTTCGGCAGCCGGGGCCAAACGTAAGAGGCCCAACATCGTTTTGATCGTACTGGATGAGCTTGGCTACTACGAGCTTTCGTGTATGGGGCACCCTCTTTTGGAGACCCCGAACATCGACCGCTTTGCCAAAGAAGGGATGCGGTTCACGCAGATGCTCGCCGGAGCGCCGGTGTGCGCGCCGACGCGCTGCTGCCTGATGACGAGCAAGCACCTGGGCCATGCATCCGTTCGACGGAATCCCGGGCAGGAGGCCCTTCGCTCCGATGACGTCACTGTCGCGGACGTGCTGCGGAAAGCGGGCTATGCGACCGGCGGCTTCGGCAAGTGGGGCTGCGGCGGGCGCGGGACGACGGGCGTCCCGGAAAAGCATGGCTTCGACGTCTTTTTCGGCTACTACGACCAGGTCCATGCACACACCTACTTCCCAGCGTATCTCATCAAAAATAGTCAGGAAGTGCCGTTGAAGGGGAACACCGGCGCCCTCTACGAAGGCGAGACGTTTTCGCACCAGTTGATCTTTGAAGAAGCCGTGGAATTTATTCGTGACAATAAAGATCGGCCTTTCTTCTGCTACTGTCCCTGGACGCCGCCCCATGGAGTCTGGGGTCTCCCGGAGGACGATCCGTCGTGGCAAAGGTATAAAGACAAACAATGGGACGCCGGTTACAGCATCAAAGACGATGAAGCTCAGCGATACGCGGCCATGGTCCATATGATCGACCGGCAGATTGGCTCCATTGTGGAATTGCTTAAAGAGCTGAAGGTCGATGACAATACGATCGTGATCGTCAGCGGGGATAACGGGGGCCATTTGTATTTTAAAAATGAAACGCATCCTCACGGATTCTTCGGCCCGAATGTCGATCCCAAAACTGGAAGGGTTTTCAAAGGCGAAAAAGGTCTGCTCTATGAGGGCGGCCTGCGCATTCCGTTCATTGCTCGTTGGCCGGGCAAAGTCAAGGCGGGCGCGCTGAGCGAGCATCTTGGCTACTTTCCGGACATGATGCCGACACTTGCGGAGCTGGCGGGCGTCACCTGCCCGGCGGATATCGATGGCATCTCTATCGTGCCGACGCTTCTTGGCCAAAGAGCTGCCGGACGCCCACAAAAGAACCACAAATATCTCTACTGGGAATTCAATGGACAAACCGCCGTTCGCTGTGGAAACTGGAAAGCTTACAAACCCAGAAGGGCCGAGTGGGAATTGTATGACTTGAGTAAAGATATCGAGGAGAAAAAGGATGTTGCAAAACAACATCCGGCTAAACTCGAGGAATTGATCGGATATGCCGAAGAGGCTCACGAGCCGCACGTTCCGGGCGACGTGCTGGATATGGCGCTGTGCATGAAGGACCATCAAAAGACGAAGAATCCCAAACCGTGGGAGCAGCGTCGAAGGTAGATGACGTGCGATCAGGAAAGGAGAAAGAATTATGAGGACCGTGTTGCATTGTGTTTCTTGTCTATTGGTTATTCTATCCGTTTGTGTGGTTCTGCATGCATCGGAGAAAACAGAGAAGAAACCGGAAATTCGCCAATATGTCGAAACGGATACCGGCCGCTGGCTCATTCATGATGTGAACCGCCCCGCCCCTCCGGTGGTTTCGCCCGGTATCGTGAGTACAAAGGCCCCGTCGGATGCGATCGTCCTTTTCGATGGAACGGATTTGGTGGAATGGACGGATCCGAACGGAAATCCAACGAAATGGGTCATGGGCGACGGCTATATGGAATGTGTCAAAGGCTCGGGCTACATTCAAAGCAGGCGTAAGTTCGGCTCATGCCAGTTGCATGTCGAGTTTGCCACGCCCGCCGTGGTCAAGGGAAACGGCCAGGGACGAGGCAACAGCGGCGTGTTCCTGATGGCGAACTATGAAGTTCAGGTTCTCGATTCCTACAACAATAAAACGTATCCCGACGGTCAGTGTGCGGCGTTGTACGGGCGGGCCGTTCCGCTGGTGAATGCCTCCCGGCCGCCGGGCCAGTGGCAGTCATACGACATCATTTTCCATCGTCCGGTTTTCAAAGGCAAAAAGGTCGTCAGGAAACCGACGTTCACCGTTCTTCACAATGGCGTCCTGGTCCAGGATCACGTCGAGCTCCAGGGTGGAACCGGCTGGAAGGGACCACACGCGATATCCGACTTCGTGCCGCATGAGGATCGTCTGCCGATTATGTTGCAGGATCATGGCAATCCGGTGAGGTATCGCAATATCTGGGTTCGCGAGCTCGACGACTAAAGTCGAGCGCTTAGACGGTTTTATGTGGGGACATGGGGTCGTTGGAGAAAATGAGCCGTCGGTGAGACGTCCTGGTTGCCGTACTCGCTCGTTTTTCCCGCGTATTCCTTCCTGATTCCGTGGATGTGAAAGCTCATGAGCTTTGAGGGGGAAATGTCCGGGAGATCGGTCTTTTAGCGCTCGAATAACAGACCGAGCCTATCAAGGCCGCCCGAGCGAACCTTACCCATTCATTGGTTGTCGGAACCGGATTTCCTTTTCTCTCGTATCTCCCTCTATCCACGTTTTTGGCCAGTAGAGACCTTGGCACCCCAACCTGTGTCGTTAAACTCTCGATGCGGCGTTTCGTTACGGGAATGGCGCGATATCCGGGAGTGGGGGATTTTTTATTAGGGTTCCGCATTGACAGCAGGCCGGATTTGGGGTATAATCCTGATTGTGTGCGCTTGGGATCGCGACGGGGCCGTGAGCCTTGTGCGCATGAGAGTTATTAAAACAAAAGGAGCACAGCGATGGGTAAACGAAAAGGTTTCACATTAATCGAACTTCTGGTCGTTATCGCCATTATTGCCGTTTTACTGGCGATTCTGCTGCCGGCCATCAACCGCGTCAAGGAGCAGGGCAAGCGTGCGGTTTGCTTGCAGCATTTGAGGCAGTTGAGTATAGCGTGGATCATGTACGCCGATGACAACGACGACAGGCTCGTCAACGGCGCCATCGGCTACGGCAACAGCAATCAGTCCTGGGGCGACCACCGGGGTGAGCTGGCCTGGGTCGAAGGGTATAGTAACACGGATACAGAAGTCCAGAGACAAGCGATAAAGGACGGCGCCTTGTGGTCCTACTTGAAGGATGAGGCTATCTACAAGTGCCCAACGGGACGGCGGGGACAGGCGCTGACATACGCCATTATGTTTTCTATGAACGCCGTCAATCATGCCCCGACCCAGGGCGTGCGCGGCGCGCATATCAAGAGAAGGGCGGAAATTTCCAACCCGGCCCCGGCCTACCGGCTTGTCTTCATCGACGAGGGCTACATGACACCGGATGCCTTTGCCGTTCATTACGATCAGGAGATATGGTGGGATGATCCTCCCGTCCGCCACGGGGATGGTGCAACCGTTTCCTTTGCAGACGGGCACACCGAGCACTGGAAGTGGAAAGGCACCGACACGATAAAGACCGCCAGGGATGCGGAGAACGACTATCCCGGCGGTTGGTCACCCGAGTCACATGCGGGTTACCAGGACCTCTACCGCGTTCAAAAGGGCACGTGGGGGAAATTGGGTTATACGCCAAGTTATCCGTAGTCCCTCTCGTCAAGCAGGAGGCAAAATTGAATATTGCTCTTTAAGCTGGAAATACGAATAGTTGAATCCAAAATCCTCCGACAATCCAAGTAGAGGAGCATAACGATGGATAGACGAAAAGGCTTCACATTGATTGAACTTCTGGTCGTCATCGCCATCATTGCCGTATTACTGGCGATTTTGCTGCCCGCCATTAACCGGGTCAAAGAGCAGGGCAAGCGTGCGGTTTGTCTGAGTCATCTGAGGCAGTTGGGGCTTGCGTGGAATATGTACGCCGATGAGAACGACGATAAGATCGTGAACGGCGCCGCGGGATTCAGCGATACGACCACGGGCTGGGGCAAACACGCCGGTGAACTCGCCTGGATCGACGTCCGTAATTTTCAGAGCACCTCCTGGGAGGATCAACTCCTTCAGATCCAGGCCGGGGCGTTATGGCCTTATCTGAAAGATGTCGATATGTACAGGTGCCCAACGGGGCGGCGCGGAGAAGCCGTCACGTACTCGATTATGTTTTCTATGAACGCCGTTAACCACACGTGGGTTCAGGGCGTGCGCGGCGCGCATGTCAAGAGGAGAAGCGAGATCCTCCCGAACGTTGCCCTCAGACTCGTTTTCATCGACGAGGGCTGGATGACTTCGGACGCCTATGCCGTTTATTACGACCGGGAGACATGGTTTGATAGTCCTCCCGTCCGGCACGGGGATGGGACGACCCTCAACTTTGCAGACGGACACGCTGAACATTGGAAGTGGAAGGGCACCGATACGATCAAGCATGCCAGAAGTGAGGAAAATACAGGTCCCCAGGTCGGCCGGACACCGCAATCACACGCCGGTTACAAAGACCTTTACAGGATGCAAAAGGGCTGTTGGGGTAAATTGGGCTATAGCCCAAGTTATCCATAGGCGATCCTTTACTCATAGTATCTCGTGAGGCGAGATGCGACATGGAAGGTACGAGATACTACGGATGCACCAAGTTCCATTAACACGTATCCAGAAGCTCATTGGCCGAAGGATGATGCAATCCAAGCGGACCAAGCCCTGCTTCTATATCGAATCGAAAGCGGACGTCACGCAGTTAATGGCCATCCGTCCCAAACTTCGAAAATCGCTCGGCGTTCGGATCACCACAAACACTTTCTACATCCATATCCTGGCCCGGGCGGCCCGACGGTTTCCCTTCGTCGTGGGGCGCATTGACGGCGAGTGCGTCAGATTGGCTGATGAGATTAACGTCGGTTTTGCCGTGAACGCCCCCCAGGGTCTTGTCGTGCCGGTGGTCAAGCAGGCCGACCGGAAAGCGTTGCCGGAGATAGCCCGTGAGGAGAAGCGGCTGACCGACAAGGCGCGTGACAATAAGCTAACGCTCGAAGAGATCGAGGGTGAGACCATCGCGCTGAGCAATCTCGGCGCTTACGGCACGGATTCGTTCATCGGGATCGTCCCGCCGCCGACCGCCACCATTATTTCTATCGGCAACGTGAGCCACACCATCGTCCCCTGGGACGGGCATAGGACGGAACGAAAAATAGTCAGTCTATGTCTGGCGGCCGATCGTAGAGTCATCCACGAAATCTACGCGGCCCGATTCCTGGGTCTGATCAAAGAGCAGTTGCAGAACCCGGAACAATTGGTTTTGACGTCCTCAGTAGTCCTTAAATGAACTCATCCAGTCGGGCCAGTCTTCCGCCCGAACGCCGCCGGCTTTGGTCCACGCGCCGGCCTTGTTGAAGCCGCGATGCCAGTTGAGCGTGAACAATCCTTTCAGCCCTACGCTTCGTACGCTGTAGTCCAGGAAGACGGCGCTGACGGCCCCCTGGTGGCGGTTGAGCGAGAAACGGTTCATGGCATCGGCGTCGCTGCGTTGCTGCCAGCCGTCGTATTCCGGAGGCGTGTCGTCATCATCCGGCCATCCGCACCAGAAATAGCAATCCAGGAACATGGGTATCGTCGAGGCCCCTTTGACGTTGGGCGTTCTCCAGAATCTCTCGGCCGGTTTTCCATAGAGCGTCGGATCCTTCGGCACATAGATGTAGCCGTTGACTCCATAGCTGCCATAGAAACCCATTGTGCGACCCGATCCGGAATCCCAGGACGGAATCTTTCCCCAGGCCAACTCCTTACTACCCCACCAGTCGATCCCCGTGGTCATCTCCGGGTTCGCGAGTTTCTTGGCGACGGGACACAGTCGAATATCTTCAGCACTGATATAATAGTCCACCATGGCGTCCATCCAACGGCCGCTGTTGCCCGAGCGCGTGTTGAAATTGCCGTTGTTGCTGTCCGTGTACATTGCAAAGATGGTGCCCCATTGTTTGAGATTGGACTGACAAATCACTCCTTTCGCCTGCTTCTTCACTCTCTGCAGCGCCGGCATCAAGATCGCCATCAACAGCGCGATAATGGCGATGACGACCAGGAGTTCGATTAAGGTAAAGCCTTTTCGCAAGCGCATAGATAATACTCTCCTTTCTCCCCGCTTCCGAAGCGGGATTTTGCGAAACCACTCTATTTTCCCGATCAAACTGCCGCTCAACCGGGATAACGCTCTACTATCAGGACTCTCACGCCTCAGTCGTTTGTGACTTCGAGGCGCACGTTATTCAGAACGATCCACGTACTACCGGTGCTTGCGTTGGAGAACTCAATGCCGGTTCAACCGAATATCATCGAAGTACATGGTGCCCGATCCACCGGCTTTTGTCGTGTCGCCCGGAGTGCCGAGACCGATAGCGATGCTGTCGATATCGGTCAGATTCACTCCCTGGTCTGCGAACGTCTGCAAGGGGATAGCCCATGCCGTCCAGGCGTCGATCTGTACCGCGTTCGGATTGTCATGATAAACCACCGCCGGCGCGCCGGTGCTGTTCGATACGGCTACGTACATCGGCTCGGCGTGGTTACTCTGGATACCCACGTCTTGGTCGGTCCACTGCGGATCGACCGTCGTGTCGGGAAAGCTAACATTGGAAAATGTGGCCTGACATGTCAGTTCGGCGTTGTGGCTGGTCACGGCCAGACCGACGTAGATGGGCATGGTCGCGCTGACCTGTGTCAGACTGAACCGGTCCCACGAGGAGCCGTCCGCTGAGTAATACGCCCGGATCAGGCCGCCCGATGTCCGCTCCAGCCTCACCCACTGAGGTGCGGTGACGCCTTCGGCGAAGTCCCGCTCGGTGACGGCGCCGGCGTCGTTACGGTACTGGAAGCGCACGCCGTTCTCAGGGGTAATGAAGACGCCGACATAGGCCGAGTCGGCATCAAGGGTATCGCGAATCATGACACCCGCCTTGGCGAAGGGATCGGTATTGTCCAGACTCACGACCTCGGCGATGATCTTTGCGGCCCCGCTGACTTCTTTAAAGGCGAAGTGGAACTCATCGGCCGTGCCCCAGATATCGACGCCGGAACCTGTCATCGTGTAGGTGCCGACCGGGGCTTCGGTAAAGCTGCCCACGTACGCCTGGTTGCCCCTGAACCAGAGGGATAAGTTAAAAGCGTCGTCCGCGGTCCAGTCGCGCAGCAAGGCCAGGCTCCGCTTTGCTTCCGAGTATTTCATATCGTTATCGTAGAGCAAAGGCATGGACTGGGCGCCGCCGTGGATAATGCCCTGCTCGGCATACGGCGGCAGGACATATCCCGCCTGAGCGCCGTTCTCGTCAACGCCGAATCCGTCGATCCAGCTCTGCCAGATGGCTTCACCGTCCGCGTCGTTGTCGGTGTAGCTTTCAAAGTCGTCCACCACGACAAAGTCGGCCGTCGTGAAGCTCCAGACGTCTCCTTTTGTCACGCCGGAGTCGGGCGGCGCATTGACTTCATCGATTCGCCAGTAGTAGGTTGTATTGAATTCGAGAAGGCCGGTCGGATCGTACGTCGTCTCTGCGTGATTTTGCATAACCAGGGCTTTCTGCCAGTTGGTTACGCTGGCTTCGTTGACGTCGTCGAAGTTGGTGCCGAAGTACACGTTATGCGTGTCGGCCCTGTCTCCCGGCATCCAGCTCAGAACCGTCTCTCGCGGGACGTCTTTTTCCAGATCGGCGGGCGCCGGCAGAGCCGCTTTGAAATTGAGAATCTCATCACCTTTCATAACAGTGAGGATCTCGTCGGCCGACAACGCCCCGCCATAGATTTGTACCTCGTCGAGCAGACCGATAAACGTGCGCCCTCCACCGGCCATCTGGCCGAGATAGACGTTGGTCAGCGGGTAGCTGATATTGGTCCAGTCGTAGGCCATTTCATGAAGCAATTGACCGTCGAAATACAGCTTCGCATTGCCGTCTTCATTGCCCCAGGTGCCCGTAATGTGATGCCATTGGCCATCGTCGATCAAAATCGGACTAACGGGCGCCACTCCCGGGGCGTCCCCTTTATCGGGATCGGAATGAAGGTGAATGTTGTTGGGATCGCCGCGAAGATAGAATCCGAACTCGCCGCCTAACCAGATATCGGCGACGGGAACTTCAACGTGAATGTGCATTTCGTTTTCCGGTCCGAAGCCGCCCCCGGTGATGTTGTCGCCGCCCCAAAAGATCGTGTTGATGCCTCCCGTGACCTCCGACATATTCACCCAGAATGACACCGTACCCGCATCCGAGCGCAGGCCCATTTGATCGGCCGGCAGTGTAATAAAGTCCTCCCCGTTGAACTCGAGCGCTCCGCCCGCCCAGCCGGCATCGACGGCCCACTGCGGATCGCCGGACAGGGTGCCGTCGTTGCCTTTGCCGCTTGAATCGGAGGCAACGCTACCACTAATCTCGTCGAGTTTGTAGTGGACCAGAAGCTGGGCTGAGGTACGACTGACCGCGCTTAGAACGAAACCAAGACACGTCCATAAAACCAATCTCTTAAACACAACACACCTCCTTCAAAGTGAATTGAAAAATGGGGCGCTATTCATGGTTGCTACATAACTACACGAGCGCGCGTATTAACCTCTTCATTTATACCAGATGAAGTGCTCTTTGGTCAAGGGAAATTCCCGGTTGATACCGTACCGCATGGGCGGGTTTTACCGATGCCAGGTCGGAGCGTACATGCTGATGGCTTCCTCGAACAACGGCTTCCGCCTGAAATCCGCCGGATTGTAGGAGGGATTCTGCGCATCCGCATTGACCCACGCCGAGTGGTGCCGTCCGTAGTAGCCGCCATAGAACTGGTAGTTGGAATCCACCCAGCGACTCAGAATCATTAGCTCGTTCTTGTTGAGCATTTCAGAGTGATCATCCTCGGTATTCCTGGGGTGAGCCGGATCGGTTAATATGGCGATTAAGACGCTCTTGTGCGAACCCAGATTCATCGGCGCGAGCGTGGCGCCGTTGTAATTGCCCTGGTCTCCTCTTCGAAAGGTGGTGAATTCCGAGAGGATCGGGCCGGCCAGTTGCTTCCGGGCAAGCTGCTCGTAGGATGTGGTGTAATATTCAGTGACATCGTCGGTTAGTCTGAACTCTCCGGCCGGGTCGGTGTTGCCGTGACACGAGACGCATTTTGTGTTGAAGATCGGCTGGATATCCGTGGGGTAGTGGATCACCTGTTGGGCGCGGCCGTCTCCACCGTTTTCGACGAGATCGCACGGTTGCGGCTGCGGTATGCTCGCGGGCCGGCTCGTGGCGAGCGTGCTTCGGGCGCTCCCGGTGTGCGTCGTGCGGTTGGAGCGTCCGTGACAGCCCACACAGGATCGAACTTCGCCGGGATGGTAATTCACATACGTCCGTTCGCGCTGGACCTCCATGAAATTCTCGTCGAGGGCCTGGAAAAAGATATTGCGATTCGCGGGGACCGTAAAGTGGGCCGAGCCGTCTTTTTCGACCGGCACAACGCCCCACTGGACGCGCGGCCACAGGGCCGCCTTCCACGCCGAACTGCTGGTCGCTTTCGGCCATCTTCGCCCCGTGTCCCAGTATCTGGGAATCGCCTCGTTAATCCGCAGCCATTTGACGTGTCCCCGCTCGACGCCTTCCATCCCCTGATAAATATCCGCCACGATGCACAGCGATTCATTTCTTGCGGCGTATTGTGGATTCCGGGTTGTGTCGATTTGCGGCGGCACCGGGCGGGCTACAAGAGGCGTCGGATGCCAGAGCGAGAGTTTCGCATCCCTATGAACGGGGCGATGGTTGCCCTCGGTGTCGATCAGATACAGCGAATACGCATCGGCGACATTTTTATAGTGATCCGCGGGATCTTCCTTGTATGATACCAGAAATGTGTCGTTGCCTACGGGATACGGATGAGTGTAAAGAGGCCCGCTCCGGCCTTCCTTATCGTGCACGTATTTACCGTCGGCGGTCAGGAAAAACCAGCCCGGCTCGGTCCGGCGCTCAATGAATACGTTCGGCGTGATATTCGTCACGGCGTACTTGTCGTCCCATTGGACATAGTCCGGCTCGTCCGGGTCCGGGCCGCGTTTGAGGATACCCTGTTGCAGGTCGATCAACATAATCGATCCGACGCACCCGCCCTGCGGGTAGTGACACGTGCCCACGCAGACCAGTCGATGCGCGTTACCGTCGATGGCTTGTGGATACATGTACACCGTTGTGGTGTCATCGCCGACGCCGTACAGTTCCTGGGGCATGGTCCCGTCCGGATTCATCGACCAGATGGTCTTGCACACGCGGGCGCCTTTATCGATGTACTCCCAGCGGTGGTACATGACGCGCCCGTCATCGAGTACGACCGGGCAGAATTCACTGACTGGACTTTGCGTCAATTGCCGGACATGGCTCCCGTCGGCGTCCATGCGATGCAGGGTGGGAGCCACCAGATGCGCCGAGCCCCCGCAGAGGACGGTGTGCTCGCAGCGGGTGGAAGAGAACATAATTCCGCCGTCCTGCAGATAACACGGATGGATATCGTCGGTGTGCCATTTCTTGCCCCAACGGGCGACTTTGGCCGCTTCGTCTTTCGGCGGCAGTAGCACCTGGCGCAAGCGGGTGCCGCCGATGTTAACCTCCCAGATGCGAAAACCCGATTCCGGATCCCGGCGAAAATCGAAGATGACTTTGCGGGCATCGAAGGACAGGCTGATCTTGCCGATGAAACCCGTCCCGCCGGGCATGTCGGCGGCCGTGACGACGGGGCGCTCCTCTTGCGTGCGAAGGTTGTGGATATAGATACCGTTATCGGCGTCGAACCGGTCGGGCGATGTGCCGTTGTTAATGTCGGTGTAATAATGGTCGGACGAGTAAGGTCGGCGCTTGACGAAAACAATCTCGTCGAAGCCCAGTTTGTCCGCAAGCGAGCTTTCGGCAATCACGGTCGTTGCAACACTGAGCGAAACGACACTCAAGAACAGCACGGAACATCTCATAATAAATCGCACCCTCGATAATGGTCGTTATCCTGTTGCGACGGCTTACCGGTTTATTATAACCGATCCCTGGGCGAAACGCGCCGTAGTTTCTCGCAGATCGGATTATTCGACGATGACGGTTTCGTCCGGTTTGATGCCGAGTCGCTCGAATCTTTTGGCCCGGCTCTTTTCGTCGCCGACGTGAATCTCCCGGGCGAGCCTGCCCACCGTCAGGGCGTGCTCTCTGGGAACGACGATGACACCGTCACCGTCGGCGACGATCACATCACCGGGAAAGACAAGGACGCCGCCGCAGTTAATCGGGAAATTGTAGGATTCGGCGATCAGCCTTCCGGGCCGGACGCCGCGGGAGCTGTAGCCGTTCTGACAATAGACAGCGATCTTCTTGACCTTGACGATCTCGTCGGTATCGCGGGCGCCGCCGTTTGTGATGACGCCGACGACGCCTTTTTCCGCCCAGCCGAGGCTGTTGTTGGAACCGATGAAGCCGCATTCGTCGATGCCGCCCGCGTCGATCACGGCCACGTCCCCCGGCCTGGCCGCTTTGAGCCAGGCGTCGGGCGCGCGTCCGTACTGTTGAGATTTGAATTTCTTGAAGCCTTCCAGATGGGGAAATGAATTTTGTCCGACGCGAACGTCCGTGGGCACGTGGCGAACGGTAATCGCAAATCCGACAATTCGATGCGAGAATTTATCCACGTCACGCCATAAGGGCCGGATATCCTTTTTCATCAAACCGATATCCTGCAGGCCGATCAGGTCCATGCCGTCCAGCACGTCCGTCACTCGCAAATTCTTATACAGTTCGAGGATTTCCTTGCGCGCCTTACCGGTGTCGTCGAAGCGTTTGTTTTGGAGTATTCGAACGCCCTTGGGTGTCGTGAGTTCGGGCGATTTTGAATCTCGCGCTGTGACCGGGGCTGCGCTCGAGATGTAGATAAGAATCAATAGCGTCATCAAAAGGGGGTATCCTGGTTTGTGTGCAGTTTGAATCATGATGTTCTCCTTTGCAACTGGTTGAGAAAGAGTTTTTTCGTACCCAAAAGGACGCGTATAGATTACACTAAAACCCTGTCATAGAAACACAAAAAAGATTGACGGCGTTTTGTTGAGGAGAAAAAAAATGAAACGGTGTTTCAGAGCGGTTTTGATTTGTATCATTCTTGCGGTCGTATCGAACGCGGCTATGGCGGCGTTAAGTCCGCATGAGGTTGTGTTATTATGGCCGGGCGGTGCACCGGGGGCTAGGGGCAACGAAGACGGTGACAAACCCTCGCTGACTCTTTACTTGCCGGTGAAGGACAAGGCCAACGGAGCCGCCGTGGTCGTCTGCCCGGGCGGCGGGTACGGTCATTTAGCGATGGACCACGAGGGCCATCAAATTGCCGACTGGCTCAATTCGCTGGGCGTGGCCGGTTTCATTCTCAAATACCGCCACAGCCGGAGCGGGGCCGGCTATCATCATCCGGCGCCGATTCAGGACGCCCAGCGGGCGCTCCGGATGGTCCGCGGCCATGCGAAGGAGTGGAACGTCGATCCGGGCCGGATCGGGATTATCGGGTTTTCCGCCGGCGGGCATCTGACCTCGAGCGCGGGCACGCATTTTCAGACGCGCTACAGCGAGGCGAAGGACGCAATCGACGAATTGAGCTGCCGGCCCGATTTTATGATCCTCGGCTATCCCGTCATCTCGTTTACCGAGCGGTGCACCCACCGCGGCTCCAGGAAGAATCTGTTGGGCCAAAATCCCGATCCGAAGCTCGTGGAAAGCTTCTCCAACGAGAAACAGGTCACGCCGGAAACGCCGCCGACGTTCCTGTTTCTTGCCGATGACGATAAGGGTGTTCCGGCGGAGAACAGTATCTTATTCTATCTGGCCTTGCGCAAGGCGAACGTGCCGGCCGAGATGCATATCTACGAAAAGGGAGGTCACGGATTCGGTCCGGGCAAAGGCAAGGGCGCCTGTGCGAGCTGGATGCCGCGCTGTGCCGACTGGATGAAAGGACGAGGGCTTCTGAATAAGAAGTAGTGATTTGTCATCCTGAGCGAAGCGAAGGATCTGGGGTACAAATAAGCATTAGAGATTCTTCACTACGCTGTGCTTCGTTCAGAATGACAAACTTTGCCCAAAATCAGAATTCTGTTTCTTCCGTTTCGTGTTGGTCCGGGTTGCCCGGCGTCGGCGAAAATTCCGTGGGCGTCTGGGAATCAATGGCCGGGAGGGATCTGATCTCGAAAGGCGGCGATGTGTGCGTGTCACTGCCTTCGAGAGATTCTATCACCGGCTCCTGTGGGGTCTGTGTATCGGGTTGTGATATTGGCTCCGTCGGCGCCGGGTAAGGATTCTCATTTTCATCGGGCTTGTAAGGGGACACCTCTTCCAGGGGAATATTCTCGTCGTCCATTTCAGTCTGGGTAACCGGTGGTGATGTCTCTGGTAGTATGGGCAGCTCGAACCGGGTATGGACGAATTGGGCCACATTTTTATAATCCTCGGCCCCGTTGCAGTTGGGCTCGTATTCGAAGATCGTCTGCCCGTAGCTCGGCGCCTCGGCGAGCTTGATATTCCTTCGGATATACGTCGGCAGAATGTGCGCCTCCGCCCAGGCGCTGTCGGTCCCGCGCGCGTTGTTGAGAAACTCTTCGATGTCGGCCCGGACTTCATTGGGAAGTGACGCCCGGCTGTCGAACATGCACAGCAGAATCCCTTTGACCTTCAGGTTCGGATTGATTCGCTTATTGACCAGCTCGACGGTTTGAAGCAGTTGCCCGAATCCCTGCAAGGCCAGAAAATGGGGCTGCAGAGGAATCAGAACCTCCTCGGCGGCGGCCAGCGCGTTCAACGTCAACAGGCCGAGTGAAGGGGCACAGTCGATAAAGCAATAGTCGAACGTCTCTGTGCCGGCTTCAATCGCCTCCCGCAAAATCGTTTCCCTTCCGACGACGCTCACCAGCTCGCTTTCGGCCCCGACCAGGTCGATATTGGCCGGAAGCAGCCAGAGGTTGGGGCGGACAAGCAGAATTTCCTCGTCGAAGCGGGCGGACTGAGTCAGGACCTTGTAGGAGCCGGCCTCGATGCTTTGCGGCTCGATGCCGAGATGGATCGTCAGGTGGGCCTGGGGGTCGAAATCGATGGCGACCACTTTTGAGCCGGCCGCGGCCAGCGCAGCGGCTACATTGGCCACCGTTGTGGTCTTGCCCACGCCCCCTTTTTGGTTGAGTACGGCAATCGTTCTCATCGCGTCGTTTAACGTCGTTATGTTTTCAGTTTTTTCAGCACGGCGTCGAGCACGCCGTTCACAAAGGCCGGCGACTTGTCCGTGCTGTATTTTTTCGCCAGTTCGATGGCCTCATTAATCACGACTTTGGGTGGTATGTCGGGACAGAATTTCAGTTGGTACACCGACAATCGCAAGATACCTTTATCAACCGGTGACAGTCTTTTGAACTGCCATTTAATCGTCGAGGCGGTGATTCGTTCATCACATTGCTTTATATTGTCCCACGTCCCTCTTGTCCAGTCCGAGGCCTGTTTCCGCACGGTCGGGTCCGCTTCGGACTCCGTGAGGAACTGCCCCAGGAAATCAAAGACCTTCGGACCCTGCACGTCGAGCTGGTAGAGCGCCTGCATGGTCAATTCTCTGGCCCTTGTTCGTTTATCCATGGTTGTCGTCGGGGCAATTCCTTGTGGTTACACACGTCTCTCAGAGGGCTGACACATGGGTCGGTCCCCACGGATTATCCTAATTGCCGCATCACATCGGCCATTTCCATCGCCGTCAGCGCGGCGTCGGCGCCGGCGTTGCCCCTTTTCGTCCCGGCCCGTTCGACCGCTTGTTCGATGGTCTCGCAGGTCAGAACGCCGAAGACGGCCGGTGTCGCGCAGTCGTAATTGATTTGCCCAACTCCCCGGACGACCTGCTGGCAGACGTAATCATAATGCGCGGTTTGGCCTCGAATGACCGCACCCAGGCAGATAACGGCGACGCATTGGCCGTTGTCGGCGAGTTTCCTGGCGACCTGGGTTATCTCGCAGGCGCCCGGCACCCAAACGACGGAGATTTGCTCGTCGGTGGCGCCGTGGCGCTGGAGACAGTCGATCGCGCCGCCGAGCAGTTTCGAGGTAATCAGTTCGTTAAACCGGCTGACGACGATGGCGTAGTGGCCTTTGCCGGCCGTCACCTGACCTTTTGTTTCTTTGATCATGTCTTCGCGTCCCCAAACAATCATGGTACATAGCGTTTCTTAACGGCACATTATAAGACCCTCGGCAACAACTTTCCAGAAAAACACGCCCGCGCCCTGCGACTCAGGCGACCGTCCGTTTCATGCCGGTAATAACATTGGGAATTATAAGAGCTTAGGTCTCGAAGGTCTAATAGAATCTTGGCGGGGGTAAAAGACGCGCGAAATATCGGGAAACAACTAACGCCGGGGTAATGAATGGGCGATAAAGACTTCGGTGATTTTCGAGTTACGATTTATGATTCATGATTGTTGTTGACGCCTCGGCGTGGGCCGCATTCGTCAATCACAAATCGTAAATCATAAACTGTGAGGGTTTTTTATGCTTTATGATGATTTGGAATTCGGTCCGTATGATAACGCCGAGCAGAAGGCCCGGCTGGCTTTCGAGTTCTACGAAGACGGCAAGATGACACAGGCCCTCGATGAGCTGGAGACGGCCATTGAGATCAATCCGGTCAGCAGTTCGTTGCATTTCAACAAGGCCCTGACGCTGGACTCGCTGGGCCGGTTCGAGGAGGCGATCGGCGAATACGAAACCGCTCTTCAACTGAATCCCGAGGATTTGGAGATATTGAACTCGCTGGCTGTCGATTACACGCGCACGAGTCAGTACGACCTGGCCATCGAGACCTTCGAGCATATCCAGGAGCTCGATTCCGGATTTGAACCGTGCTACTGTAATCGCATCATCACCTATACCGAGATGGGCCTGCACGACATGGCGGAGCAGATGTTTTATCTGGCCCAGCAGATCCGGCCGGAGTGTGCGCTGTGTTTTTATAATATCGGTAACAGCCTTTTCGCGCGGGGCCAGTACAAAAGAGCCATTCGTTGCTGGATTCGCACCGCCGAGCTGGAAGTGAGTCACCCGCAGATTCATTATCGCATTGCCCAAGCCTTTTGGTCGGACGGCGACGTTGAGAACAGCCGGAAACATTTTCTGGAGGAGCTTCGCGTCAATCCGGGCGATATCGACGTCATTTTCGATTTTGGGCTGTTTTTGCTCGAAATCGGCGACGTCGAGTCGGCCAGGGAGAAGTTTCACAGGATTCTCGAGATCAATCCGGATTTCGCGGCGGCCCTTTTTTATCTCGGAGAGATTGCGTTCAACAACCAGGATTATGAACGGGCGGTGGAATTGTACAATCAGGCCCTCGAAAAAGACCGGACGCTCCAGGGGCCGTGCTACCGGCTCGCCCAGTATTCGTTGATGAAGGGCTGCAAGATCGAGACCGGGGCGTATTTGATCTCGGAGATGAAGCTTCCCTTGGAGGATGCGGGCACGCTGGTTTCGATGGGATCGATGTTTATCGAGATCGACGATCTGACCCAGGCCATGCATTGTCTGATGCGGGCCATCGAAACGGACGGCGCCAGCGCGGATGCCTATTATTATCTCGGTGTCGTCAGCGCCCTGCAGGATAATTGCAATAACGCCGCGGAGCTTTTCGCTCATGCCCTGGATCTCCGTGGCGATCACATTCCTACACTGAGAGATTCGGCGTCCGTCTGCCTGGCATTGGGCCGCTTAACCGATGCCGCCGCCAAAATCGAGAAGGCACGCAGTCTGGACGGCGACAATGTGCAATTGAAAAAGATCGAGCGCTCAATCGTCATCGCGCGCACGAAGCAGCGGATCAAGAGTGCCCTCAACCGGTTCAAAGTCGGCCCGGCGGACGGAAAATCTCCACGATAATCGTCTCTCGCGTTCATCCAGAAATTCACATTTTTCTTATAAAGCCGCTTGAAAAGGGGCTGGTCAAACGGTATTCTGGTGATCCGAGTGAGGATTGCTCTGCGCTGAACATGTATGGCTATTAATGGGAGGTAACCGACTTATGGCGGAAGACCGAATCAAATGTCCCGTTTGTGCTGAGCTTATCAAGCCGGGCGCCAAAAAGTGCCGTTTTTGCGGCGAGTGGCTCGGGGGAGGTAAGGAAGCCAGGGAAGATGTCGTGCATCGTGAAACTCCCGAACCTCCGCGCGATGAGCCGGAGAGCCGGCATGAGGACAGAGCCGAAGAGACCGAAGAGAAATCTCCGGAGCCGGAAACGGTTAAACAGGTTGAGACCGCGTCGGTGAGGAAAAAACGTTCTTTTCCTTGGTTGAGGCTCATTCTTTTCTTAGCCTATGCGGCCATGATCGTCGCCTTAGTGTGCTCAGAGCGCACCGCTCGCCGGATGTTGCGCGAGGGTAAAGCCGAAGAGGCGGCTTTAAATGATGAGGCCGCTTTTGATACCTATGCGACGATCATTCAGAAACATCCTTTCTCTTTGGCCGCTATAGAGACGCAGCGCAATTTAAGCCGTTTGTCTGAAACGCACGGATTACCACTGCCCCGGCCGTCGTGGCTTGAGATGGTTGAAGATGTGTTAGCGAAAGAAACGACCGTCTGCGAGGTTTATCTGCTCTCGTTTGTTGCCTGGCCCGCATGTGCGGTATTGCTGGCTCTGGTTTTCCTGACGCGTATCCTCCGCCCCGGCACGGCTTTGTTTGTCCTGGTGCTTTTGGCCGCAGCCGTAGGCGGCTCGGTCGTCCAGCTTTCGTGGTACGGTCGTCTATTGACAGAGCCGATAGCACAAGGGCTTCTTGACAAACCTCTGGTCCTTTACGGTTTGACCTACGCGTTGCTTGTTATCACGGCCCTGATGACGCTCACGGCAACAAGGAAACGCAGGCATAAGATAGCCACGGTGAGACATTAGTCATGCGGCCGAGATGGAATTTCACATTTTATTTGGCGATCGGTACACTTCTTGCCGCGTTCTGGATTCCGGCGTGTGTTCCGGGGACGGCTTGCTTCGGTGCGGATCAGGAAAAGGATGCGAACGATACCGAGACGAGCCGTCCCGGGGAGATGCCGCCGGACGAACCCAATGCCGTGATGGAGACAGAGGCCGAGACGGATCCGAACGACGTCGGTGCGGAGCCGGCGCCGAAAGCCGGTAACGGATCGGGGAGAACACCGTTCTGGGCGACGCCCAAGATGATCGCGTTCTATGTTATCGTGGGGATCGCGATCATTGGCGCGATGGGTTGGTTTCTTCTGAAGAGCACCGGGCGGACGAGATTGGGCATGAAGCAGACGCTGAATCTGGATGAGGATCTCGCCGGGGGGGAATTTTTGATCGTATTTAACTGGTCTCAAAAAATACTCTACTTGCCCACCGTTGTTGCTTCGTTTGTTGCCGCCTTATTTATGTATTTCCTCGATCCTGATTCTGCGCTCCCGTTGTCTTCGGAGGTTGTGCGGATCGTTGAAATCGTCGGCGGCGTCTGGTTCGCGATCTTCTTCTTCAATTTTCTGATCGAGGAGTACAATATTCGTCTGATGGTCATCGTTCTGAGCCTGGTGAGTATCGGTTTCCTGCTTTTATTGCTGATTTTGTTCGAATGTATGGGATCTTTCTTCCGGCTGTTTAAACATTTCGATATGTTCATAAGCTGGAAGGGTTTCTTGCTTGCGGGCTTGATAGGTTTACTGACCATCGTTGTCTCGTGGATCAAGGGGCTTTTCTACTATGTCGTGATCACTCCCAACTACTTAAATATACAGGAAGGCCTTACTGAGACCGGAAAACAAATCGCCCGGAGGGACTTCCATACAAGCGTCGATACGACCGACCTGGCGGAACGCCTTTTCGGTTTCGGTAAGATTGTGGTGACATTTAAGCAGAGCGAGAAAGATCCCATCAATCTCTATGTCTGGCGAATCGGGACCAAGGCGAAAAAGCTCGAGGAAATGGGGACCAAGACCATTGTCACATAAACGGCGTTTTTTCTTTGAAAAATGCGGGCTTTTTCCTTATACTGCCTTCTCGTCGTGATTTTTCGACAGCGCTCGAGGCCGAACAGAGCAAGGGCCTGTTTCGTATCGAGCCAAGTCGAGGTATGAAAAAGACAATTCCGGCCGAGTGGCGGAATGGCAGACGCTGGGGACTTAAAATCCCCTGCCCATTAGGGCGTGTGGGTTCGACTCCCACCTCGGCTACTGATTTTGAATTTACGATTTTCGATTTATGATTGCCGCTTACGCCGAGGTGATACCGACAATCATAGATCGTAAGTCATAGATAGTCAATTGGAGACAGGTTATGCCGAATAAGAACTTTAAGCTCGATGATGTGGGTAAACCCAATCTATATCGAGAGACGTTTCCCTATACGGAATTTCCGGCTGTTATCTTCGATGGTGAGAGGATCGAGTATGAGCTTCCGGAGAAGATATGGATTACCGATACGACATTCCGGGACGGCCAGCAGGCCCGTCCGCCCTATAAACCCGAGCAAATCCTGAGGATTTACGATCTCTTGCACGACATCGACGGAGGCACCGGCCTGATTCGCCAGTGCGAGTTCTTCCTGTACTCAGAAAAAGACAGACAAGCGGTCGAGTTGTGCAAGGAGCGAGGCTATCAATACCCCGAAATTACAGGCTGGATCCGCGCCGTGGCGACCGATTTCAAGCTGGTCTCACAGATGGGACTCACGGAAACCGGGATTTTGACCTCGGCGAGCGACTATCATATCTTCCTGAAGCTGAGAAAAACCCGCGTCCAGGCCATGAATGCTTATCTCGATATTGCCAGGGCCGCCCTGGACAGCGGTGTGATTCCGCGCTGCCACTTCGAGGATATCACGCGGGCCGATTATGACGGTTTCGTGCTGCCTTTTGCCGCCGCGTTGATGAAGCTCGCGAAAGAATACGACAAGCCGGTCAAGATTCGCCTGTGCGACACGCTCGGATTCGGTGTGCCGTGGTCGGGCGTCGCCCTGCCGCGGAGCGTTCCGAAGCTCATCCACGGCCTCCGCCAGGTCCCGGTTCCGTCGGAATGGCTGGAATGGCACGGCCACAACGACCTGCATAAGGTCCAGGTCGATGCCGCCACCGCCTGGCTCTATGGCTGCTGCGCCGCTAACGCCGCCATCTTCGGCTGCGGCGAACGCACGGGCAATCCGCCGCTGGAAGGGCTGGTCGTCGAGCACGCCCAGCTCAAAGGGATGACCGAGGGTGTGAACTACGCCGCGATCACCGAACTGGCCCGGTACGCCAGGAAAGAGTTGGGCCTTGAGGTTCCGCGGAACTATCCGCTCGTCGGGAAGGACTTCAATGTGACGCGGGCGGGCATTCACGCCGACGGCCTGCTGAAAAACGAGGAAATATACAACTGTTTCGATACGCGGAAGCTGCTCAAACGCCCGGTCGGCGTGGCGATTACGGACAAGACCGGTGCGGCCGGGATCAAGCACTGGGTCGAGGCCCGGTTCGATGTCGTTATCCCCAAGCACGATCCGCGTATCACCAAAATAAAGGATCGCATCGACGCCGAGTACGCCGCCGACAGGGTGTCGATGATATCCGACGATGAAATGTTCCAGTGGGTGCGGGAGGCCTTCGAAGGTGATGTACCCCCTTTGAGAGCATAAAAACGGATACACCCGGAGTGCTAAATTCTCAAGGACGAGATGTCAGAGACGAAATGCGAGATACGGGCCGTGTTGTTCGACCTTGGTGAGACGGTGCTGAACTTCGGAAGGATTAAGGCCACGCGGCTCTTCCGGCAGGGCGCCCGGCTGTCCTACGATTTTCTCAAGAGTCGCGGCCAGCCCGTCGGCAATTTCGAGGTGTACTGCTGGCGGAATTTAATCGCCTTACGTATCCGGCATGTCTTTTCCAACATCGTGAAAAATGATTTCAACTCGTCCCTTTTCCTGCGAGGGATCGGTATCAAACGGGGCGTTCGACTCGACGGAGATCAGTGGAAGGATTTTGCGTGGTTGTGGTACGAGCCCCTGGCCAAAATCAGCACCATCGAGCCGACGATCAAGGAGACCTTCGCCCGGCTCAAGGCGCTCGGACTCAAGCTGGGCATTCTCTCCAATACGTTCATCAGCGGCCGGTCCCTGGAAAGGCAGCTCGAACAGATCGGCATCCTGGACTATTTCACGATGCGGATGTACTCCTACGAATTCGATTTTCGCAAGCCGGACCTGCGCATCTTCAGAATCGCCGTCGAACGGATTGGCGAAGCGGCTGAGAATATCCTCTACGTCGGCGACCGCATCGACAAAGATATCCAGCCCGCACTAAAGGTCGGCATGCAGCCGGTCCTCAAAGCCGCCTATACCAACACCGGCAAAACACCTCCGAACGGCGCCTGGAAAATAGAGCATCTCTCCGAATTGCCCGCCCTGATAGAAAAGAACAACGCTGATTTTCGTTCGTAGGGGCAACCCCGTGTGGTTGCCCTCATCTTCTATGAAACCGTCTGGGTGGCAGCCTCAAAGCCGGAGGCTTTGGGGATGGTGGCCGAAGCCATCCCCAAGCTGCGCTTGAGGCTGCCACCCTTTTTTAGTCTATTTGTAAATTCACGTTCAGTGATGTGTTACGGGAATACGGCCCGGTTATAGACGCGAACATCGTCAATCAAGCCGGACCAGAACGAACCGGAACCCGCGGCTTTATCGGTTCCAATATACAACCCGTCGTCCGAACCGTTGAGACGGTCCTGGGTATCTTCAGCGACGACGCTACCGTCAACGTAGAGCGTTCTAAGTGAACCGTCCCGCACGAAACCGATACGGAACCACTTATTTTCGGTAATGACCGTTTGCGAAATCAGCGGGGCGCCGAATCGGCCGGGGAATTGAAGATCTGTTTTCAAGTAGCCTTCCGATGGATCCGTGGAGAGCCAGTTCGCCGTTGCTTGTTGAGCGATTACCACTTGACCGGGCGCGCCGCCTTTGATCCAGGCGAACACGCTAAACGATTTCTCAGACGGGTCCAGCACGAAGGGCGTGCTGACATAATCATCAAACCCGTCTAACAAAAGCGCCCCATCGATCATCCCTCCTTCGGGTTGGAAGATCGGGTTGCCGTGCAGCGTACCGTGATGGTCATTAGCTCCATCGTGGGCGGTATCGCCTTGTGCCTCATCCAGTGCCCAATGAGAGACCAGCCCGATGTCCCTGAGCCAGTATTGAGCCAGGCCGATCAGGTCCCGGTAGTCCACAACGCCGTCGCCGTCGGGCGGGGGAGCAATATCCAGCGACGGTTCGTTCTTGAGCCAGGATTCGGCGAGCAGGGCGAAATCCTGAAAATCGACCATCGCATCGCCGTCGAAATCGGGCAGCGCCCGTATGCTGATGAGCGTATATAAAACCGCCTCGGCGATCAGCCCGGCCCCTTCCGCGTTCGGGTGAATACCGTCGGGGAACAAAGCGCCTGCGCCGCTCAGCGCCGTAAAGAGATCGATGACTCCGACGTCTCTTTGTTGGGCGATCTCGTCGATCAGCGGGAGGATTTCATTCTCAACGACCGGGCCGCTAATGCTGAAATTGCTATTAAATGCGGGGACCGGCTTGCAGATCCAAATCTCGGGTTCGCTGGGCAGTTCCGCGAATCGGTCGATCAGGTACAGGTAATCGGCGACGTATTCATCCTTATACATCCAGTTGTGAGGTTTGGAGTCGTTCGTCCCCAATTTAATAACCACCACGTCCGGCTGCGCCGTGAGAGCCTGATTGTAAGCGCTCTGCTGGATATAGGGCTTATCGCCGTTTCCCAGCAACGTCGCGCCGCTGACCCCGAAGTTCCGCGTTTCCCATTGCGGATCGAACTCGCGCAGCATCCTTCCCAACTGGGCCGGGTAGGAATCGTTCGCGCGATCGGCAATCCCCGAACCATAGGTAATGCTGTCCCCAATACACGCTACCAGCTTCGCCTCAGCCACGTTCACGAAGAGACTGATTACTAACGCCAAAGCCAAAAAGTATGAGATGATTGTTCTCATTTTGCTCCTCCACTAATAAATTTCAGCTCCTTGTCGGGCACTAATCCCATTATACGTTTGTTAAGTCATGGAATCAATACACTGCCGTAAATTAGTGACTTCTTCACGTCAAAGCCAAAGACAAAAAAGAAAGACCGGTTTCCCGTGACAACCGGTCTTTCTTCCATCTACTTATTTGTCATTCGGTCAATGATTATCTAATCGTTTGAGCCAATTGCATGACCCTTTCGTAGGTTATATCCTCCGGGGCCTTTCCGTCATCGCTTAGTTCCTCTATTGCGCCGAGAACCCATGTATCAAAATCGCTGGCATTCTCGATGAGCAGGCTGCAATCTACATGCAGCCCCAGACGCCACTTGGGTTCAGGATCAAGATTGAATGTGTACAACGCATTACAGCCTAATTGGCGGATACTTAGGGGGGGGGTAGCGTCTGGTACATAGAGGCTCCATTCTACGAATTTGTCTGCTTTTTGCGTATAGGTCAGGTGATAGCCGGTATATGTTATGTCACTGTTCTTCACGGCTGGTTTGAGGCCGTAGATTTCAACGGGCAGTTTGGGTAACGATCCACCGAATTCAAGTTCTGTAAAATGTTCTTCCTGGGATATTTCAGATTTGGTATCTACGCTATACCATCCGACGATGATGCTGTCATCGGGCATGACAAAACCTATCATTGTATTGGCTTTGAGACCATATTGGGCATCGCCATAACCAACGCCCCCTCCGCCGCCTATTTCAATGGCCATGGCTGTTTCTTTTGTATTTCTGAGCGTGTAGTCTTCAGGAATCTCCTTTGAGAACACATCGTCAGGAATTTCGACATTGTATTCGATGTTATAGTAGTCGTGATCCAAATACCATTGATTTCCCTTTCCTTTTGAGAACGTCTGGAGCCTGCCGAGTTTCCCTGTGTTTGGCGATAACCAAAACTTGAGGCGATTGGAGTGTTCCGGAATCGCACTTGTTATCTCGCCTTGCCATATGTCATACGACACTTCGTTTATCAGTTCATTGTCGATTTGTTCGAAGTGTTGCAACTGTTCGATATCGCCGAATATCTGTTCATGTATCATCTTTGAAAGCTTTAGAGTATTGAGCTTACGTTGATAGTCACTTATCTTAAGGAATGTTGCATTTCTGTCCGTATGGTTCAGGCACAATTGGTATGGTCCGTCGGAAATCATTTCAGATATCGTGACTTTGACGTTGTCCTTATTGGCACTGAGGCCGGTTCCTGTGTAGCGTGATCGACCGTATTCAAGATCGATCCAGTTATCGAGTTGAACCGGTGGGATTTCTTCGCCGTCCGGCATCGTATGAGGTTCAAAATACCGGACACCTTTAATGTGGATGACCTTGGCTTGCTGAAACAATCCCGGCAGGTCGGTAATGCCATAAGCGGGTGTCGCTGATTTGTCCAAGAAGAATATTGAGACAGCCGCGATTAAAATGATCGCTGCGGCGGTGCTTAATTTGGTTACTCTGCTCTTCATAATTTTTCTCCATATATTTGTCTGTTCGACGGTAGCCTGATTCTTCGATTTGTCCAGTGTCCTTAACAGCTTATTAAGAATTCTGTTATGTATCCGGTCCCCGGACTCGACGGTTAATTGTTTAATGGATTGTTTTATGTCTTTGTTTGATTTCATTTTTCTACTCGTACTTGCGGTCAGATAAAGCAGCTCGAAGCTTCTCCAGGCCGTACCGGTATCGGCTCTTTGCTGTGTTGATCGAGATTGCCTGCAGGCCGGCTATTTCTCTGAATTTCATGCCGCCTTGAAGATGCAGCATGATGACTTCCCGTTGCTCGTAGGCGAGCTTCGCCATCGCACGATTCAAATCCCGGGCCTGTTCTCCGAAGATGGCGTCCCGGTCCGGCTCGTTCGTATCCAGAACTGTCACCGACGCTTCGTCCGGATCGATAGATTGTAATCGCCTTGCTCTGAGCTTATCGCGTGCGAGATTCACGACACAGGTGGCGAGGAAACTCTTGAGGCTTCCGGCGAGCTTAAATGTCTCTCTGGATTCGATAAACTTGCAGAAAACATCGTGGACGACATCCTCAGCCGCGTTAACATCTTGTAAAAGAGCCGCTGCCAGGGCCAGCAAATAGTCGCCGTACTTGCGGTAAATCCGGCTAAGGGCCTCACTACTGCCGCCCTTGAATTTCCATATCAACAGCTTGTCTTCCAACATTCAGTGCTTTCCCGACCGTAATAAAGAACGTTCTTCACTTATGGCACGAGTCGAGGCCCCGTTTTGGTTTAACCATCATCCGAAATTTATTCATATTCTTACGGTTTTTTGATTAAAACGCTCTAACAAAACGACGGTTCTGCGGTTTTGTCATTCTGAGCCGCTTTGTGGTTGGTATCGGGAAGAAAAAGAATCCTCGGATACTCGATACGCATCTGTCATGTTGAGCGTAGCGCAGCGAAGTCGAAACATCTGGTGACGAACATAATATGTTGTTTCGATGTAACCGGATTTCTCCATTTCGCCCGCCTTCGGCGGACTCCAGTCGAAATGACAGGCCTTACAGTCTTTTTTCTTAGGAGCGCAAAGAGCCTTTAGACCTGAGCTTGTCGAAGCGGTGACAATGGAGAGGTTTTATTAGAGTGCCTAAAAGAAATGAAAAAGGCCGAGCTATGAATAAGTCCGGCCCTCTTGGCATGTGTTCACGCGGAATGACCGATCCGGGAATTCCTGTCCTGACTACTATTCTTTTGCTCTGTTTTTTGCTGGTCTTGAGTTTGCAGAGCAAGAATACCTTTGCCCTTATTTTTTCAGAGGTCCGCCGTAGTATAGATAAGCACGCCCCTGATTTGACCCAGCTTTGTATGCGTAAGCTCCAATAACAAGATCATCGAAGCCGTCGTTGTTGACATCGCCGCAAGCAAATTCATAGCCAAACGCATCCTTGGGATGTTCTCCTGTGAAAATCCTGCCTGGTTTTGGATCAGGAGCGGCCAGTTCCTTGCCCCAATAGACATATACCCTGCCAGTCCATTGTCCAGAGCCGTAAGCTCCAATGACCAAATCATTCACATGGTCACCGTCGATATCGCCACAGGCCACTTGAAAGCCATAGTTACTATGTTCAACCTCACCATCAAAAGTTTTATCCGGATCGGCATCCATGCTCCTTTTCGAGTTGCCGTGAAAGAGATAAGCACGACCTTGCTTATTATGGTAAACTCGGCCGCCGATAACGATATCATCATAACCGTCCCTGTTCTGGTCAAAACATACTACGCCTGGGCCAAAGTAATCATTACCTTCAGATTTTACTTTAAAGATAACGTCGGCTTTAGCATCCATGTTCGATTTACTGCCACCATAATAGAGATATGCTCGATCCTGCTTGCTATAAGATCCAATGACTATGTCTCCGTAGCCGTCGTTATCAACATCACCACAGCTAATGGCGATGCCGAATTCATATGGGTGTTCTCCGATGAATATTAGATCATGAGACGTATCCATCAATTCCTTTGTATTGCCATAGTAGAGGTAAGCCCGACCTGTTCTATCGTGCGAAAGCGGTGCACCCAGGATAATGTCGTCATAGCCGTCATTGTCTATATCATAAACAGTATGATAGCCCCCACCGAACAGTGAGCCTTTCTCTTGTTCCCCGGCAAAGATTTTATCCGGACTGGCATTCATAGAATGTCGGTCACTGCCCCAATAGAGATAGGCACGACCTTGCTTCTCGCTGTAACCGCCTGCTCCAATGACAATATCGTCATGACCATCACTGTCGATATCGCCACAGACAATACCGTCGCCGAACATATCCCCATCATTCTGTCCTTCGAAAATCAAATCGGCAGTCGTGTCCATGTCCGGTCCACCGTAGAACAGGTAAACTCGGCCTCGCTTGTTATCGTATCTGAACGCTCCTATAAGTATATCGTCGTATCCATCTTTATCGACATCGCCACAGACAATGGGAATGCCGAAGATGCTGTTCGGATCTCCATCAAATATCATGTCCGGGATTGTTGACTCGGCTTGTTTTCGTTGTTGAGCCAACTCCAGGAGAGTTCGGCCCGACTCGGTTCGAATACCGCTATCGGCGCCTTTGTTTATAAGAAGTTCGGCGACTTTATAGTCAAGATTGACTGCGATGTACAAAGGAGTGTGACCCTGCTTGTCCTTCGCATTGATGTTGGCCTCCTCGCTTAGAAGGAGTTCAACAATATCTCCATCAGCCGACTCCACAGCCAAATGCAGGGCAGTCTGCCCTTTATCATTCTTAGCATTGATATTGGCGCCTGCTTCTAAAAGCAACTTTACGGCTTCTGTTCTGCCTCCTATAGCTGCATACTGTAAGAGTGTCTCTCCCCCCGAGTGCGTATAGTGTGGTGAATATCCCCCTGGGTGCGTAATATTCACCTCGGCGCCATGGGCAATCAGAATGTTCATAAAATTCAAATCGTCGCTGCGAATTGCATAGTGCAGTGGCGTGTGTCCCCATTTATCTTTAGCATTTACATCAGCACCACGTTGAATTAGAAATTCACATAGGTCTTTGCGCTCCGCGAAAATAGCACTATTAAGAACAGGATAAACCTTGCTATTGATGTCGGCCCCTCTTGCGATCAGCAATTTAGCCATTTCGATGCTGTTGCTGATGTTGACTGTTTGATCTAGAACTGTCCAACCTTGAGGAGCCTCTATGTTTACGTCTGCTCCGTGGTCAATAAGGTATGCAGCTATGGCCGTATTGTTTACATTAACTGCCCGGCACAATGGAGGCCATTTTCGTCCTGCATTGACATCGGCGCCTGCTTCAACAATGAGCCTTACCAGGTCCATATTGTTTGAATCAACTGCATAATCCAGTGGAGTCTCCTCTGAGTCTTTCTCGCCCTCTTGTGTAGTGGTATCGCCCCACTTGGCATTGACATCGGCGCCTTGGGCGATAAGCAACTTAACCGTTTCGACATCCGCCTTCTTTACTGCTTCAAAAAACGATTTGTTCTTCTTTGCCTGTTGAACGCGCTCTATCATCTGCTTTGTTGATGGGGCAATAGAACTGGCCGGATACGTCTCGAGAAGGCTCTGAAATGCAGATAATGCGGCATCGAACTGTCTCGCCTCAAAATGAGATTGCCCGATCCAGTATTGCGCATTCCTGGCGATCATATCATCAGGCGACAGAGTAAGCACTTTGTCATATTCTGCAATGGCGCCATCGTAATCAGCGGCTTTTCGCAGCTCATTTGCCTTTTCGAAGTGTTGTTCTACCTCCGTATCTGTTTCTGATTCATTAGCTGCAAAGGATAAAACAGATAATCCGGGAACAAGCAATAGGATTAAATATGTCGTGAGTGAGATGCATCTTTTGTGATTCATTTTCTTATCCTCTTATCTTCCATTACTGATTGACTGTGCCATACCCATTAACTGTGCCATGTCGGCACTACCGATTAAGACATAAGCAAGCTCATGATCCTTCCACGCGAGAATGGTTCCTGCGGCTTGCTCAGCTTTTCGATACACGGCATACTCTCTGAAATCCTGGCGCGATAGCCCGCGTCGCCCGTCCAAAGATTGCTCGAACAGCGATACTGAGTGGATGCCGTCCGTATACAGCAGTTGCAAAGTGTCACGTCCGTCGATCCTTCTGATCTGATCGAGCGCAAAGCCCGGATCAAGCCACGGCGGTGCCCGCAGTTCAAAATCGGCCGTATCGCGCGCTTCCGATAGCGTCAGTGTGTGACCATTGGAAATCACGGGAGTTTCGGACAAACCGATGTCTCGCTGAGACGAGGGCCCTCTGACAATAATACCGGGACGCATGTAGTCCGACCCCTCATCAAGGAATTCATAATATAGGATATCATCCTGGCTTACCCGCATCTGTGTGGGCTGTGATGCGCCCGGACTGTAGGATGCATGTTGAGCAACGACATCCCGGTGTTCTTTTAAGTACAGGTTAATCGTCGCTGAATCATCAGCAGGAGCAGCAGCCCCCTGCTGAGCAAGAGCGATGTCCCGCCGGGCCAGCTTCAGTTCCTCTTTCAGGTCTTTAACTTTTCCTGACATAACAAAGAACGACGCCCAGGAAAAGATGATAAGCAATGCCGCGGCTAAGTAACCGACTTTGCTCAGGAATATCGTCCTCTGGATATTCGGTTCAAACGAAACCGAATTTGTTTTCGGGGATTTATCCTGCGATTTGAAGATATCGATCTCTTTTTCGTGTGTTTGTTTCCATTTATCAAAATCGAACTTCGGCCTGTCCCGGCCGATGGCCTTTGCGATTAGCTCGTCAAAATTTTTATTGTTTCTTTCTGCATTCATAACCGGTTCTCCGGAAAACCGTTTTTTCTTAAATAGCGTTCCATTTTTCGTTTGGCTCTTGCGAGCCGTCCGTTGATCGCCGTCGGCGAGGTTCCCAGGATGGCGCCGATCCGCTCATACGATAGATTTTGATGATAACGTAGCACGATCAGCTCCTTCGTCGCGTCGGGCAATTGCTTGATGGCTTGTCGAATCGCATCGTGATTACCGTCGTCGTCGTTCTTCCCGGCAACTTGTACTTGTGAAAGATCTTCCGTATTGATATGTCTAACCTTAATCGCGACCATATCTTTGGCGACGTTTCTACAAATGGCCGCCAGCCATGGGGCAAATCTGTTCTTATTTTTCAGGCGTCTGAGATTGACGAGCGCCCGGGCGAAACTTTCCTGGGCGGCGTCCTCGGCAAGTTGGTGGTCGCTTAGTACGGCGTGCGCGATCGCCGCCATGGCCGGGTAGTACCGCCGGCACAGTTCGCCAAAGCTCTCGATGTCGCCATCCACGGCTTTATCAACTAATGCTCTTTCCGGATCGTTCTGCACGTGCTAAAGGTTCACCTCCAATTTGACCGACCAGCATTCGTACTATTGTCTGATTCTACGGCCAAAATGAGCGCGCGAAATGTTCTTTTTTCCATTTTTTCTTGACGCCTGGGCGTCTATTTGTATAATATATATCAAACATATAAATAGAATACAGAATACAGGAGACAGAATGAGGTGATCAAGCTATCAGGCTGTCAGGATGTGGGAATCAGGAGATCAGGAAAACAGGGAATTGAATATTGAATACCGAATGTCCAATATTGAAGATCAAGAAATCCGCGTCATCCGCGCAATCAGCAGTCTAAAAAACAAACCCAATTTGCCGGCCTATATCTGGACATGTTAAATGAAAATCGTGTTCATTCATGTTCATTCGTGGTTCCTTTTGATCGAAAAATCCTCAGAAATGCACAAAAATTGTCAAAAATTCACAAAAACTCACAAAAAACAACACTTATCCAGTTCATCCAGTCATCCGGTCCATGTTTCGTCGTTAGTCGTTCGTATATAGTATATCGTCCTTGGATTGAAGTGTTCAGTTATGGTTTATTTGCAAAACAGACCCAATTGAGTTTGTATTGCGTTCAGCGTGATGCGTATTGCGAAAACGAATTTGTAAAACAAAGCCAAATGATCAACAGGGGTACAAAGTCGCAGAGGCCCACAGGCACGGAACGAGCCATAAACAACTTTGTGCCTATGAACCTTCATTTACAAAACAAACCCAATGTGACCGATGTTGTGACGAATATAAATCTTGTTAAAGCAGGAGGTTATGATGATCCACCTGGATTTGAAGGCGGAGAAAACAAACCCAATCAAAGCCAATTTCCATATAAGTCGGCCTGCAAATGGTTTATAATCATGGCTTTGTGTAAAAAAGGCCGAAATATAGGGTAGGAATCGAACGACGCAATACGATATACGAGACACGAGCATATGACAGATAAAGCTTATCAAAAATGTATAAATCCTTCTTGTGGAGAGGTTTACGATTGTGGACAGGCGATGTTCAAATGCCCGAAATGCGGTGAATTGCTGGACATTCGCTACGACTGGGACCAGATTCCCGTTCCCGGCAGGCTAAGCGACTTTGCCAAGCGCTGGGCTACGCGGGACAATCGACTCGACCTATCCGGCGTCTGGCGGTTCCGCGAGCTGATTAGCTTCTGCGAGGATCCGTACAAGGTCAGCATCGGCGAGGGCCAAACGATCCTTCAGCTCAATGACGCTGTGGCGAAGTATGTCGATATGAAAGACGGGTGTTTGTTCTTGCAATACGAAGGTCTGAATCCCTCCGGCTCCTTTAAAGATAACGGCATGACCGCGGCGTTCAGCCATGCGAAGATGGTCGGCGCTACATCGAGCGCCTGCGCCTCGACGGGCAATACGTCCGCGTCGGTGGCGCTGTACGCCCATAGCTGCGGCGTCAAATGCACCGTGTTCATCGGCTCCGGCCGGATCGCCTTCGGCAAGCTCAGTCAGGCGATGGATTACGGCGCCCAGACGATCCAGATCCTCGGTGATTTCGACGATTGCATGAAACAGGTTCAGGACGTTTGTACGGAATTGGGATTGTATCTGCTCAATTCGCTCAATCCATTCCGGCTCGAAGGGCAAAAGACCATCATGTATCGGATCATCGAGGGCCTCGGCTGGGACGTGCCGGACTGGATCATCGTACCCGGCGGCAACCTGGGTAACTCCAGCGCCTTCGGTAAAGCCTTTGGAGAATTGAAGGAGCTGGGCCTGATCGATCGCGTGCCTCGGATGGCGATTATCAATGCCACCGGCGCCGACACACTGACGGACCTGGTCAATAACAAGAAGCTCCGCTGGAACGACGCCCGCGTCGATCAAAAAATTATCGATGACTATTACGCCGATCTGACAGCCCGCAACTTCTCGCCGCACACGTGCGCCTCCGCGATTGAAATCTCCCGCCCGGTGAATTTGAAAAAATGCCTGCGCGCGCTTGATATTTGCGATGGCGTGGTCCTTGCCGTGACGGATGAAGAGATCGTCGATGCCAAGGCGGTTATCGGCAAATACGGACTGGGCTGCGAGCCGGCCTCGGCGGCGACCATCGCCGGCTTAAAACACTTGCGGGCCGGAGGCGTCATCGGCGCGAACGAGCGCGTGGCCTGCGTCCTTACGGGCCATGCCCTCAAGGACCCCGACGTCACCGTCAACTACCACAAGGAAGAGCAAGGCGAGTTCGCCAACCCTCCCATCGAGGCCCCCAACGACCTCGACGCGATCATTAAGTTGATACGATCATAAAATCCGAAGCACGAAATCCTAAATCCTAAACAAATTTAAATGACGCAAAAAGCAGGAAATTCAGAAGGTTTTGGTCATTTGATAATTTGAATTTCGATATTGTTTCGGATTTAGAATTTAGATATTCGGATTTATCTTTTGTAGCCGGGTTGGGCGTGGAGAGTGTCGATGAAGGCGAGCATGTTCTCGAGGGGGACATCGCCTTCGACGGCGTGGGCGGGGGCGAAGATGTAGCCGCCTTCGGCTCCGGCTGCTAACAATTTCTTCGTCTCGTTTGTAACATCGTCAACGGAACCGTACGGCAGCGTTCGCTGGGTGGAGAGCCCGCCGTGAAAGGCAAGCCGGCCTTTGTAGCTTTTCATCAGGCTGAAGATGTTCATGACTTCGGGTTGGAACGGATTGAAGCAGTTGAGACCGATGGCGATCAGGTCGTCGAACAGTTCGTCCACCTTGCCGCATGAATGGATGAACACGAGCTTGCCGGCGTCGCGCACCGCCGAGTACATGCGCTTAAGCTCCGGCTCAATGAACTGACGCCAGAGATGCGGGCCCATCTGCAAGCCGCGCTGCTGGCCCCAGTCGTCGCCGAAATAGACGGCGTCGATGTCGTATTTCATCGCCTCTGTCGCCTGGGCGATATTGTAGTCCGCGATCGTGCGGAGCAACTGCCGGACGAAATCCGGATGGTCCAGAAAATCCATCATCAGGTTCTGCATCCCCCGTAGTGTCCAGGCCCGCTCGTAGAGGGAGAATCCGATCTTGAAGACACGGAGACAATCGCCGGATCGGGCGAGTCGATTGGGGATATCCTCGAAGAAGTGTTTGCTAAGCGGATCGGGAAGTTCGTATCCTTCAAGTGTCGGCTCGGGCAACAGACAATTCGAGACGTTGCCGATGTCTTTATCGATGCTGCGGTCCCAGACGACGCCGAACATATCGCGAAAGCGGTCGTCGCCGAGGTCCTCGAAGAAACCGATGTCATGGCCCAGCTTAACGAAATGATTATCCAGGACTTCTTCCAGGTCGTCCCGGCCGAAGTGCGCTCGCAATGTGTCGGCCGCCTCGACGGTAAAGTTGCAGTGCCACGGCACATAGGGGACCTTACGCCCCTCAACGGCCAGTTTGACAATTTGTCTCTTATTCATCGATCTCCATGCTCAGTGTATAGCCGCCCTCAGGCCGCTCAGGCGGACGTCGTCTCCGAAACGTTGGATGTCCACATGAACCAGACTGACGGATTTAGCCAATTCGGCCATTGGTTTGGCTATCTCAGCGCTGCCCTGTGCTCCGAGTATTTTCGGGGCGATGTAAACGATGATTTCGTCGGCAAGGTTTTCTTTAATAAACGAGGTCAACACCGTCGGTCCTCCCTCAACGAGCAAGTGGGAGATACCGCGATGGCTCAGTTCGTCCAACAGAAAGACGAGATTGGAACGATCAGGTGTGCCCGGGCAGACGAGCAGTTCGGCCCCTTTCTTCTTTACCTGCTCGGCAACGCGGGGATTCGCTTCGATGGCGTGTTGGCGCGTGACGATCGTCGCCGGGCTTTTCTTAGCCGTTTGGAGTAGTTGGCAGTCAGGTGGAATTCTCAGATGGTTGTCCAGCACGATCCGCGTCGCTTTCTTGCCTTTGCTCGGACGAGCCGTTAATAGCGGATCGTCCGCGAGGACGGTATGGATACCCACCAATATCGCCTGGGCGCGCCGGCGGAGTTTGTGTACATCTTTCCGGCTAAGCTCGTTGGAGAGCCATCGCTGTTCACCATTGCCGGCCCAGGCGAGTTTGCCGTCGATACTCTGCGCCCATTTGAGTGTCACCCAGCATTGGCCGGTGGCGGCGTACTTGACAAAAGGCGCGTTGAGCCATCGCGCCTCGGTCTCACACAAGCCGGTCCGCACCTCGATACCCGCCTGGCGGAGTTGCTCGATACCTTTGCCGCCGGCGTGTTTCGACGGATCGACCATGGCAACGACGACCCTCGCCAGACCGGCGGAGATGAGAGCTTGCGTACACGGGCCGGTCTTACCCTGATGACAGCACGGCTCGAGCGTTACGTACATCGTCGCGCCGTGCGGCTCGACACCAGATCGGGTACAGTCCTCCAAAGCGTTAATTTCCGCATGCGGCCCACCGAACTGCTTATGATAGCCTTTACCGATAACTCTGTTATCTTTGACGATAACAGCTCCGACCGCCGGATTCGGCTCAACCGAACCGATACCTCGTCGCGCCAGCTTCAAAGCAGCTATCATATATTTTTCATCTTGGCCGATCATTTATCTTCGATCATATCCTTAAATCGTTTCTCGTCGATGATTTCGATGCTGAGTTTTTCGGCTTTGTCCAGTTTGCTGCCGGGATTCTCGCCAGCTACGACGTAGTCGGTTTTTTTGCTGACGCTGCCTGATGTCTTCGCCCCGGCCTGCCGGATAGCCTGCTCGGCCTGCTGCCGGGTGAAGTTTTCCAGCGTGCCCGTGACGACAAATGTCTTGCCGGCAAGTTTAGTTGAACGTCGCGTTTCCGGCGGCTCCGGCTTCACACCCGCGTCTATGAGCTGCTCGATCACCGAACGATTCTCCGGATCGCTGAAATATTCGCAGAGGCTTTGCGCCATCGTCGGCCCGATCTGGTCGATCTCCGCAAGTTCCTCTTCTTTGGCGGTCATAAGCGCTTCAAGTGTGCCGAAATGGTCGGCCAGTATCTGCGCCGACTGGCCCCCGATATGCCGGATACCAAGAGCGGCGATGAGACGCCACAATGGCCGGGTTTTGCTTTCTTTGATGGCCTCAATGACGTTGGCGGCGCTCTTTTGGGCCATGCGTTCCAGCCCGGCGATTTGGCTTTTGTCAAGTTTGTATAAATCGGCGAAATGTTTAACCAAGTCGGTCTCAATCAGTTGGTCGATCAGGGCCGGACCCAGGTGTTCGATGTCCATCTGGCCCCGTCCCGCAAAGTATCTCAAACGCTCCTTCAACTGGCCCGGGCAGTTCGGATTAAGGCATCGGATATAGACGCCCTCCTCGTCTTTGGCGACGGTGGAGCCACAGGTCGGACATTCCGTCGGCATCTCGAAAGAGTCGGCGCCGGAAGGTCTGAGTTCGACCTTGACCTGTACAACCTGCGGAATAATCTCGCCGGCCTTTTCTATTATGACGGTGTCACCGCAGCGGGCGTCGAGCCGCTCTAACTGGTCGAAATTGTGCAGACTTGCACGTTTGACCGTCGTGCCGGCCAGCAGTACCGGTCTCAGATTCGCTACCGGCGTCAGGATGCCGCTCTTGCCGACCTGGACGTCGATGGATTCGACGACGGTTTCCGCCTGTTCGGCGGCGAATTTATACGAGATGCACCATCGCGGCGCCCGGCCCGTCGCGCCGAGGACGTCCCGTTGGTCGAAACGATTGATCTTAATGACCATCCCGTCGATCTGGTAATCCAATTCCAATCGCTTCTCGTTCCAGCCGTCACAAACCTCAATGACCTCATCAATATCTTTGGCTTTTTCGATATGAGGATTGACGGGCAGACTCAGCGTTTTGAACCGCTGGAGGTTCTCGTAGTGATTCGGCGCCAGAAGCTCGGACAGCGCGCCGGAGGCATAGGCGAAAAACGAGAGGTTCCTCGTGGCGGTGATTCGCGCGTCGAGCAGCTTCAGGGAACCGGCTGCGGCGTTTCGCGGATTGGCGAAGGTCGGCTCGCCCGCTTCGGTTCGAAGTTTGTTCAACTCGATAAAGGCACTTGTGGGCATATAGACTTCACCGCGGACTTCGACTATGGCGGGGATATCGCCATCGGCCAGTAAGACGAGCGGGACGGCTTTGATTGTTCGCACATTAGCCGTAACGTCATCGCCTACTTCACCGTTGCCCCGCGTAGCGGCGGTTGTAAGGACGCCGTCTTCGTAGCGAAGGCTGATGGCAAGCCCGTCGATTTTCAGCTCGATAACGTAATCATAATCTCTGTTTCCAAGTTGTTTGGCGACGCGGTCGTCGAAAGCCCGTAACTCGTCGGCGTTATAGGTGTTGTCCATGCTCAACATGGCAATGGCGTGCCGGACGGTGGAAAAACCTTCGAGGGGCCGGCCCGAGACGCGCTGGGTCGGCGAATCGGGCGTGATGAGCTGGGGGTTCGCCTGCTCCAGGGCCTTAAGCTCGGTGAAGAGGTCGTCGTATTGCCGGTCGCTGATCCTGGGCCGGCTGAGCACATAATAGAAGTGGTCGTGCTCGCGAATCTCACGGCGTAACTGCTCAATGCGTTTTTTTACATCACCTGTCATAATTGCTTAATTTATACGCTGTTTTGACCGATTCTGCAATATTTCGACTTGCTAACGCATGAAATGAATTTGTTGAAAACAATATTTGACAAAATTCGGCAAATTGACGATAATATCAGGATAATATGGTTACACCAATGTGATAGTTGGTCTAAGTGTTTTGTTTTTCCCCGATAGCTCAATTGGTAGAGCGAGCGGCTGTTAACCGCTAGGTTGTAGGTTCGAGTCCTACTCGGGGAGTTGTGGAAGAGGAAGATGGCAAATTCTGGGCGTATGTGCTGGAGAATTCAGCAGGGAGATTCTATATCGGCTCAACCAACGATCTTGAGCGGCGCCTCTCACAGCATAATGATCCTGCGACATCCGGCAAATACTGTCCGAAGAACGGCCCGTGGAGGCTTGTCTGGAAGGAGATTTTCACAACCAGAGCCCAGGCCATGCGACGTGAAAAGCAGATCAAGCGTATGAAATCGGCCCGATGGATTCGGGAGAATCTGCTCGATCGTCAGAGCGAGTCCCGGCGCGCCGGGATTAACCGCTAGGTTCGAGGTTCGAGTCCTCGTCGGGGAGTTGTAAGTCATTCTCATTAAATGACTTATATATTACGACACAATCACTCCAAGTATCCTACTACCGTTTTGGCTGTTCGAAGGTTGTAGCTCGAATCTTCTATCCTGATTGAAGTTACCGCAATTCCCAAACCTTGAAACGAGCGGCGTTGAATACGCTCGGTTTATCGTTGCTTGTATTTAAGTAAGAAGAGCTTACAGCTTCTTCAAGCAGTAAGCTCTTCGATGATATTGGGCGTTATGTTTTGTGGCGAGAGTACGCTACTGTCCGGATGAACTGTGCAGTTCAATGTCATCGATGCAAACCAGGCCTGAACCGCCCGGTTGATTGCTGGCCGGATCGCCTACACCGATGCCCATTATTTTGATGGTCGTCGGATCCACACCGGTGAAGTCAGCTAATGGAATAGTCCATTGCTCCCAATGATCTATTGTAACAGCAGCAGGATTTGGGTGTTGGGCCTCTTTGCGATTTCCGGCGCTATCTTCCAATGCCACATAGAACGGCTCGATGGCATTGCCGGGATCCCCGTGGAACCAGAGCGATAAAATATCAACGTTTCTTCGTGTCCAATCCTGAGCTACCTCCCATTCGCGTGTCGTCTCTGATATCGGCGCCGTGGTGTCATCGTAAAAGAACGGCATCGACTGTAAACCGCTGTGTACTATGTTAAGCTCGACAAAAGGAGACTTTGTATTACCAACGGAAGAACCGTTTGTGGGGATTTCCCAACCATCCCACCAGGTATTCCATATCTCGTTGCCTTCCTCACCCGTGTAATTCTCGAAGTTGTGCACGATTACAGGTTTGATTTCTCCCCAGTGCTCCATTAAGATCTCCAAGTCGGCTTCGTCAACTACTCCATCGCCCCAGGGCATCGGTCCAATATCACACAACGGTTCATAAGTACCCCAGGCTCCAATCATCGTGAGCAGATCGTCCATCCCCACGCTACCGTTATCATCGAAGTCCACTATGGGCTTAACGGAGACCTGCCAGAAAAGTTCTGGGTAGTTTAAGCGTACAGCGGAGTCGAAATACAAAGTTGAACCGTCCGGGCAAATTTCCGGACGAGCTACCCACGAGGCCTGACCATTTACAGCCGGACCAAGGTCTATCGCTGGACTCCAGCCATCGTCTGCCGTGGCCCGAATGCACATGAGCATACGACGAGTTGTCCAATTCACAAAGAACAGGGCCAAGCCATCGTTTGAGATACTCGGGTTGTTTTGGCTATCAGAGTCATTTACGTTTGGTCCGAGGTTGACCGCTTCGCCCCAGTCGTCCTCCGTTGTTGCCCGCGTCGCGACCCAGATATCCTTTCCACCATGCCCTCCGGATCGCCTGGAATCGAAATACACGCTGAGCCCATCCGACGCGAAATCAAGACTCCAGGCGTCACCGAGTCCGGTGAACTCAGCGGCAGGGCCCCATGACTCGTCCTTCGAAGCACGAGTCGACCGCATCAAGCGGTTCACTTGATTGTAGCGGTGAGTGAAATAGAGTTCCAGGTCGTCCGGCGAGATAGCCGGGTCACTTGCCTTTCCCCCAGGTATATTTATGTTTGACCCCAGGTTGACGGCCTCTCCCCAAGGCGCATCCGGCGATTCCCGCTCGGCGACCCACAGGTCTCGGTCGTTGGAATTGTCCGGACCGCGGCCCTGTCCGAAGTACAGTTTCAATCCATCCGGCAGGAAATTGCATCCAGAAGGGTGCACGGCACCTTGGCTGTTAACGGCTTCGTCTATCGGCTTAGGATCGCAGATGACAAAGTCTGCAATTGCCAATTGACCGCTGCTGGCGAGTATATCGAAGATAAATCCGAGTACTAATAGTCTCATTTTCTTAACGTTCAGACAATTCATGATAAACCTTCCTTTCTGCACATATGTGCAAAACAACTTTGGAGAATCCTGTTGTAACAAGCAACGTAAGCTCGTTACCGTCTGTGGTTAAATCCAGAAGAATTCTGAGATCTTGCAGAAAATCTCAGAAAAAGGTCAAAATTTTTCCTTACAGTCAATTCAGGCCATCGAAATGTCAGTAGATAACATGAGATTGACTAATCGTGCACCGCAGTTAGACTATGCGATGGAATTACAGAACGTCCGGATTCAATATTGGGCTTATCGAATGGCTGGAAGATTTCGCGATGAGACAGATATGGGGGGTGAAAGAGACATTTTTCTGACCACGCACTGGTCCCTCATCGAAAAAGTCGGAGAAGAAGGCGATAGAGACAGAATTTTGATCGCCTTACTCTTAGAGAATTACTGGAAGCCCGTCTACTGTTATCTGAGACACAGGGGCTATGGCAATGAGGATGCCAAAGACCTTACTCAGGGCTTCTTTCACGAAGTTGTCCTGGATCGAAATTTGGTTCAGCGTGCCGATCAGGCGAAAGGACGTTTTCGCTCGTTTCTGTTACATGCCTTGAATCAATACCTCATCAACGAACGGGACAAACGGATGGCTAAGAAACGCATCCCCCAGGGGAATCTAATCTCTCTGGATAACGTCGATCTGCCAAAGCTGCCCCAAGGCGTGGACAAATGGAGTTCGGAAGATGTCTACAATTATGCCTGGTTGTCGGCCCTCCTTGATCGTGTGCTCGCAGAGGTTGAGAAAAGCTGTCTGGCCAAAGGTATGGAGCTTCACTGGCACCTCTTCCACGAGCGTGTAGCCCAGCCAACGCTAAGCAATCTGCCAGTCCCTTCCCTATCAGAGGTGTGCAAGCGACACAATATTGAAGATCCAGGCAAGGCATCCAATATGATTCTCACGGTGAAAAGGCGGTTCCAGGCTGTTCTAAGACAACATATTCGCAGTACAGTTATTTCTGAAGGGAGGATTCCGGAGGAAGTCAGAGAAATTTCACGGTTTTTCCCAAAAAGTCTGCAAGATTAGCAAGAACTGCTGGATTATATAACGATCTCGTTACTCCAGCAACCGGCTTGGATTGACTCAAACGTATATATTGGATCTCAGGGTACTTAACCGTCTTGTAGAAGGGGATTATGAAGATGGCTGATGAGTCGACATTTGGCAAACCCGCTGAAGGACTCCAAGAACTTTTCTCTATCGGTGCTGATGGTTTGGTTGACGAGGACAAGGATAACGCCCCGTCTCTCGAGGCTTTGGACCTGATGATCGAGAAACCAGGTAGTCAGATCGGTGGACATAGACTGCTGCGGGTTCTGGGCGAAGGCGGTATGGGGATCGTCTATCTGGCACAGCAAGAAGAGCCTGTCAAACGCCAGGTTGCCTTAAAAGTCATCAAACCCGGAATGGACTCTAAACGTGTAATTGCGCGCTTTGAAGCGGAAAAACAAGCTTTGGCACTCATGCAGCATCCGCATATCGCCTGTGTCTATGGTGCAGGTCTTACACTCACCGGACGTCCTTACTTTGTTATGGAATACGTCAAGGGCCTGCCGATTACAGACTATTGTGACCAGCACAAACTCACCATAAAAGAGCGACTCAACCTGTTTGTGCAGATATGCCAAGCCGTTCAGCACGCTCATCAGAAAGGAATTATTCATAGGGATATCAAACCGTCGAACATTCTGGTATCAGTCGAGAATGACCAGGCCATTCCGAAGATCATTGACTTCGGCATCGCTAAAGCCATTGATAAACTGCTGACCGAACAGACACTTGCCACCGATGATACGCAGTTGCTTGGCACGCCGGAGTATATGAGCCCGGAACAGGCGGATATGGCTAACGAAGATATAGACACCTGCTCGGATGTTTATTCTTTGGGCGTGTTGCTTTATGTTTTACTGACCGGCGTTTTGCCGTTTGATCCTGAAACGCTTCGCGACAGCGGGATTGAGAAAATCCGAAAGACGACTCGCGAAAGTGACCCAAAGACACCTAGCACCAGACTGACGAGTCTGGGCGACGAGGCTGCGAGGGTCGCCGAGATGCGCAGTACAGAAATCACCACATTGGCAAAGCACCTGAAGAATGAACTCGAATGGATTCCCCTCAAGGCCATGCGGAAAGAACGTTCCGAGCGCTATCGCTCCGCCTCGGAATTGGCCGACGATATCGAGAATTACCTAAAGGGTGAACCACTCATCGCCGGGCCACCAACAAGTATCTATCGGCTCAAGAAGCTCGTCCAGCGAAATGCCCTACTCTCGGCAGCGATCCTGGCTGTGGCTGTGACACTTTTGCTCGGTCTGGCTGCCACCACGGCCATGTACTTCCGGGCGGAACGATTGCGCCAGAAGGCTGAACAGGCGAGTCAACAGGCACAACAGGCCGCTGAGAAGGAAACCGCCGCCCGCGCGGAAGCCGAGCGATTCTGGAAACAAGCGGAGGCAGCTGCCAACTTTCTGGTAAAAGATATTCTGGGTGAGAAGAGTTTTGCTGAGGAACCAGACTCAGATCCCTACCATGGTCTCGAGATGATCGTTGAAAAGCTTAGAGGCAAACTTGCGGACAAACCGCTCGCTGAAGCAATAATCCGTGAGGCGCTGGGCGAAAAATACTTCTTGGAGATGGACGAGAGCGAACTTGCCATACCACACTTGGAACGTGCATATCTAATCCGTCTGCAAGAGCTCGGGCCTGAGCATATGCAAACGGCGATGTCAGCAAATACGCTCTGCTGGTCCTACACGAAACAAGGCCGATATGATGATGCACTACGACTTTGGTGCGAACAACTTGAGATAATACAGGAGGTGAAGGGTGAGACACACCACAGGGTAGTGCTCTTCATGTATAATATTGGCAGTACGTACACGCACTTAGGCAGATACAAAGAAGCGGAAGAGATATTAGTCAAAGCACTCGAAATCAACCAGCGGTTATTTGGCTGGCAGAGTTCTTTTGAAATTGGCAGCAGGAATCTGGGGCGTAATTACCTGGTACAGGGACATTACAACAAAGCAAAGCCATTATTACTTAAAGTATTTGAAAGTCGAATCACAAGACTCGGTGAAACCAACCTAGAAACACAGAAGTCTATTACGGACCTCATCGATCTCTATGAAGCCTGGGGCAAACCTGAAAAAGCCAAAGAATGGCGAGCGAAGCTGCCACAAATAGAAGATTTTGAAGATTGACGGAAGATATTCAAAGTCACCTCTTTCAGGAATCGAAAACACCGCCAAGCCCCACGCGACATCGTGATACTGTTCTGTTGCAGCATCCCATTATTGCTAAAAATACGACTACCGTTTTATACCGTTTTGCGCTTGAAATACCGCGATAAGATGCGAAGAAACGCGAAAGAATGCGAACTCTTGCGAAAATGTAAAATTCTGCTAAGATACTGAAAACAATAGACTTTTGGGCTTTTTGGCAGTTTTCTCCCTTGATCTGTCCTGAGACGAGCGATATAATGAGTCTATGGCTGCAAAATCAAATTTCCTATCCGTTCATAAGGCGTGCAAGGTTCAGCGGCCGGCCTGCCGATGTCGAGGTGCACAGGGATTGTTACGCAGTCCGTATAGCGACCCGGTCGTAAGCCAAAGCGAGAAGAGAGATGCGTGTGGTATCCCCGTCCCCGGATGACCCTTTTCTAAAGAGTATGCCGGACACGTTCCATGGCCCCGGGTGGTACAATGCTGAGCCTATTCGTCAGTTGGAGATTCGTCATGAGACTACGTCTGTTTGGATATTCATGGCTGGCGATGAGCGTGCTGTTTTCGCTTGCGTCGTGGACGACAACACAGGGTAACGTGTGGGAACCACTCAATGGGCCGCCCGGGGCCGGCACGTGCTTGCTGGCACAGAATACCACAGGTGAGCATACCCTTTTCGCGGCCACGTACAGAGGCGTCTATATCTCTCGCGACAAAGGCGTGAGTTGGGAGCCGATCACCGTCCTTGAGGACCGGAGCATCGAGGCCATGGCGGCCACCGAGACCCGGTTATTCGTACGCACGGAAGACGGTAGGGTCCACATGTACGAGGAAGGGAGCGGGCTCACGGAACTCTTGCCCGGTCTCTGGGATCAGATACGGATCACGAACGGAATTCTCGCTGTCGCCCAGAGCACCGACAAACAGGCGGATCTTCGACTCCTGCTGGCCGATACCAACGCGGACGAGATGGTTTGGGAGGACATCTCACCGTCAGGCGAGGTGTTGCAGGATCTGCAGATCTCTGCCGATGGCGCGCCGATCGGGATGACCGATGTGCTCGTGGACGGACAGACGGTCTTCGCCAGCATACAAAGCCACGGCACCGGGCCTGGTACGGATGTCGACGGTGGACTCTATGTGACCCGCAACCGAGGGACCACGTGGCAGCGCGTGACCATCGGGGCGCCGGCCGGCCTTATGGTCAACCGCATCGTCGGTGACACGTTGCATCTGCTGGTACTGCTCAATGACCCCGTATCAGACACGTTCCACCCACTCTCCGACATGCTCTGGGAGTCACGTGACGGAGGCCGGAACTGGCAGCGAGTCACGCCGCTCACGACCGAGGTCGGTGGACTCACCGATATACACCGCATCGGCACGGTGACCTACCTCGTCAGTCCTTCCAGTCACTACATCATCAAACTCGACGGCCACGGTCACGAACTGATCGAGACGCCCGGTATCCCGGGATTCGCAGGCGTTCAGTTCCACCTGGATAAGATCCTGTTCGATCCAGAGGATCCCGCCATCGTCTATGGCCAGACCGGACGTGACTGGGCTCTGGGACTGGTGAGGTCAACAGACGGGATGGCGACCTGGCACAAGATGGACGGAGATATCACGGCAAGTTCGCCCACGATCGTCGTGGCCCATCCCGAGGATCCGGCCACCATATTCACCACAAGCAATGTCATTCAGGAATCCTATCTTACCCGTGATGGTGGGGCGACCTGGGAGCCGTTTTCGCCCACGTATTCGGACGATGAGGTGCGTATTGATCCGCACGATGCCGACCATCTGCTCGTCATCAATGAGATGACGGCGCTCTGGGAATCCTCCGACAACGGGCGCAGCTTCTCGCCTTTGAATCCGGCCTTCACATCGGCCAAGGTATTCGACTTTGAAGTCGCTGCCGGCCAAACGCGGCACATCTACGCCTCGAACCTGGGAACCGGCATCAGCCAGCTTGCTCTCGATCCCGAATGGTCGTATATGTCCTACTCCCCCGACTACGCGTATGCCGTCGAGATCGATCCGGAAGACCCCTCCGTATTGTACGCCGCCAATTCTCCGAAGCGTTTTGAACACCATGCCGCCATATCGAAATACTCAGCCGACCAGGCGGAGAACGGTGGTTGGTCCGAACTTGTGCGCGTGGAGAATGCCAAGGGTATTACCGCCCTGGAGATCGACGATCGCAACCCGGATGTGGTGTACGCCGGCGTCGTGGGTGAGCGCGGGCGGCTGCTGGTCAGCGAGGATCGCGGAGACACATGGCGGGATCTCAACCCGTCATTTACTCTCGTGACGATACATGCCCTTACAACCGATCCCCGTGATGATGCCGTGGTCTACGCCGCTACCTGGGGCGGCGGCCTCTTTGTCTCGCCGGATCACGGCGCCACCTGGTCCGAGCTGCCCTGTCCCACGCCTTCGGTCTCGGCGATTGTTGCGGACGGCCAGCGTCTCCTGGTGGCCGATCGGACGCAGCCGGCGATCTATGAATCGCAGGACCGGGGGCGCACCTGGGAGACCATCGTGCGTCTGGATGACGCGCACTTCTATCGTATGTTCGCCATGACAGTCCACCAGGGCAAACTGTACTTTTCGGCACTGAACGAGCGGAACGGCCTGATCAGCCTGTTCACGGATATTCTGTCGGGCACGACATTTCGGCTCGATCCCCAGGGACCGACGGAACTCGGAGGAGACCTCAAACGCGTGGTGCTCGATTTCCACTCCCATCCCTCCGGGCTCTATGCAGTGTCACATATACAGGGCCTTTTCCAGCTTGACGGCGACATGTGGACAGACATTTCCCATGGACTTCCGGATATGGGTTTTAATAATCTGGTCGTGCATAGCAATGGTACGCTTTATGCGGCCGGTGGATGTGACCTGGATATTGACCTTACGCCTCGGGTCAACGATACAAATGCCGTGCACCAGATATACGCCAGCACCGATCCGGCGGCCGGCTGGACGCCGGTCCTGACCGGCGACCCCTTTTCCAGCGGCGTAAAACGGTTGCTGCTGCACCCCGATCACCCGGACGTCTGGTACGCCGCCACAAGCGCAGGGCTCTACGTGTCGACCGACGCCGGCCTGCCGGGGACCTGGTCCGCCCAGAACAGGGGACTTGACTTCACGAATATTGGCGCCATGGCCATCTGCGGCACGCACGTCTATGTCGGAACACTCGGCGGGGGCGTTTACAACGGTCGTATCAATCCCGATTTCTCCGTCACGTGGGAAACCTCCGCTGGTCCCTATCCGGAGATTCATACCATCGGACTCAACATCGATCCCCGCGACGCCTCGGTGTTGTATGCCACCGCCTACCCCGGGGGGGTGTTCAAGTCCAAAGACGCCGGCGCGTCCTGGGAAGAGTGTAACTTCGGCCTGCCGAGTTTTGTTGTCGCCGATCCGACAACCCAGGGATACTACAGTCTTGATATCGATCCCGGCAATCCCGAGGTCCTGTACCTGGGCCTCTTCCGCAAAGGGATTTACAAGTCAACAACCGGCGGGGCCACCTGGCGACCTCTCTACGGCATATTGGGGCAGAACCGCCACCTTATGCGCGCTCCGATCACACAGGTTCGTGTTGATCCCATGGACTCACAACGCGTCTATGCGGCTTCCCAGCAGGGGTTTTACATCTCGCAAGATGCCGGTGAAACATGGCTGCCCCTGAACAATGGGCTGGACACGTTCGACCTGCGCTCACTCCGCGTTGTGCCAGGAGGCACCGGTACGTTCTCAGAGGGATTCGAGGAAGACATCACCGGCACCTGGCAACTCGATGCGGGATGGACTACGGCGCAAGACGGAGACAATCACGTACTGGCGGGTGAGGGACATCACTGGGCGCGGGCGGGTAACCCGTTATGGTCGGACTACACGCTTCAAACGCGGATCAGGCTGCTCAAAGGTGCCTTGCATGCCAATGTTCGGGTATCCGAGGAGGGGCGGTACTTCCTGAGCCTTAGCCAGGAGGGCCTGTGCCTGAAGAAGCAGTTTGATCAGTGGTCGACCTTCGCCGACCTGGTTGACGATCCGGGAACGATCGCCTTGGGCACCTGGCATGACCTGACCATTGAAGTCAGAGGCCGTAGGATTATCATCCACCTCGACGGCGCGCTCAGGATCGACTACACGGACCCATCACCGCTGTTGGCGGGTGCCATCGCCTTTGAAACGCTCGACAACAGCCTCGCGTACATCGACGACGTGTTCGTTGACACCCACAAGGCCGTGTCGGCCGTTTACGCAGGTACCGCCGGATACGGTATCTACGCTCTGGATACGATGTCCGGGACCTGGCGCAATCTGGGCCGGACCTTGGGCGTGGGTTGGTGGCAGGTGTGGGAGCGGCGCATGTATCAGTTCAGTTCGATCCTCTTCGATCGGGACGTACCCGGGCGCATCTTCCTGGGCCACTTCCCCGGCGGCTTTTTCATCAGTGAGAACAACGGCCGGAACTGGAGGGACTCAAGCCTCGGACTCGGCAACGACGGCATCTTCTCGCTGGTCATGCATCCCCGTGACCGAAGCCTGCTCTATGCCGGCACGTACAACGGCGTGTTTCGCTCAACCGATGGCGGACACTCCTGGCACGACCACAGCACAGGCATGCCCCCCGAACAGTGGCCATACACAATCGCAATTGACGATGCCGATCCGCAGATCATGTACGTTGCCACCAAGAACGGCCAGAACAAGGGCTTCTGTGACCGCAATCAGTTCTGCGGTGTGGTCATGAAATCCACCAACGGCGGCGCGTCATGGACCGAATGTGCGACCGGTCTTCCGGGGCACAGCGAGTATTACCGGTTGCTCATCTATCCTGAGAATCACGACGTACTGTTCCTGAGCACCAGCAACGGCGTCTATTGGAGCAGAAACGCCGGCATCACGTGGTTCCCTCTGAACGAGGGACTGCCGATCACGTATAACTTCGTACGCGACAATGTCGCCGACAACCTGACATTCACTGCGGACGGGCGCCACTTGCTCCTGGGCCTCTCCGGGTACGGGCTGTGGCGGGCCGATCTGTCCGTCCTGCCGATCGCTCGATAGGAATCCCGGCAAGCCGGGATAAATCTTTCTTATCTAAACGTTTATGTCAGCCTTGTCGAAAAAACACGCACAAAAAACAAGAAGTTGACCGATGGTAGTATATATGAGGCAGTGACATAGCTTCCAGACTACCCTGATCCTGTTGACCTGCAGATCACCAGGATGCCACTACCGTTTTATACCGTTTCAAAACGGTACATACTGTTTTAGCTGCTTTGCGGTTGCGGTTCGAATCCTTTGTCAGGATTGAAGTAACGGCATTTTTCAAACCTTGAAACGAGCGGCATTGTATACGCTCTAACCAATTCTTTAGAATGTCAGTGGAAAAGTCTTGACAAAAATATCACACTATATAAGTATATCAAATATAGTTATATTATTTGGAGATGAATGGATGCTAAGTACTGTCGAAGCAGCGAAATGTATTGGCGTATCGAAGAGCACTCTTCTGCGATGGCTGGATGAGGGGCTGGTCGAGGACGTTGAGCGGGATTGGCGTGGCTGGCGGATGTGGCGCAGCAAAGACGTCGATCGCGTCAAGGCATTTCAGAAGGCCTATCACAGCAAGCCGATTCGGCGCATAAGGCGAAGAGCAATGTCCCGTGCCAAGTACGCCAAAGCGGCGGCCCAATGCATAAGACGTTTTGCCAAGGGGTATTCTCCGAGGCAGGGAGTGGGAATGTGAAGATTCGCCGGGCCAAAGCAAATGATGCGGCACGCTGCGCAGAGTTCAGTTGCGTGCGCACTGCAGAGGAGTTAAAAAAACTGCTTAAGCAGGATGACACCCAATGGTTGGTCATTGAGGACGACAGCGGGAAAGTTGTTGGCCTTGGGATCATCCATTTCTGGGCCTGGAACAAGATGGCGTGGATATGGGATTTGTGGGTGGACAAGAACGAAAGAGATAAGGGATACGGCACCGCCCTGCTTAAGGGGATGCTCAAAGCAGCGAAAAAGGGCGGGGCCAGGGTCATGATGGATGTCGGCCCGCCTAATCCTCATGACTGTTCTCTGTGTGAGTTGCTCGTTCATAACGGTTTTCGCGTCTGCGGCATGAACGATCGCTGGTTTGCCGATCATAAAAATTCTACGGCTGTCTTTTATGGTTACGATCTATGAAAGGTAGAAATCATGGCAAAGAAGAAAGATACATTCGTACCGTACGACCAGGTCCCCCCCGGATTTGAGGCGATGTACACCGGAGAGACGTCCACTACGCCCGTCCAGAGGAGCGAAATGACGAGTACAGTTTATTCAGATGAGGAGGGCAACCTTATAAGCCAGTGGTGTACTATGCCCTGGATCTTTCCGAATGAGGAAGGCCAATGGAAAGAAGATGAATGGGATGATACGATCAAGCACCTGTGCGACATGCAGAGCGGGCTGGGACCACTGACCGACAGCATTCGTCGGCTTCGTGCCCACATCACCAGTCTTATTCCCTGTGACAGCGGCCTGCCGGTTACCGTGGACGAGATCCTGTTTGCGATCGCTCGGGGAAAACTGGACCGAGTGTCCTTCCGTAACGGATGCTTGTGCTCAGGCATGGCACCGCAGTTGAAAACCAGCCAGCCCCGGCAAGCCGAAAGTGTCAGCACTATCCATGCCGTATTGAATGCGTATATAGCGGGTGGATCCAGAGAAGACGCCATCAAGGCGCATCCGGAGGCGGCGGGATTCATCAATCGGTCCTACGGATGGCTCGGTGCGGTCTCGGACCTAAGCACGGTCCAGAGGAAGATGCTGGATCGGATGCTTCTGACGATCAGCTATTTCGCCAGGTATAGTTGCACGGCGCTCGACACGCTGGCGACCATGGAGGAGTCCGAACAGCAGGAGATGCAGGCCATGATAAATGACTGGTCCTACGATCAGGGCGGACGCGGCGCGGCTCTGGACGCCGAGATCGCCAACGAGGCCGGACTGCCGAAGATTTATGCACAATACGATCCGGCATGTCAAGAAACGCTCGACAAGCTGGAGGACGGGCAGAAGCGGGAACTGTACAAGATCTGCTGTGCCATCGCATCGGGCGTCCAGTCCCTGTCGGACTGTCACCATAACACGTTTCGCTACATCGAAGGCTGGATTCACGGCATCGGAACCGGCCGATTAGGTATCCCCACACGCAAGGCGCAAAGCGAAAAACAACGACTGGGCCAAATGCTGTTCGGCTATGCCCTGGGCCTGGACCGGTGGCTGATGCGTGTCCCCCTGCAATTTCTCCTTTTGGATCTCGGACACATCGACCCTGGCTTCGATCCAAGAAACAACATCATTCGGGTTTACGCCTGTCTGGGCGAAGAGGCAACAGCCGTCGAAGAATGGCTGGCGGCCTGCCTCTGGTACACTCTGGTTCACAACGAGCAAGGTGGATTGATCAATCACACGGATCTCATTCAGCAATGTAAAGACAAGGGCGTCACCGTTCATGAGTGGATGGATGCTGTTCTCAAAGCTGATGCATAAAATACGAAAGAATGCGAACGCTTGCGAAAATCCAAAAACTTGCTAACATACTGAAAAAAATAGACTCTTGGGCTTTCTCACTGTTAGACCAAGTTCTATAAGAGCCAGCAGAAGGCATACTGACCTGCTCCGTGCCTACCACCTACGACCTTCTGAGAATTGGGACAGGAGAAGTAAAAAGAAAGCAGGGCCACCTTATGAAAACATCTAAGAAACCGCAGTCACAAGTCCAGGTCATCGAGATGACACCGAAGGACGCGGGAAAAGTCCCGTTGTGCGGGCACAAAAATCCGAGCAAAGAAACCTATCAACACAAGTTCCAGTGGATAACCAAACGCATGTCCGAAGGATTGAAGGTGAAGATGCCCAAAACGCAGGATGAGGGTATAGTAGGTTACATTGAGTATGTCCCTGGCCAGCACGCATGGAGGGCTGTGAACGCTGAGGGTTACATGTTCATTCACTGCATATACATCCAGTGGAAGAGGTGTAAGGGCAGAGGTTATGGCACACTCCTTATTAAGGAATGTATGAAGGATGCTGAAAATGCAGATATGAAGGGTGTGGCGGTTGTGACACGCGAGGGTACCTGGATGGCTGGAAAGGAATTGTTCCTCAAGAACGGATTCGAGGAGGTTGAGAAAGCACTTCCGGATTTTTCACTGCTCGTGAAGAAATTCAGGAAATCTGCTCCCACACCGAGCTTCAAGGGCCAGTGGGACAACAAGTTGAAGAAATTCGGAAAGGGACTCACGATTATAACCTCCGGCCAATGCCCTCATAATGTGACAATGGTTAATGACATTGTTCAGATTGCCAAAGACAGATACGGAATAGAACCAAGGATAGTCGAGTATAAAAGTTACAGGCAGGCCCAGAACGCACCGTGGCCTTATGCCGTAGCCGGCCTGCTGTATGATGGCAAACTCGTTGCGGACCATACCATAAGCGGCACGAGATTTCGGCTCATCATGGAGAGAGAGATAGGAATAGACGTCAAGAATAAATGCTGATTTGAAAGAACCAGAACAACTGTAGGCCGATATGCCTACTCCGCCACCGCCACAACTTCATCCTTCAGCCCCACATTTGCCTTCGAGCAGTCCTTCACCCACTACCGTTTCATACCTTTTTAAGACGGTACATACTGTTTTGGCTGTTTCACAGTTAGGCCGCGAAGTCTCTGTTGGGCCTGTTTTCGCGAGTTGATCCCGACAGTGACCCCATCATTTGCTAGTATTCCGACAGAAAGTCCACCTCGGCATCAGCGGGGTGATGAGCAGAATGGGTGAACCAGTCATCCGGCAACTGCTTCTGGTCCAAGAGATCAAGAATCAGTTTCTTTGGTTCTGGATCATCTTGAAGTCGAATGTCGGCAAACTCGATTCGCCGCAGCAATCCTGTATCCGGATGTGCCCAGATTCTGATTACTCTCGGTCCTCTGAACCTGCGATTTGGCTTTGTGGCGTGTAGATAGGCCCATGATACATCCTGATCCTGCTCGACGGGTACGGTGCCAAGATATTTGATTTTGTAACGTTCCCGGATTCGTTGCAGAGTGTCACTAAAATCAAGCGTTAACAGGTCAGCCAGATCCACCGGCACGGGTATCCTGAATGCCTGCGGATCATTGCTTACGAGGACTTCACGTCTCGGACGAATCAGCCAGTTCGTTTGTCCGTTGCTGCCGTTCACTACCGTCTGACCGGACGGCGTATAACGGTACAAGACATACTGTCCTTTGCCTCGAAGGTAGAGCTCGGCGCCATCCAGGACGGCTCGTTCCTGACGACCCCTCCTCTCAATAACCGATCTGCCCCCTGCCCGCTCTCGTCTTCCTGTTCTCTGATCCCTAACGGTTATTGAATACGTACGGTCGCCCGCTTTTTCGATGGCCGAAATCATCTGCTCTATGGTTGCCACGGCTTTGTTCGAAGGCAGGGATGTCAGTACGATCGTGATCCCTATAATGATCATCGCAGCCGTACCCCACCTGATAGCAGGGCCGACATAGCGACGCGGCTTCTGGGGACTTTTCGCTTTTTCTCCGGCGACCTTTCCTTTGTCAGCTCGAATAGACTGCATGAGCTTATGGACACGGTGTTGTCTTCCGTCGTCGCTTTTCTCAGCAAGACTCATGAGCATAGCATGCAAAAGCTGGACATCCGCTGCACGATGAAGCTGCCCGCTATTCAGTGACTCTAACGCATCCACGGCAGGGTCATAGAATTCAGCGTCGCCGGGCTCTGCGTCCAGCCACTGATTGCTTAGCTGATCAACAAGACGGTTCTCAGATTCATTGGATTCGGTTGTCATGTACCGGCCTCCATAACCACTTTCTTTCGTCTGAGGCAGTCAAGCAACTGTGCTCTCGCCCGCTGCAGGCGTTTTCTCACAGCCTCCAACGAAACCGTTGTGATCTCCGAAATCCTTGAGGGGGAATGATGCTTGAAGTAACGCAGTTCGATTATCTCTTTATAGTTATCGGATAAGGCCTCAATGCAATGTTTTAGTGCATCGATCTTCTGCTCCCATGTGTCGCCCGGTCTTTCATGGATGTGTTCGATCTGCTTGCTAAGATATTCCAGCGCGTCACAACCCGTGATCATAATGTCAGATTTCGCCTTGCGAAAATGGGCCATGATCAGCTTTGCGGCAATACCTCTGATCCAGGGCCCAAAGGGGCATGATCGGTCGTATTCATTCAGCCTCCGCCAGGCGACCAGCATTGTTTCCTGGAAAAGGTCATCAACGGCAGTCTGATTACGGACCGCAGCACGCAGGTACGTCATCAGCATGGCCTCGTTTTCTCGAACGAGGATCTCAAAGACGGCATGTGCGTCGTTGTGCCTACTTCTTAGAATCATACAATACCTTCCAACCAATATTGTCGTGCCTTGCCTATGACAGGACAAGAAAATGTGATTTTCCTAATCTTTTTCTACGCGGCCAGATTTTCTTGTCCTGTAAGGCCCTGATTCTGACAACAACAGATACAGAACAACAGTTTACTTTAACTCAGAGGCCAGGAATCTGCAAAGAAGCCAAACAAGGAGATAATTATCATGACAATGTTGAAAATTGCCAGTTTTTATGTTGCCGGTTTAATCCTGTTGTGCAGTTCTGTAGTTGTTGTGGGGCAGGATAAGCCCCCCAAAGACGGCGATTTTGGCTCCGTACAGCGTCAGATCGGGGTGATTCTGAACACCCCTGAAGCCTATGAAGGCTACACCTTGTTCGCCCCGAAACACTATACGCGAACATATCTTATGGACAACCAGGGCGGCATCATAAACACCTGGGATAGTCCCTACGAGCCCGGTCAATCCGTGTATCTTCTGCCCAACGGACACCTGCTGCACGCCAGCTTTATCAAGGGCGGCGGTGGCGGCACCGGAGGTGGAGAGGGCGGCCGTATCGAAGAGTACGATTGGGAGGGGAACCTGGTGTGGGAGTTTGATTACCACGATCGGGATTACGGCACTCACCACGATATCGAGCCCTTACCCAATGGCAATATCCTGGCCCTGGTCGTGGAGCGCAAGAGCGTCCAAGAGTGCATCGCAGCAGGATTTCAAGCAGAGGTCCTTCGAGACAACACCCTCCTGCCCGATTACGTCATTGAAATCGAACCCACCTATCCTAAAGGTGGACTAATCGTGTGGGAGTGGCACGTGTGGGATCACTTGATCCAGAACGACGATCCGGCCAAGCCGAACTACGGGAATCCGGCCGATCATCCGGAACGGATAGGGGTGGAGTGCAATGGCGGCAAAAACGTCGCCGCCTTCTGGAACCACATGAACTCCATCGACTACAATCCGCAGCTCGATCAGATCATGCTCAGCGTGCGCGGCTGCAGCGAGTTGTGGGTCCTCGATCACAGCACCACCACCGAGGAAGCTGCCGGCAGCGCCGGAGGTACTTACGGCAAGGGTGGTGATCTTCTCTATCGCTGGGGTAACCCCGCGGCATACGATCGAGGTGACGCCTCGGATCAGATGTTGTTTCAACAACACGACTGCCAGTGGATTGAGCCGAATCGGCCGGGCGGAGGCGATATCCTGACCTTTAACAACGGGCTTCGTCGCTTGCCCGAGGGCTACACCAACCAGCGTGACCTGCCCCCCTATGAGGTTGGCCTGGATTGGGGATATTCGTCGGTGGATGAGATTATTCCTCCTGTGGATGCCAACGGGGCGTATGTGCTCGAATCCAACAAGGCTCACGATCCTCATGAGCTTCTGTGGACGTATGTTGACCCCGTACCCACGGATTTCTTTGCCGAGGCCATCTCGGGCTGCCAGCGCCTGCCCAACGGCAACACGCTCATATGCGACGGCACCGGCGGTGTGCTCTTTGAAGTCACGCTCGAAGGTAAAAAGGTCTGGGAATACGTATGCCCCGTGACCGGGGATGGACCCATCAAGCAGGGCGACCCCATTCCCCTGGATCACCGTGCCCATGCCATGAACGCCATATTCAAGGTCCATCGTTATGACCCGGACTATCCGGGACTGACGGACAAGGACCTAACTCCAGAATACACACTGCCTTTGGACTGAAACTCACTGAGCGGTGGCCGTTCTTGTAGAGGTAAGGATCATGTTCACGTTAAATCATCTTGTGAGACGCATACTTTTTCTTGGAATTCTATTGACACATTCAGCGGTTGCTTATGAAGCATTGCAGGGTCCAACCGAGACACTGTACTGGGATGCGGTCCGCGCGTACAATGGCTATACCCTGTTTGGAGCAAAGGGTGGGACCTATCTGATTGATATGGAGGGCTGTGTGGTTCGTATATGGAGCACGGTGCGCACAAATCCCCGGTTTTTGGCCAATGGCAATATTCTGGATTCATCCACGGACGATCCGAGTCGGGGAAGTGGTTTTGTGGAAGTGGACTGGGATGATAACGTGGTTTGGCGTTACACTGAGACGCGCTCCGACTATGCCCCTCATCATGACTTTATGCGGATATTCAATAAGCAACTGAACGCATACACCACCCTGTATATTGCCAATAAGTCCATTACTCACGAGCAAGCCATCGCTGCGGGCTGCGACCCATCCCGCAATTACAAAGATGCTCAGATGGATGCCATCGTCGAGGTGGATATGAACGGCAACATCGTTTGGGAGTGGTGGTTCTTCGATCACGCGGTCCAGGATATCGATCCGACCAGGGCCAACTACGTAGGTGACGGCAAGGCCATCGCCGATTATCCGGGGCGCATCAATCTCAATCTGCCCGGCCGCCCGGTGAAACGCGATTGGCTCCACTGCAATTCACTGGATTACCATCCGGAACTGGGCCACATCGTGACCAATTCCGTACAGGGTGAGTTCTATGTGATCGACCATGACGGGACGTTCGTAGCGGGCGACCTGCAGGCCTCTATGGAACTGGCGGCCAGTGAGGCGGGAGATTTCCTGTACCGCTTTGGCGATCCGGCCAGGTATCAACAAGGTGATCCACCCTCTATCCTGGAGGACTGGACACAGTGTACCGTGGGCCACAAACAAATCGGCGGATCACATGATGTCCAATGGATTTACGCTGGGCTGCCCGGCGAGGGTCACTTGCTCGTCTTCAATAACGGCCAGTATCTGTATGATCGTACCTGCCAGTCCTATGCAGTGGAAATCAACGGTTTTCTAAACGCTACCGGACAAGACACAGGTTATTACGTCAATCCACCAGATGCGGGCTACACACAATGGAAACCCGAGAACAAAGACACGCACAAACAGAAGAGAAATGTTTCCAACCAGATCGTTTGGCAGTATGGTTCCAAGAGCAATCAGGGTTTCTTCAGCCACATCGGGTCGGGGTGTCAACGACTTCCAAACGGAAATACTCTAATCTGTGCCATGACAGAAGGGCATCTGCTGGAAGTTACAGAAGGCGGGGAACTCGTCTGGGAATACATAAATCCCATCAACACCGACGGGATTAAAGAGGTCAATGTGGACCAGTACCCCATGAACAATGCAATGTTCCGGGCCTACCGTTACAGTGCGGACCATCCTGCTCTGGTTGGCCGGGATCTGACGCCGGGCGATACCCTTACGGGCAAGACTCCTTCGTACAACGCCCCAGATCCTGGAGACCGTGCCCTCGCTCCTTTTGAGCCACTATACCCCAAGGGCTTGTTGCCGGTTCTCAATATGGATCGATGCATGCAAGCTGGCTTTTCAGACTTGAAGTATGCTCTGTTTTTGAATCCACAAGATCCGGGTGAATTCGAAGACATTTCGATTGGATCGAGGCTACCAGATACCGGACAGATAGCTGACTATACAGACACCTTTGGAGAAGACTCGGACTACACTATCAATCCGCCGTCCTATGTAGACAACACTGATGACACTATCACGGATAGCGTTACCGGCTTGATCTGGCAGAAGACTGACGGAGGCTCTATGGCCTGGGAGGATGCTATCACCTACGCCGATCTTCTCAACTTGGGCGGTCATCAAGACTGGCGGCTGCCCACAAGCGACGAACTCTTCGGAATCCTTGATCACGGTCAACATAATCCCGCCCTGAACACAACCTACTTCCCAGCGAATGACGCTCAGTACTGGTGGACTTGCGAAACCAGAACTGACGATCCCGGCCGCGTCTGGGTAGTCAATGAGGGTGGAGGAATCGGAGCACATCGTATCAGTGAATCTGCACAAGCAGGAGGGGATAAGCGAATTCATGTAAGGTGTGTGAGAGGGCAGAGTGCTCAACCAACACCTCGCTGGACAGACAACAATGACGGCACCGTCACCGATCTCATTACAAAACTGGTCTGGCAACAAATGGGATCTGAAACGAAAATGACATGGCAGCAAGCTCTGGTTCATGCAGAGGAAATGATTCTGGGAGGCCGGGAGGACTGGCGTTTGCCAAACATCAAGGAGTTGCGCAGCCTCACTGACGTAACTCAAACGAGTCCGGCTGTTGATCCTACAGCATTCCCGGACTTCCAAAGTGATGAATACTGGTCTTCAACTACCCTGGCAGGTCACACGGACAGAGCCTGGACTACACATTTCCGCTTCGGCACAGTCAGCTATCAGCCAAAAACAGCCAGTCTTCTGGTTCGTTGTGTATGTGGCCCTGAAACGATCCCGACAGATGTAAACCTGCCGGTTATGCAGCACATCCAGGGCGGGTCATTTGCCATGGGTGACCATCATGATCTTGGCGGTGCCGAGCATCGCAACGATGAGGTTCCTGTTCACCTCGTGAGCCTGAACGACTTCTATATCGGGGTGTATGAAATCACAAATCAGCAGTATTGTGATTTTCTAAACGACACGATTGGGCAGGAACAAGTTGCAGTTGACGACGGTTATGTTATCGATTCGCAAACAACCGAACTTCTTTGTGACACCTATCAGAGCGACGGCTACAGCCGTATTCATTATGATGGCCAGGATTTTAGTGTGGCTGCAGATAAGGCCGATCACCCGGTCGTGTGCATCCGATGGTTCGGCGCCATTTCCTACTGCAACTGGCTAAGCCGACAGTGCGGTTTGTCACCCTGCTACAACCTGGATGCTCAAATCTGTGACTTTGCCCAAAACGGCTATCGTCTGCCCACCGAGGCCGAATGGGAGTACGCTGGACGAGGCGGACTACACGATCCGTATGCCATCTATCCCTGGGGTGACGATCCCGACAACTCGAAGGCCAACTGGCCGAATTCCGGAGATCCGTATGAGGCCGGGCCAATGCCGTACACCACACCTGTCGGTTTCTACAATGGCGAGCAGCATTTCAAGAGTGATTTCAGCTGGCCAGGCTCGGCAAGCACTTATCTAACCGCCGACGGGTCTAATGGATACGGGTTATATGATATGGCAGGCAACGTTTGGGAGTGGACCAACGACTGGTACCATGGTGACTATTACGGCATAAGCCCCCGGTATGATCCGCAGGGGCCGACTACGGGAAAGCCTATGCCGGACGGGAAGATCTACCGCGTTCTGCGAAGCGGTAACTGGTACAACGGTCCGCAGGGTCACAGTCGCGTGTCAAATCGTAACCCCGCGCATTTTCGTGGTCCGCAAGACCCCTATCACCCCTGGTATCACATTGGCTTTCGCATCGCCAGAAGCGACGCATCCGTTCCAACGTTGACGCCGGAAACTGTCACACAATTAGGTGCAAAAGCCACAATCATAGCTGACGGATTCGACTTTGCAGAGGGACCGGCTGCAAACAGGCTCGGCGAGCTTTTCTTCAGTGACCTTCAGGCCGGCAGGATATACAGACTCGATAACAAGGGACAACCATCCGTCTTTCTGAACAACTCCGGTGGTGCCAACGGTCTATTTTTTGATTCATCAGGAAATCTAATAGCCTGTCAGGGCGATCTGGGACGTGTTGTATCGATATCCGAGCAGTTGGACGTTACGGTCTTGGCCGATACCTATCAAGGCAGGCGTTTCAACAAACCCAATGATCTCTGGATCGATTCGCAAGGTGGCATCTATTTCAGCGATCCGGCCTACGGCACAAAACCGGTTCAGGATGGCGAACATGTCTACTACATCAGGGCCGACCGAACCAGCATTACGCGGGTTATCA
>Ga0272442_10000357_pt1 | contig 76019 bp, 71 predicted proteins | sample SSMForm2O_FD_200262 | JGI IMG/M metagenome (GOLD analysis project Ga0272442, IMG submission 200262) | Marine sediment archaeal communities from Little Sippewissett salt marsh, Falmouth, MA, United States - SSM-Form-2O | ecosystem: Environmental > Aquatic > Marine > Wetlands > Sediment ...
ACCCGCCTTTGGCGGGTGCGCCTACCCAGTACTAAAAAACAAGTATGCAGAAAAAAAGGTAGCGCGTTCATCACCCATACTAAAGTATGGGGATTTCTCGCTTACTAAATGTTAAAAATTGTTAATTATCTTCCCCATCGATAAATTGTTATCCAGATTTTTTAATTGATTTCATATATTTTTGTATTATACTTAAATCAACTGAACCATTATCATAGGCTTTTAAAAATGTAAAAGCATCAATACTATAAAGATTTGAATCACACATTTGATGATATTCAGAACATGCAGCATGCTTTACTTCAGATATTACCTCCTTTGTAATTTTTGATGTAAAATGATAATCCTCAGATAAGAATAAATCAATCCCATTTTTTAAGGCTGAAACTAAGATATTACAATCATTAGCGATATTTACAGGTTTTACTCCATGATGCTCTTCCATTGACTGCACGCAAGTTTTACTAAAGGCATCTGAAAATAATCTATTTTTAAAATCAATAACTGTTGCATTAGTTTGTTTCCAGCGCTTTAAAGCACGCTTATATTCAATCTTTGTAATCCGCCCCCAAACCTTGAGTTGTTCAAGTTCAGATACAACAGTTGAAGTGATAAAACATAAAATTGAATCTTTTACTAATAATTTGATTACTTTATCAATCAAATACTTTTCATGTAATAGAAATGATGTATCAAAAGAAACACTTCTAATCTGCATGTATTAAATCATATCATAATGGTTTATAAATAGATAATTAATATCAAATAGTGCTCAAGGAGGGATAAAGATGGGTGTATTTGATGAAGGATTAACTAATTTGACAGAGAATCTATCGTTTGATAAAATTTTAAGTGGAGATTTTTCTGGAGTTATGTCGCTATTTTATATAGCATTGTTAATTGCTATTTATTCTGTTGTGATATATCACTTTTATAGATATATTGCTAGAAGAGATTGTTTTAAACCAAGTAAACATGAGCATACAAAAACAGTTGGTTTCTTTAAATATTTCTGTTTATTTCCAGTTATTGCAGTAATTTTCTTTATTGGATTTGCAATGATGCTTTTATTTATGGCAAAAGACATAAGTCTTGATACAGTTCTTTCAACATCTTTTGCAATAGTAATTGCAATTAGAATCTGCTCATATTATACTGAAGATCTGTCAAGAGATGTTGCAAAGATGTTGCCATTTGCGCTCCTTGGTATTTTTCTTGTGAGCCCATCCTATTTTGTATGGGAAGATATTACAAGTAAAGTCAATTCGCTTCCAGAACTTGTAAATATTGCGACAAGATATATTTTATTTATAATTATTGTCGAGTGGGTTTTAAGAGCGTTTTTAACAGTTAGATGCGCAATTTTTCCTTCAAAAGAAGAGGCAGTTTTAGAGGAAGCTGAATAAAAAACTTAATAACATTACATTCTTGGCGACATAAAATGGTAGTTGAACAAATAAAATCAGTATTTGACAATTTCAGTTATATAATATATTGTTTAAAAAGTAAAGAAGCTGCAATTGCAGATCCAAGTTTTGATGCAACAAAAGCATTAGACTTTATATCATCTAATAATCTAAAATTAAAATACATAATTTTAACCCATTATCATAGTGATCATACCAGAGATACCCCCAGGATAAAAGATTCATTTCCAAATGTAAAGATTATTTCCTCAAAATCTGATGGTGAAAATATGGGATTTAAAGCTGATTTATATGTTTCAGACAATGAAGAACTGAAAGTTGGAGATGTAAATCTAAAATTTATATTAACACCCGGTCATACAAAAGGTGGAATTTGTTTAATAATTGATAATGAAGCAATTATTACGGGCGATACACTCTTTATTGGAGATTGTGGAAGAACTGATCTCCCTGGTGGAAATTTTGAACAGATGTTTAAAACACTCCAAGAAAAGATAAAGCCATTACCTGACAACCTAATTGTATATCCTGGCCATGATTATGGCCCAAAACCATTTGATACTCTTGGTAATCAAAAAAAGACAAATAAGGTATTAATTGCAAAAAATTTAGAAGAATTTTCAAAAATACCTTAATTTATAATTAAGGTTATAAAGCAATATTCATTTTTTATGTAATTTTAAAGGATTAATTATGAAGGAAAAAGATTACAAATGTAAATACTGTGGACAGAAAATGCAAAAGTTTGATTATGAACTTAATAACGGTTATTGTGGAAAATGTAGAGAAACTCTTGATTGGAAAAAAACTCTAGACAACATAAAGGATTTTAAAAAATAAAACTCAACCTAAATTCGATTTATTTTTAATTTATCTGCATAATCTTTTACTTGCATATATTCTTCTATTGAAATATGCCGCGATATATCCTTATAATCACGTACTTGATATTCAGGTCTGTACTGGGGCATTATATTTACACAAGCATTTGGAAGGTTTTTTGAAATCCATTCAATAATTGGTTTTGAGCAACAATCTATATGATTTGGCATTACAAGATGTCTAATTATCATTTTAGCACTATCATGTGCGATTTTGTGATTTCTTTTTATAATTTCTAGATAGTTATCAACCTTTGAAAGACGCCTTGCACAATCATCATTTCCATACTTAAAATCAGTAAGATACAAATCAACTATACCATTAAGTAATTTCATTGTTTCCGAAGAGCAATACATATTTGAGTTCCATATTTGAGGAATATTTACTTTTAAAATATCAAGGACTTCTAAGATATACAATATATTTGGTGTAGGATCACCACCGACCCAATTTACATTTCTTGAACCCTGACGGCTTCTAAATTTAATAACATCTACAAGCTTTTCTGGTTCAATATAAATCCCGCAACTATCTTGAGAAATATCCCAATTCTGACAAAATACACAGTGAAATGTACAACCTGAAAAAAAGATAGTATGGGAAGGAACAAGCATCCTTTCCTCACCAGTATGAAGAAATTCAGAGGATATCCCAGGTTGTTTAACTCCACACTTTCCAGCTTTTTTTGTTCTATCAACATTGCATCTTCTTTCGCAGAATGAACAATTCTTAAAAATCCTATTTGCTATTTCAATTTTTAATGAAAGTAAAGACTTTTTTGGTTTATTATCTGAAATTTCAAAAATTTTTACTGACTTATCATGGATTTCCCATAAATTCTTAATTGTATCTTTTTTATCAAAACTCACTTCTACCTGTTTACAAAGTAAAAAATTTGCTTTTTTACTCTGATTTAAAATTTCAAAATAATTTGAAAGAAGTGTTTTTATATCTTTCATTTTGAATCTATTATTTATACGGTTTCTTCAATCATCGGTCTTAATTGTTTATCTTTAAATCCATGTTGCTGCATAGCACCAGAGGGACATGTTGCAACACATAAACCGCAGCCCATACACAATGCCTCATTTACCTTTGCATGAGATTTATCCCCTTCTTTTACCATCTCAATTGCGTTATATGAGCAAACCGATACACATGTTGTACAACCTGAACACAAATCTTCATCAACACAAGAAATTAGAGGTTCTGATTCTAATTCATCTTTTGATAATATATTTGCAGCACGAGCCGCAGCACCACTTGCTTGAGCAACAGAATCTTGAATATCCTTCGGTGCCTGACAACAGCCTGCAATAAATATTCCACCGGTGAACGTGTCAATAGGCCTTAGCTTTGGATGAGCCTCTAAATAGAATCCATCAGCACTTTGTGAAATTCTAAGAACTCTTGAAAAATCAGCTGCATCAAATCTTGAAACCATAGCAGGAACAAGGACAACAAGCTCGGTGTTAATTTCAAAAAGCTTATTTGTTGTTGTATCAAAAATATCGATTTTAAGACCCTTCTCAGATTTTCTTACTTCAGAAGGCCGTCCTCTGAAAAAGTTTGTTTTCATTCCACGAATCTTTCTATAGAACTCCTCATAACCCTTTCCAAAACTTCTAATATCTGTGTAACAGATATTTATTTCAACATCTTCTCCAAGTTTTTCTTTAAGTAGATAAACATGCTTAAGAGCACTCATACAACCTATCCTACAACACCATGTACATTGAGTCTCATCACGAGAACCAACACATAAGATATATGTTATGCTCTTTGGTTTTTCTCCATTTGATAGTCGGACTACTTCTCCAGCAGTAGGCCCAGAAGTGCTGATTAATCTTTCCATTTGAAGAGATGTTATAACATCATCAGATTGGTTATAACCATACTCATACATTTTGTTTGGGTCAAGAAGATCATAGCCAGTTGCAACAACAATTACACCAACGTTTAGTTCAACTTCCTCATCTTTTTGCTTAAAATCTATTGCATTTGCCTCACATGCTTCTACACAGAGAGGACCTTTTCCACATTTTCCGCGAGTAAGCATCAAGCAAGTTTCAGAATCAATTGTACATTTTAGAGGAACAGCTTGCGGAAATGGCATATAAATTGCACTACGTTTGCCAATCCCTTCATCAAACTCACTAGAAATCCTATCTTTGAGCCTGCATGCAGCCATACAGTCCCCACAGCCTGTGCATTTATCAAGATCTACATATCTTGCTTTCTTTTTCACCTTAACATTGTAGTTACCGATACTACCATCAACTCCAACAACCTCAGAATAAGTTAAAAGTTCAATATTAGGATGATTTGCTACCTCCATCATCTTTGGTGTTAAAATACAACTTGAACAGTCAAGTGTTGGGAATGTTTTATCAAGCTGAGCCATACGTCCACCAATACTTGGTGATTTTTCAACTAGATATACCTTGTGACCTTCTTCAGCAATGTCAAGTGCTGCTTGAATTCCTGCAATTCCTCCACCTATTACAATTGCCTTTTGTGTTACTTTTATCTTTGAGGTCTCAAGAGGTTCGAGAAGTTTTGCTTTGGCAACAGCACCACGAACCAAGGATTTTGCTTTTTCAGTAGCAAGTTCCTTATCATCATGAGCCCAAGAACACTGTTCTCTAATATTTGCTATCTCAAGGTTAAATGCATTTACTCCTCCATCCTGAACAACACCTCTAAAGGTATGTTCATGCATCCGTGGTGAACAACATGCAATAACAACGCTATTTAGTTTATTTTTTTTAATCGAGTCCTTTATAAGATTTGCTCCAACATCAGAACACATATACTTGTAATCCTTACTTACAACTACTCCATCTAATGTTTTAGCATACTCTAAAAGTTCTTTTACATCAACAGTTGAAGATATGTTTATTCCACAGTGACAAACGAAAAAACCGATTTTATTGCCCATATTATTTACCTCCCAAATTTAGTTTATCAATAGGACTCAGATTTAAGTCAAGGCCGAGTTTATCATTTGAAATACCAAATGAGATTCCTAATAGCTGTGTAAGATAAAGTACTGGTACCTCAAGCTTTGCTGCAACTGTTTCACCAGCTTTTGTTTGCTTGGAGTCGTATTGACGATGACACCAAGGACAAGTATCAATTAATGCATCAAAACCCTGTTCCTGGACCATTTGAAGTTTCTGACCAGTTTTTGTAAGAGCCGATTCAGGTAGATTTGTTGTAAGAAGTCCACCACAGCAATCCAGTTTTTCTGGATAATCAAAAGGTTTTGCCCCAATTGCCTTTAGAATATTTTCCATTTTTTGTGGGTTTTCTGAATCATCTGGTCTGCCAATTTCACTAGGTCTAATTAAATGACATCCATAATGAGTTGCGACTTTTAGGTCTTTTAATGGTTTCTTTGCCTGTTCCTTAATTTTCTCAGTTCCAACAATATCATGTAAAAGGTCAAGGATACTTATAATATCAATATTACCAGAATAAACCAATTGTTCATCTGAAAGAAAATTGTTTATTTTTTCTTTCATTTTAGGGTCTGAATCAAGAATTCTTTTACTTTCAGTGAGTGCCAAATGACACATCGGGCAAGGAGCAAAAATATCTAGACCTTCTTTTTCAGCAAGTGCAATATTTCTTGCAGATAATGCAATTGAAAGCATCTGATTTACACTTTTAATAGGTTCTCCACAACATGAAAATCCATTTAGGTCAATTAGTTTTATATCAAGTTTTGGTAAAACCTCTCTAATTGACAGTTCATAAGCATATTGTTCAGTTGGCATCACACAACCAGGATAAAGTACATAACTTTTCATAAAAAACCTCCATCACACCTTTTCAACTGCAAGTTTTGAAAGTATCATTTGAAATTTAGTTGAATCAGTTGGTTTTGATACTTCAGGAAGACCAAGGTCATTTCGATTTTTCGTTTTATTATCACGAGTTGTAACACTTTTCACATCTTGTATAAGACCAATGGATAATACAGATTGTAATAGAGCTGTATAGTTGCCTGGAATTTGTTTGCCACTAGCAACTGCCATATTTTTAAGTGCAAATAAAATCTCAACAGGTGCAACCTTTTGCGGACAGCGTTCCCTACATTTAAAACAGCTCATACATGTCCATATAACATCGGAATTTACCATTTCATCAATAAGACCCCTTTTCAGTAGTGCAACAATTTTGTGCGGCTCAAGCTCGAGTAATTTATGTGCTTCACAACCTGAAGTACACTTAGCACATTGGTAACAATAATCAGAAATCTCATCCTGAAGTCTAGATAATCTTTCATTTATTTCTTTTCTAAGTTCAACCTGTGACTCCCCCATAGAAGTCAAATCTACGATACCCATAGACACCACTCCCAATTAACATATGTGAATTATATAAAGTTTTGCAAGTTTTGTATCCTATAATTGTATATAAAATCTCCTAAAAATCAGCTAAAAAATTCTTATTTTCCAATTTTTTAATCGATTTAGTCGCTATAATATCAATATTAGTATTTGAAACATTTTTTATTATAGTTTGTCCAAGCTTGATCGGTGCATTTACATTTGCCTTCTTTATTTGTTTTAAAAATTCAAACATTTTATTTTTTGGAACCGGTTTTGAACTTTTAACACTCACAAGGGGCCATTCGCCATTTTTTACAAGAATTGAACTTGTAAGCATTCTTTTTGGGTTAAGAGCTTCAGCTCTTGCATATTCAATTCCTTTAGCACACTTATTTCCATTACAAACTTCAAAATGTTTACCATCTGTCTTAACCACAATTTTACAACCGATTGGACAAACAATACAAGTAATTTCCTTTTTATCTGACATCAACTGTAACCTCCAAGTCTTGTTTTGATAATAAATGCTCTCTTACAATATCAACATTAAAGCTAATCATGTTTGCAGGATTTGCCCAAGGCAATTTTTTCTTAAAAACTTCAATATTACCACTTTTGATATGAAGTACTGCCGATTTCATTGGTTTTTCGATTCTTAAAATAAAATTTACAATACCGGAAGTATTAATTTTTTGAGGGACAACGAAACGAATTCCTTTACCTGGATTTACCCTAACATAATTTTTATTTTTCTCCTTTCTCCCGGTAGCATATATTGCTGCATTTTTACCAGCAAGTTTAGCACCAATTGATAAAATGTCAACAGAATCATAAACTTGAAGACAATTTCCACATGCAAATATACCTGAAACTGTTGTTTCAAAGAATTGATCAACAACAGGTCCACCAGTACGTTCATCAAGCCTGATATCAACCTGTTTAGATAATTCATTTTCAGGAATGAGACCAAGTGAAAGAAGAAGAGTGTCACAATCAATTTTTTTTTCAGTTCCCGAAATTATTTTCATATTTTTGTTAACCTTAGCAATAGTAACACTTTCAATTCTCTCTTTTCCCTTAATATATGTTAGAGTATAATTTAAAAAAAGCGGAATATTATAATCATCTAGACATTGAACAACATTTCTAGGAAGACCACTTGCATAAGGCAAAATTTCAACTACTCCCTTAACATTTGCTCCTTCTAGTTTTAATCTTCTTGCAACAATAAGACCAATATCACCAGACCCTAAAATAACAACATTTTTTCCAATCCTTTTATTATAAAGGTTTATGAAACCTTGAGCAACACCTGCAGTAAAAATTCCGCTAGGTCTATCTCCCGGAATCATTACATTCCACCTTGTTTTTTCTCTGCAACCCATCGCAAGAACTATTGATTTTGCTCTTATTTTATGTAATCCTTTTTTGTTAACAGCTAATATTTCAAGATTTTTAAATAAATCAAGAACCATTGTTTCCTGTAAGAAAGAAACTCCTTTTTTTTCAGCATTTTTAATATACATCTCAGCATACTCAGGACCAGTCATTGAAATACCTATTTCTTCAACTCCAAATCCATCATGTATGCACTGTGGAAGAATCCCGCCTAACCAACTATTTCTATCTAGAACTATCACATTTACTGCACCATTTTCTCGAGCTGAACTCGCTGCAGCAAGACCCGCGGGTCCTGCTCCAATAATTGCTACTTCAACATCAAGATTTATCATCCTCAGTCTCCCGTATTTTTCCAAAAAAAAGATTAGATTTTGGGGATTTTAATTTGATTTTATTAATATCAATTTTTAAATCTTTTTCCATTATCCTAACAATATGTTGAGTGCAAAACCCTCCCTGACATCTACCCATGCCTGCTCTACAACGATACTTTACAGAAGAAAGGGTTTGTGCACCTAACGGATTTTTTAAGGCATTTCTTACTTCACCTTCTGTAATATGTTCACATCTACAAACAACTCTACCCCAACTTTGATCTTTTTTAATTAATTCAGATTTCTCATTAGAACTCATTTCAATAAATCTCTTGTTATTAATTTTCTTAGTTTTAAAATCAGTTTTTAGTTTTAATTTAATTGAATTTGATATCATCTTTACTACTTCTTTTGCAATAGCAGGTGCTGCAGTAAGACCTGGTGATTCAATACCTAAAAGATTTATCATATTTGGAATCTGTTTACTTTCTTCGATTCTGTAATCAGCCAATCCACCTTCTTCAGGAAAAGCAAGTTTACACCTTATTCCTGAATATGCATTTATTACCGCATTCTCAGGCAGTATCGGCATTATTTCCTTGGCTTCTTTTAACAATTTCTCCATCATATTTTTTGTATTACTCTTATCATACGAATTATCTATAAATTCAGCACTAGGACCAAGTAGAATGTTTCCCTCGATTGTGGGTGTAATATGAACGCCCAACACACCCAATTCTTTTGGTGGAACTGGATAAATCATTGATTTTACGAGATGAGAGTGAGATTTATCTAAAACAAGATATTCACCTTTACAAGGATAAATATTAAAATCCGGCTCTATTAACATTGATACAATTTCTCTACAATTTAAACCTGCAGAATTTACAAGAATTTTAGATTGGAATTCACCGTTATTCGTTTTTATTTTAAAAGTTTCATTAATTCTTTTTATATCCTTAACTTTTGTTTCAAGTAAAAAAGTTACATTATTAATTGCAGCATTTTCTGCAAGTGCTATGTTAAATTCATATGGTAAAATTATTGCTGCAGATGGCACCCATAATGCCCTGTAACAATTAATATTTGGTTCTTTTTTTTTAACTTCTTCTCGATCCTTAATTTCTAAACCAGAGACTCCATTATTAAAACCTACTTTTTTAAGTTTAATTAGTTCTTTTGATTCTTCCTTATTTTTTGCAATTACATATTTCCCAACCCATTTTATTGAAAAACCTAATGAATCTGATAAATGCTGAAACATTTTGTTACCTTCAACACAAAAACGAGCTTTCATAGAAGAGTTAGGAGAGTTTATTCCACTATGAATAACACCACTATTTGCTTTACTTGTACCAGAAGCCACATCACTACCTTTCTCAAAAACAACAACGTCAAGATCGTATTTTGATAACTCCCATGCAATTGATGAACCAATAACACCTGCTCCAATAATTGCTACATGGAAGTTTTTCATATTTCGACTGAATATCAAGATTCATATAAATATCTTCACAGGGAATAATTCGATAAAATTAAAGATATAGTTACATTTATATTAAAATAAACCATAAGAATTTTGAAAAATGATAAATTTTTTGGGAGGAAAGAATAAAATGAATAATAAAATATTTGGAATTTTCATATTTATGATTCTAATGAGTTCTTTTTTAACAAATGCTCAAAATATTAACTTTGAATCTTTAAAATATGAAAATGATGAAATCGATATAATAACATTTGATGAAGAAAATGTACCTATATGGGAAGTTGGAAATCAATGGATTTATAAAGTAGATGAAATCGTTATTGAATTTGATGAACCAGAGTTATATATGTATATTGAAGGGGACATAGATGATTTAACTCTTATAGTTGATAAAGTAACTGAGAAATTTTATGAATTGAATTTTAATGCAGATATTCATGGATCTTATGAGCTCAATACTGATTTAGGTGATGGACCAATTAATATAACAGGAGAGTTACAAAACACAATAATACAAGGAACAATAACCTACAACAAAACTGATTTAGGGATAACAAAAGTATCTGTTGAAATATCTGGTAAATTGAAAGTAAAGATTGTTGATCAGCCATATTTTGAAATATCATTTATGCCTGATATTCCAATTCCTGCAACGATAATATTAGATGTAGAACTTGGAAATCCTTATCCGATAATTGATTTTCCATTATCTATAGGTAAGTATTGGGGTTTTCCTGCTACAAATTTCTCTTTAAGTGGTACAATCGAATCCCCCTGGCTAAAATTAGCCAATTTTTTAAATAATATTGCAAGAATTCCTGGTGTAATACCTATTTTGGCTGCAATTCTAAAAACTGATCCATATTTATTAGAAAATATTTCTGATATTTTACTTGATATTCTCCCAGTGATTGATATTGAATATGTATTAAACGAATATTTAGACACAGGAAATATTTTTGAAATTCCTGAAGTACCTCCATTACTATTGTGTATAGGTAAAGAAAATATTACAATTCAAACAGGAGAAGAACTTGAAGCATATAATATATCATTAATGGGAAGCAATATAAGTAATATTTATTATTCTCCAGAAGTTGGTAATATTATCAAAATTGCAGGGAATTTCAAAGATGTTCTACCTTTTGTAAGTGACATAAATGCAGAGCTTGTTGCTTATAGCTATACTCCCTCATAAAACAAATATTGAAATTCTGAAAATATCCATAAAAATCATATAAATATATTAATCAATTATTTATTCTGGATATCAATTTGAGGGAGAATAATGCAAGTTGATATACCTTACGGAAAAGAGAAAATAAAAGTAAATGTCCCTAATGATTATGAAATTCTTGTTCCAAAAAAGGTTTCGATTAATAATCAAGAAAAAATAATAGAAGAAGCACTTGAAAATCCAATTGGTTTTGAATCTTATGATGAATTTGCAGAAAATGCTGATAGACTTCTTGTAATAATAAATGATGCGACAAGACCTACGCCTACTTCAATAATTTTAAAATATCTTTTACCAGTTCTATCATCTCATCCAGATGTTAAGTTTTTGATAGCAACAGGTGTTCACAGGGCACCTACTGAGGATGAATATAGGTTTATTTTTGGAGATACATATGAAGTTTTCAGAAGAAAGGTTTATGCCCATGATGCTAGAAAAGATGAGGACATGACGTATCTTGGTAAATCAAAAAATGGAACTGAGATGTATATAAACAAACTAGTTTCAGAGTATAAAAATATACTTGTAATTGGTAGTGTTGAACCTCATTATTTTGCTGGTTATACAGGTGGTAGAAAATCATTTTTGCCAGGTGTCGCTTCATTTAAAACAATTGAAATGAACCATAAGCTTGCATTAAGTGATGATGCATGTTCTCTAGCTCTAAAAGGAAACCCTGTAAATGAGGATATGGTTGATGCAATGAATGTTTTAAAGGATCTAAATGTTTTCTCAATTCAGACTGTATTGACTGGTGATCACAAACTATTTGCCGTAACTGCTGGTGACCTGCATAAATCCTTTGATGCAGCAATTGAATATTCTAATCAAATTTTTTGTGTTCCTTTAAAACAAAAAGGAAACATAGTAATTTCTGCTGCTCCTTATCCTATGGATATCGATCTTTACCAATCCCAAAAAGCACTTGATAATGGAAAACTTGCTCTTGAAGATGATGGCATAATCATACTTATTTCAAAATGTAGAACTGGAATTGGTGAGGATGGTTTTCTAAATTTGCTTCGAAAAGCAGATTCACCTAAAAAAATATTTGAAATTCTTGATGAGGAATATAAACTTGGGTATCACAAGGCTGCAAAAATGGCTCAGATAGGAATAAGAGCTGATATGTGGGCCGTTACTGATTTAGATAATGACATTGTAAAAAAGGCTATGTTAAAACCATATTCAGATATTCAAACTGCTGTTGATGATGCAGTAAAGAAAATTAAATCTAAAGGTAAAGAACCAAAAGTTGTTGTTATGCCTTTTGGAAGTTTAACTATTCCAATAAATTAAAATAGATTTTATCTCTCAATTTCAAATGATATTTTCATCTCAGCTCTGTATAATTCTAGTTTATCATCTTCTACTTTTACATCAAGTTTTGTAACTTCAGCTCTTCTAATTTTTCTAACTGTTTGTGAAGCTTCATCTACAGCATTTTTTGCAGCTTCTGCAAAGCTCTTTTTTGATGTACCTACGATATCAATTATCTTATATATTCCCATTTCTTAAATCACCTCTAAAGAAAAAAACAATCTTTAATACTTAATTGTTTTGGATTAACAAATTAAGTGTAACAAAATTTATAAAATTAAGTAACTAACGTAATTTTAAATATTTTTAGATATAAAAAGATAAAATAGATTAAAAGATTAAATAATAATATTTTTATAACCCCTAAATTTATATAGAATGATAAGAATATCTTTATTATTATCATTTAGGGAGGAATTAAATGAGTATTACTAGAATAATGAAAAAAACAATAATATTTTGGGTTATTTTACTTATGTTTACTGTAAGTATTTACCCAACAATTGGTAAAACGAATAATCTGAATGAAAATTATCTTATGGTAAATAATACTATAAGTGAAAAGAAATTATTACTAGCTGAAGATATCGCATACATACAAGGCAGCTTTGAACTTCAATGTTGGCTTTATAAAATTCCATTAAATAATCCAGATTCCGAATCATGTATTTGTCCAGATTTTCCAGGTTCAGGCAGCGGTGGTACATGGACAGACGATGGTGTAATTCTTACAAGTGAATCTGATACTGGTGTACTCTATGAGATTAATCCAATAACTTGCGAATGGAAAACCATTGGTGAAGGAGGAGTTGATTTAGAGGGTTTTGCCTATGACCCACTTAACAAGAAAACATACGCTTGTACAGGTCAAGGACTTTACAAAATAGATAGAACAACAGGCGAACAAGAGTTTATTGATAAATTCAGTGGTGGTGTATTAAATATGATTGGTATTTCATTTGATGCAGATGGACAATTATATGGTTGGGATCTTGAAGATCATCTATACACTATTAACAAAAATACTGCCTCAACTATTATAGTTGGAGATTTAGGTATCGATTTAAGTTTTTCTCAGGATGGTGCTTTTCATCTGAAAGATGATATTTTATATCTAGCAGCCTATACAGCAGATGAAGAAAGTTATTTATATGAGTGTGATGAAGATACAGGTCAATGTACATTAGTTGATCAATTTTCAGATGATACACAAGTAACTCTTTTTACAATACCATGGAATTATCCACCTGTTGCAGATTTCATTTACACACCAACAGATCCAGCAGCAGGTGAAGAAATAGAGTTTGATGCCTCAGGAAGTACAGATCCTGATGGAAACATCATTTTATATCAGTGGGATTGGGATAATGATGGAGAATATGATGAATCTGATCCAAATCCAAGAACAACACACATATTTCAAGAAACAGGATTATACCCAGTTACTTTAAACGTAAAAGACGAATATTCTGCAAATGATACGAAAATAGTTATTGTAAAAGTTGGAAACATTGCTCCAGAAAAACCAGAAATTGATGGTTCAAAAAGAGGAAAACCTTTCAATTATTACGACTATACCATTACAGCAACAGATCCTGATGGAGATATGGTTTATGTTCGTTGGGATTGGGGAAACGGAGATGTATATCCCTGGGAGGGACCCTTCGAATCTGGTGTAGAAATAACTGAATCATATGTATGGAATAGCAAGGGTAATTATGTCGTTAAAGCCCAAGTTAAGGATGAATATAACGCAGAAAGCGAATGGGGAGAACTTGAAGTAAACATTCCAAGGAATAATATAAAACATAATTTGTTAATATTGGAATTGTTTGAAAGATTTCCATTTATAAAACAAATTATTGGTTTCTTAGGATGGTATAATTGGTTAGGAAATTAAACATTTTAATTGTAATATTTATTCTATTCATTCTAATCTTTTCATCTAATGTAAATTCTAAATTAGTAAAATACTCCTACAATAAATCTTCATATGCTCCTCACGAACCAATTTATATCGACGGAAATGATGATTTCACTATTGAAAATGGTGTAACAGGAGGATCTGGAACAATCAATGATCCATATATAATCAGTTATTGGGAGATTTACTCATCTTCTAAAGATGGTGTAACTGTTAGAAACACATCTTCGCATTTTAAAATTATAGGTTGTATAGTACAAGACGGCGATGTTTACAATGATGGAATTGTATTTGTAAATGTAACAAATGGCACTATTGAATATAACAATATAAAAAATAACCGCAATGGCGTAATGTTTCGAACGCAATATCAAGGTAATGATAACAGTGGAAACAACCTTATTGGAAATAATGATATTATCAATAACAAATATAATGGCATACATTTCGAACATACGTCCTCTTATTATCACACTAAAAATGTAATAATGAAAAATAACATATCTTACAACAACAGGGGAATATACATGATTACATCTTCAGAAAACCAGATATTATCAAATAATTTTATATCAAACAACGAAGAAGGAGTTTTTTTAGATATGTGTGATTGTGGAGGAGAGTATAATATGATTCATCATAATAACTTTATTAGTAACGGTGATGAACAAGCCTATGAAATGGGAGGTCCAATAAATATTTGGGATGACGGATACCCATCTGGTGGAAATTACTGGACTGATTACAATGGGACCGACAACGATGGAGACGGGATTGGTGACATACCATATAATATTCCAGGTGGATTCAACAAAGACAATTACCCATTAATGGAACCATGGGGCGATCAAAATCTTCCACCAATAAAGCCAAATATTGAAGGCCCAAAAAATGGAAAAAAAGGAGTGGATTTAAATTTTTCTTTTTCAGCATTAGATCCAGATTCAGATGATGTTTTTTTCTGGATTGACTGGGGAGATGAAAATATAGAAGAATGGATTGGACCATTCAAATCAGGTGAAAAAATAATTTTAAATCATAAGTGGAATGAAAAGGGCGAATTTATCATCAAGGCAAAAGCAAAAGATTTATTTTATCAAGAAAGTGATTTTGGAGTTTTTAAAATAAATATTCCAAGAATCAGAATATCAAATAATCTCTTAATCCTGAAAAATTTTAATAAACCAATATTATTTTTTCAGTTAATTAGCAAGTTTTATTTATTTAGTGAAAATATGTTATTTTGTGACAATTGAGATTTATACCATTTTTTTAGGTGATATGAATAAAAGTAGATATTATTGGCGGTAGTTTTGGTGGTATAAGTGCAGGAATTTCTCTTAAGAAAAATGATAAATCAGTAGATGTTACAATTCATGAAAAGCATAAAGAAATTGGGTATAACTTTGATGGAAGAAGATGCGGTGAAGCTCATAGCCTAGAAAGTAAATGGATACCTGATACACCAAAAGGAGAAAGTATTTTTAATTATATTACAAGAGCAGAAATAATAATAGGAAATAAAAAGCGGATAATTAATAAAGAAAGAAATAAAGCTTTTATTCTAAACAGGCAAGAATATATTCATCATTTAGGAAAGCAGGCAGAAAAATTGGGTGTAAAAATATTAAAAAATAATAAAATTAATGGAATAAATGACCTTAACGCAGATTTTATAATAGATGCATCTGGATGTCCTAGCATAGTCAAAAAGGAGTTGGGATTAAATCGAGGAATTAAGGGTAAAACTTATCAACAAACACTAGAAAATTCAAATATTTTTATATCAGATACTGTTAAACTTTTTTACTCAGAATTTGGTGGATACTTCTGGATATTTCCTCGTAATCCTTCAAAAAAAGAGATTAATATTGGAGTTGGATCTTTTCAAAAATTTGGTTATAATTTGAAGGATTTGCTTGAAAATTTCAAGAAAGAAAAAGGAATTGAAGGAAAAATTAATTATGTAACAGGTGGTCTGATACCAATTGGTCTACAAAGACCTTTTAGATACAAGAATATTTTATTTGTTGGAGATGCAGGTGTAGGAGCTTATCCTATTTCTGGGCAGGGTATTTATCGTGCTCTTATTAGTGGTGATATAGCTGGAAAAGCAATAGCTATGAATAACCCTAAAAAATATTCTCATATGATAAATAAGATATTCCTAAGATGGGATTTTATTTGTAAGACCTTGTTTTTACCAAGTTTCATATTTAGAAGAATTAATCCAAAATTGATAATGACTTCATTAAATAAATATTTAGATTTTTTAGATGTTGGACATCTATAATAAAAGAAAAAATAATTTAATAAATTATTAATAGCATCAAAGGTTAAATAGGAAAATTATTATCACAAAAATTAAACTTGTTAGCCCTGTAGTGTAGCGGTTAACATAAGAGACTCTGGATCTCTAGTCACCAGTTCGAATCTGGTCAGGGCTGTATAAATAGGTGGGATAGTGAACTAAAAATGGAATCTACAAATAACGTTTCTAAGGATTTTATTAGAGAAATTATCGATCAAGATCTAAAAACAAATAAATATGATGGCCGTGTTCATACACGATTTCCACCTGAGCCAAATGGTTATCTTCATATCGGACATGCAAAGTCCATTTGTTTAAACTTTGGAATCGCAGAAGAATACGGAGGCTTGTGTAACCTCAGGTTTGATGACACAAATCCTACAAAAGAGGAAGAGGAATATGTGAAATCAATAATTGAAAATGTAAAATGGCTTGGTTTTGATTGGAAGGATAGATTACTTTTTGGTTCAGATTATTTTAATAAAATGTATGAATATGCTTTGCAACTTGTTAAAGATGGAAAAGCATATGTTGATGAACAATCTGCTGAAGAAATCTCTTGGTTTAGAGGTACAACTACAACTCCAGGTGAAAACAGTCCATATCGTGATCGACCTATAGAAGAGAATCTAGACCTTTTCAAACGTATGAAAGCAGGGGAATTTGGAGATGGCGAAAAGGTTCTGAGAGCAAAAATTGATATGAGTCATCCTAACCTTAACATGCGTGACCCAATAATGTATAGAATTCTGCATGCCTCACATCATCGAACAGAAGACAAATGGTGCATATATCCAATGTATGACTGGGCGCATGGTCTTGAAGATTCAATTGAAGGCATTACTCATTCTATTTGTACACTTGAATTTGAAAACCACAGACCTCTTTATGATTGGTTCTTAGATGAACTTGGTGTATATCATCCTCAACAGATTGAGTTTGCTCGTTTAAATCTTACATACACTGTTATGAGTAAGAGAATGCTATTGGAATTAGTTGAAGGCAAATATGTAAATGGTTGGGATGACCCAAGACTTCCAACTATTTCTGGTATGCGTAGACGAGGTTATTCACCTACTTCAATTAGGAATTTTTGTAAAAGAATTGGAGTTGCAAAGGTAAACAGTATGGTTGATTTTGATTTTCTTGAATATTGTGTAAGAGAGGACTTAAATAGAACAGCTCAAAGATTTATGGGTGTATTAAATCCATTGAAGGTTGTAATTGAAAATTATCCTGATGAAAAAATTGAAGAAATCGAAGCTATAAACAATCCAGAAGATCCCAACGCAGGATCAAGAAAAATACCATTTTCAAAGGTTCTATATATAGAACAAGATGATTTTATGGAGGAACCACCTAAAAAGTTTTATCGTCTAGCACCAGGGCGTGAGGTAAGATTCAGATATGCATATTTTATTACTTGTAAAGAGGCAATAAAAGAAGATGATAAAATAGTGGAACTTAGATGTACATATGATCCTGATACACAGGGAGGATATGCACCAGACGGTAGAAAAGTAAAAGCAACAATACATTGGGTTTCTGCAGAAAGTGCAATTAATGCAGAAGTTCGACTTTATGATAGATTATTTACAACAAAAGACCCTGCCGGTGAAAAAGGAAAGGATTTTAAAGATTTCCTAAATCCAAAATCTCTCGAAGTCCTTAAATCATGCAAGATTGAACCAGACGTAAAAAAATTAAAACCCCTTGAAAGATTTCAATTTGAAAGGTTAGGATATTTCTGTATCGATCCAGATACTACACAAGAAAATATAGTAATTAATAGAACGGTAACTCTTAGAGACATTTGGGCAAAAATTCAAAAACGACAGCAAAACAAAAGTTAAGAAAATTGGGAAATTGATGTTAAAAGTTTATAAGTATTATTTGTATTTGCCAAACTAAAAAATTAGAATAGCCCTGTGGTGTAGCGGTTAACATTTTGGCCTTTGGAGCCAGCGACAGCGGTTCGAATCCGCTCAGGGCTGTATTATTTAAATAATAATTTTTATTTTTTCTCTATTCCGCCCCATTTTGTTATGAAAAGGATTCCAAATACTGCAACAATTGTAATTACTAATGCTACAACGATACCGATTATTAAACCGGTTTCATTTTCAAATCCACCCTCTCGCCATACACCATATAGTTTCATTGCACCGATTATTATATCTTTCCAAATGAGAGCTATTATAAATCCAAAAGCACCAGCAATAGCCACTGCTATTGTACTTTTTACTTCTTTTATAGTTACCATTCCTAACCTCCAAATTTTATGATTTTAAACATACCAGTATTTAAAAAACTTGCTAAATAACTAAAATAAGTAAAAAGATAGAATTCTAATAAAAAGTATCATAGAACTTTTTTATCTCTTCTTCACTAGGAATTTTACAGTTCTTCCAGATGTGAATAATATCTTTTAGTTTTTCTTCCCCATTCTGACCTTTGAATAAATCCTCAAGGAACTCAGTACGCTCTCTTATGTTTCTTTTTATAAAATCAATATACTGCTTTGGAGTATAATGATTAAGAGGATTAAACCGTTTTCCAAAATTCTTCATGTTGTGTTTTTCTTCAAGTTCTTTTGGCTCTGGGATAAGATAACCAAAAACAGGGTGCTTTATCCAGTGTTTTATCTTTCTATGTTCAACCAAGTCAATTAACTTTTTTGAATCTCTAACTTTTATTCCTTCACCTTGACCTTCATAAATTATTTCACCAAGTTCATTTTTTAAAATATCACCGGTTTCACTATCAATTTTAGGTATTGGATTTCCCTTCTCATCCAATTTTTTTATCTGATTTCCTTCAAGATTATACTCACCTACAAATCCTGCATTATTTATAAAAAACACAAGTTTACCATCTAAACCTAGGTCCAAATCTTTATACATCTTCAATTTTAAAAGAGCCTGCTGGGATTGCTCACGAGCCATAAAATCAGTTGCAGCATATGATCTAACTCTTGTACCAGGTTTTCGAGCTGCAATTGCAGATGTGATAATACTTTCACAGGCGCTATCAAGAGCAACAGCCATTTTTGGATCAACTACTCTGAAAATTGGTTCAAGAATATCATATTTCTTATAACTTAACGCTTCACTTTTTAGGGATTTCTCAGAATTCTTTCCCCAATTAGGATTCAGTTCACTAAATAAAAAGATAAATCTACCATTAGTTGTTCGACTTTTTTCATATTTTGTGCACTGTAAAGAACCGATTTTCTCACCTGATATTTTTACTGGTACCTTTACATCATAACCCTTAATATTTTTAATTTTATAATCTACACCTTCACAGTCAATGTTCATTGCAAGAACAATTGATCTTTTACCGTCTTTTCCAACTTTTTTTGATTTCATAAGACCAGGATACTCAGGACTATCTCTAGTAAGACCTTGTGATTTTGCAAAACTCGCTGCCTCAAGACCAATTAGCCTTGCCTCAACAATTTTATTATCATTAATAATAGGTTTTCCTAGACATGCATCATCTTGTTCTAACTCAGGACCAACAGTTAAGGTTGTTTTTCCAGTTCCACTAAGTCCTTTTAAAACACGATCGGACGTGCATCCAGCATGATATGAGATAAGTCCATCTGCTTCAGCTTTATTCCAAACCATTGTGAGATTAGGTTTCTTGAAAGCCCCTCCAAAATAATCAACACCAAGACTAAGAACTTTTCTAATGTTTTTATCCATCTCAGTAAGATCATAAAGTGTCAAAGGAACGCTGGGATCGTATTCAGGCCAAAAACCTTGTATCTCTTTTACATATTTATCAGGCAATACTTCTTGAATTAAATAGTTCCAACAATCAATCTTTAGATTTTTTTTAGGTGGAAAAACCATCATCTTGCCCATCCAGGCAATATATGCATTTTGAGGATTTTCAACACTGCAGACAAAACGCAAACCAACCTCATAACCATGTTCTCCTTGAATTCCATCCTGCACAATTAAAGATGGTTTTTCATTTTGTATATATTTCATTGCTACTTCGTAAATCTTTTTTCCAATATTTGTATCAAATTTCTGTTGTTTCTTACCTAACTTATAATCATCAGGAATCATATAGAAAGCACGATCTGGTCTTCTCCCAGGTTGTATAGAACCAAAAAGATATTGTCCATCTTTAGTAACAATATAATATGATTTTAGAAAATCTATATAAAAATCATCACTTGGATTAAAAATAACTTTTTCATTCATCACGTCAAGTCTGGGTTCGATGGTAAACTTATTTGACATAACGCCTTTACCCCCGAATGAAGGGTATCAATTACCCCTATATAAAAGAAATTGATAATATCAACATAAAAATTGTTAAAAATAACATTTAGAAATTGTTTTTTAACTCCATTAATTCCTTACTAAGAAGTTTAATGTGAGACATTTCCTCTTTTATAATATCATCTATTCTTTGTTTTTCTACTTCTGTTGGAACAACTTCCTTCATACCCAAATAAAAAACAATAGAATCCTTTTCAACGGTAATTGCAGATTTAAGAATCTCCTCATATGAAGATGTATCAATCTTTTTTTCATAAAAAATTCTAGTATTTGCCAATGCATGAAGATAACCTTCAGATTCGCCATTCGGATCAAAAGTTGTCTGGATTTTTTCATCATATGATAATTGGGCTCTAAGCGATTTAAAAATCTTTTCATGTTCATCTTCCATTCTTGCAAGATCAAGTAAAAGATTTTTCTTATTCTGCTCCTTAACTTTATCAGCAACATTTCTATAGAATTCAGCACCATTTCTTTCAATTTGTTCAGCTACCTCAAAAACCTCATCTGCATTAAAATCAATACTCATTTTATTCACCTTTCAATCAATCAGCAAGAGCCTTTATCATAGTAAGAATTTGTTTGTCAGTGAAGCCAAGATGCCCGATTGCCTGATTCAAGCAAGCGGCAGCACATGAACCGCAACCTTTACAAAGCGCTTCATTTACCTCTGCAACAAGAACCTTATGGCCAAAACGGTCCTTTTCTACAAGCTCAATTGCTTTATAAGGACAAACCTCCACACAGAAACCACATCCACGGCAGAGGGACTCGTCTACCTTTGCGATAGTTGCTTCAATTTCAAGAACCTTTTTAGACAAAATATCACATACCCGAGATGCAGCACCACTAGCCTGAGCAACAGTGTCAGGAACATCCTTTGGACTTTGGCAGCAACCAGCCAGAAAGATACCATCTGTAAAAGTATCAACAGGTCTAAGCTTAGGATGCGCTTCTAGAAGGAATCCATCTGCACTTTGATTAATATTTAATGTTCTTGCAAGTTCCTTTGAATCATTTCTTGGAACAAGCCCTGTAGCAAGAACCACTAAGTCTGCCTCAATATCAGGATGGCCTTTTGCTTTTACAATAGCTTTTCTACCTTTTTTCTCAACGTTTATTGGGTCATCAAGCTCTCGACGTCTGTAATTTATATTTTCTTTTTGTACTCTGTTGTAGAACTCCTCAAAACCCTTACCAAAGGCTCTAACGTCAGTGTAATAAACGGTCAAATCAGCATCAGGAATCTTATCACGGACCATATGAGCCTGCTTTGCAGTATACATACAACATACACGACTGCAATACTCATTACCACCCCTATCACGACTGCCAACACACTGAATAAATACAACCTTCTTTGGTTCTTTTCCATTGATTTCTATGTGCCCCTCTGTAGGACCACTTGCAGATACTAGTCTTTCAAACTCAAGACCAGTAATTACATTTTTATTATTTCCATAACCATATTCAGGCTTTGTTTTAGGATCAAACAAATCAAAACCTGTGGCAACAACAATTGCACCTACATCTAGTTCAACAATCTCTTCTTTCATATCATGGTTTATTGCCCCTGCCTCACAAGTATAAACACATTCATAACATTCAGAGCATCCACCGCAGTTCAGACAGCGCCTAGCCTCTTCAATTGCTTCTTCTTCAGTGTAACCTAGTTCAACTTCATCAAAATTGTTCTTTCTTTTTTCAACAGGTAGATATCTCATAGGCACCATGTGTTTCTTTTTCAATCCCTCAACTGAGGGCCTTGCAATTTCTGGTTTTTCCTCTCTACCCTGCCTTAGATCAATACCATTAATATATCTGTCAATACTAATTGCTGCCTCCTTACCTGAGCCAATTGCTTCAATAACAGTTCCTGCGCCCCAAACAGCATCACCACCACTGAATACCCCCTCCATGTTTGTTTCAAGAGTAACTGGATCATAATGAATTGTGTCCCATTTAGTCAATTTAAGATCATCAAGCCCATTTTTAGGAAAAGATACAGGGTCAACTCTTTTAGAGCTCCAATGTGTAAGTTCCAGGTCAATTTCTTTTGTAAGAAAACCAGTATCAACTTCTTGACCAATCGCAAGAATGATACTATCTGCTTTTATCTTAAACTCTGATTTTGGGATAGGTTTAATCCTTCTTCTACCACTTTCATCTTTTTCATTAAGAAGTTCCATTTTAATACATTCTACTTCCTTTACATGGCCTTTTTTATCCCCAATAATTTTAGTAGGTGCTATAAGATATCTGAGTTTTACGCCTTCTTTTTCTGTTTCATCGATTTCCCAATCAGGTTCAGCAGGCATCTCTTCTCTTGTTCGGCGATACAGGATTGATACATCATTAGCACCTAGTCTCAACGCTGATCTTGCAGTATCAAGAGCCGCATTCCCACCTCCAATGACAAGAACTTTTTTTCCAATCTTTGGGGCAATGTCCCGAAATCCACTCAATTTAATTGCTTTTGAAGGACAAATAGATGCACATTTACCACAACCTCTACATAGATATTTCTTGTAAACTAGAGGATTTTGTTTCTTTGGATTCTTCTTATCTGTTTTAAGCTTGATTACACCATAATAACATGCATCAGCGCATTTTCCACACCCAACACATAAATCTCTATCTATCTCAATAAGAGGAGTTGTGATGATTCTACCTAGATTAATCTCCTTTAAAAAATCAATTGCCTGAAATACACCTTTTAATTCCTCACCTGGAACCTCCATCTTCTTTCCCTTTTGAGCACCAACAGAGAGAAAAACAGCATTAAAACCACGGTTGAACAAATCAGAAAATGTAAGATCTCTACCAAGAGCTGTGTTAAGATGTACTCTAACACCAAGAGCTAAAATATCAGAAATTTCTTTTTCAAGGATTTCTTTTGGTAATCTGAAATTTGGAATTCCAAAACGCATCATACCGCCAAGAACAGGTGCAGATTCAAAAATTGCAACGTGATAACCTTTAAGGGCAAGGTCATGGGCACATGTAAGACCAGCTGGACCTCCGCCAATTATCGCAATTTTTTCTGATCTGGTTTCTATTGGTGGAATTTCAACAGCAGGGACTTTTAATTCCAAATCGCCAACAAATCTCTTAATATGTGCTATTTGTATAGGATCATCAAGTTCTGCACGGGTACAGACCTCTTCACAGGGTCTGTGACAAATTCTTCCGCAAATAGAAGGAAAAGGAAGACGCTCTTTTATCACCCTTAAAGCTTCATAAAACTTTCCGCGACCAACAAGAGTAAGATAGCCTGGCGCACCCACACCAGCAGGACATGCATCTCTACAAGGATGCTTCCCCCGCTTGTCAATTGTTGCTTTTAATGGAACTGCCTGAGGAAAAGGGGTATATATCGCATGTCTAGTCCCTTGACCTTCATCAAATTCATTATCTACTTCAACAGGACAGCCATTAAAGCATTCTCCACAACCAGTACATTTATCAGTGTCAACATATCTTGGTTTTTTCTTAACTTTAACTTTGAAATTTCCAACATATCCGTCGACACTTTCAATTTCAGAATAAGTAAGTAACTCAATATTACAATGACGTGCAACATCAACCATTTTAGGTGTCAAAATACAAGCACTGCAGTCCATAGTTGGAAACGTCTTATCAAGCTGAGCCATACGTCCACCAATACTTGGGGTTTTTTCAACAAGATAAGTCTTAAAGCCCATATTCCCAATATCAATTGCGGCTTGAATTCCTGCAATGCCACCTCCAACGACAAGAGCAGTAGGCGTAACATTTACTTTTTTCTTATCAAGAGGTTTTAAAAGTCCAACCTTAAAAACAGCACTTTGAACAAGGTCCTTAGCCTTTTCAGTTGCCATTTCACGGTTCTTATGAACCCAACTGCATTGCTCACGGATATTTACCATTTCAAGGCAATATGGATTTAGATTCATTCCTTCAAGAACTGCTCTAAATGTAGGTTCATGCATTCGAGGGCTGCAAGATGCTACAACAACACGATCAAGCTTTAGGTCCTTTATATCCTTCTTAATAAGCTCTTGACCAGGGTCAGAACACATATATTTGTAATAACGACTAGAAACAACATACGGCAAGGTTTTTGCATGTTCTGCAACTTTATCTACATCAACTGTGGCACCAATGTTTATTCCACATTCACAGACATAAACTCCGATTCTCATGTTTATTTGCCTCCTGAAATAGATGAACCGACAATACCATCAATCTGAGCAACAATCTGCTTTATTGCAAAATGTCTCATTGAAATAGCACCAGAGGGACATGCTGAAGCACATGACCCACAACCTTTACACATAACATCATTTACTCGCATAACACCTGCCTTTTCATCAAACTCAAGTGCTGAAAATGGACAAAGCTTTTGACATACCTTACATCCACTACAAAGATCCTCATCAATGCTTGAAGTGATTGCTTCAACTTCCACCTTACCCTGAGCAAGAGGTTCTGATGCACGTACTGCTGCGCCACTAGCCTGAGCTACCGCATCAGGAATATCTTTTGGACCTTGGCAACAACCTGCTAAAAAAATACCTTCTGTGAATGTATCAACAGGTCTAAGTTTTGGATGAGCCTCCAGTAAGAAACCATCGGAGCTTTGATTTATATTAACAATTCTAGAAAATTCCTTTGTATCACGTCTAGGCTCAATACCGGTTGCAAGAACAACAAGGTCGGCTTCTATATCAGGATGACCCCTTGCTTTTACAACAGCTTTTCCATTTTTATTTGTAACATTGATTGGATCATCAAGCTCTCGACGTTTGTAATTTACATTTTCATCTTGAACTCTGTTGTAGAACTCCTCAAAACCCTTACCAAAGGCACGAACGTCAGTGTAATAAACAGTCAGGTCAGCATCAGGGATCTTATCACGGACCATATGAGCCTGCTTTGCAGTATACATACAACATACACGACTGCAATACTCATTACCTTCCTTGTCCCTGCTGCCAACACACTGAATAAATACAACCTTCTTTGGTTCTTTTCCATTGATTTCTATGTGACCCTCTGTAGGACCACTAGCAGAAACTAGTCTTTCAAACTCAAGACCAGTTAAAACATTTTCACAAGAGTCATAACCATATTCAGGTTTTGACTTAGGATCAAATAAATCATAACCAGTTGCAACAACGATTGTTCCAACTTCAATTTCCACGATTTCTTCTTTTTGCTTGAAGTCTATTGCATCACGCTCACAAGCTTCCTTACATAAGGGATGATCACCACATTTTCCAACCTTAAGCATTAAACATTTGTTCGGATCAATACAGTACTTAAGAGGAACCGCCTGTGGAAATGGAACATATATTGCACTTCTTTTAGATAGATTCATATCAAATTCATCAGGAATTCTATCATGAAGTCTGCAAGCTTCAGCACATACACCGCAACCAACACATTTTTCCATATCAACATAGCGTGGTTTCTTTTTTACTTTAACTCTAAAGTTACCTATGTAACCATTAACCTCAACGACCTCAGAATAACTAAAAAGTTCAATGTTTGGGTGTCTTGCAACATCAACCATTTTAGGTGTCAAAATACAAGCACTGCAGTCCATAGTTGGAAACGTCTTATCAAGCTGAGCCATACGTCCACCGATACTAGGGGATCTCTCAACAAGATATGTTTTGAAACCTTTATCAGCAATCTCTAGAGCTGCTTGAATTCCTGCAATTCCTCCACCAATAACCAATGCCCTAGGAATAACACTTACTTGCTTTTTTTCAAGTGGCTCAAGATATTGAGCGCGAGCAACAGCACCAGTAATAAGCTCAATTGCTTTCTCTGTTGCAAGATCCTTATCAAGGTGAACCCAAGAACAATGCTCTCTAATGTTGACCATCTCAAAATAGTAAGGATTCATACCTGCTTCTTCAAGAGCAGCACGAAAAGTAGGTTCATGCATACGTGGACTGCAAGATGCTACAACAACACGGTCAAGCTTTTGGTCCTTTATATCCTTTTTAATAAGCTCTTGACCAGGGTCAGAACACATGTATTTATAATATCTGCCTATGGCTACATTTGGAAGTTTTTCAATTTCATTTGTAACTTTCTCAACATCGATTGTTGCAGCAATGTTGATTCCGCATTGGCAGATATAGACTCCAATTTTCATATTTATCTTTCACATTTCTCCTTTTAGATTTTTAAGTTGATCATATGAAAAAACTGGTCCGTCCTTGCATACATAAAGATTTCCAATATTGCATCTACCACATTTTCCAATTCCACATTTCATTCTCATTTCAAGAGTGGTAAATATTTGATTTTCTGAAAAACCAAGTTTTAAAAGATTTTGAATAACGAACTTAATCATAATCGGTGGACCACAGGTAACAGCGATTGCATTCTTTGGAGAAGGTTTCACGCTTAATAGATTATCAGGAACAAAACCAACAAACTTATTCCATCCCTCTTCTTCTTTATCAATTGAAAGATGAACATTTACATCTTTTCTTTTTTCAAGGTCAGAAAATTCAGATTTAAAGCAGAGGTCACCAGTTGATCTAGCTCCATAAACAATATCTAGATCTTTATAATTATCACGGTTATCAACTACATAATTTATAAGTGAACGAAGTGGTGCCTGACCAATACCACCTCCAATAAAAATAAGGTTTTTTCCTTGCCATCCTGAAACATCAAAATGATTACCATAGGGACCACGAACACCAAGAACATCACCTGGTTCGCATTCGTGTAACGCTGAAGTCACCTTTCCAAGTTTCATCACACTAACCTCCAAAAAATCCTTTTTTGTTGGTGAAGATGAAATTGCAAAAAAGCATTCTCCATAACCAAAATGGCTAACCATTACACATTGACCCGGAATAAAATCAAAATCATTCTGTATTTTTTTATCATTGAATCTTAGTCTGAAAGTTTTAATTCCTCTTTCACCAGAATTTTCCTCTGTTATTTTCTCAATGGTTACCAAATTTGGAAGGTAAGGGTTTTTATTTATGTTTTCACCTCCCTTGCCTTTGTAATAACATCTATTATGTCAATATTTACTGGGCATTCGTTTATGCATCGACCACATCCAACACAAGCAATAACATTGTAATTTTTTGGATAATAATTGAACTTATGATAAACCCGGTTTCGTGTTCTGTTCATTCTAGCAGGTCTAGGGTTATGTCCAGATGCATGAATAGTATATTCAGGGTTCATACACGTATCCCAAACCCTTACACGTGCTCCTTCTCTAAGACTTGTTTCATCAAGAATATCAAAACAATGGCATGTTGGACATCCGTACGTACAAATCCCACAGCCTATGCATTTCATAGATATATCTTTCCAGAATCTATTATCAAATATATTATCTAATTCATCAACAATGCCTGTGGTATTCATTTTTCTAGATATTGTCTCCTCTGCTTTTTTCTTGATTTGTTTTAATTTATTTTTATCTTGATCCTTTGGTTTATTGAATAAATTTTCACCAATTTTTATTAGATTTTCACCTTTTATATTTTTAATTTCAATATAGAACTTATCACCAATATCAGTAAATAATATGTCAACATCCTCAGCATTTGCCGGACCACCATCCATTGATGTGCAGAAACAATTTTTACCTGGCAAATTGCATGATAGACCTATTAGAACCGTGTTTTCTCTTTTTGAAGAATAATATGGATCGACATAATCATCCTTGAATAACTTATCAACAATGAAAAAGCTTTTTGCATCACAAGGTCTAATTCCAAAAATAACATTTTTTGAATTCTTAAATTCTTTAAAAGATATCTCGGCTTTCAAGCCATGTTTGAACTTGAAAAGCGTCTCTGTTTGATTAAACAGAATAGATTTTGGAGGATACTTTGAATTTATAAAATCAAGTGAAATATCAGATGGATTTTCAATTTGTGAATAGTATGTCAATTCATCTTTTTTAATTGGCGCAAATATGGTATAATCTGATTTAATCTTGTTTATGTAATCTGAAAGTTTGTTTTTTGGCAGTATTAAATCTTCCATATCTTTTCTCTTCCTATAATATGAACTCTTCAGGATCATCAGGCTTAAACATTGAAAGAAGTGGTTTATCTTCAACATTTACTCCTGGTTTATAATCAAATAGCTCTAGAATGTCTTTTTCAATCTTTTTATTTAGTTTTCTAAGAGGTATATCAGCAGGACATACTCTTTCACATTCACCACAGTCGATGCATCTACCAGCCAGATGAAACGCACGCATTATATTCCAGGCTGTATTTTCAGAAACATTTACAGACCTACGTACCCATTGAGGATTGAGCTGATCAACCATACACTCTTTGCAATAGCAAAGTGGACAGACATTTCTGCAGGCATAGCAACGTATGCATTTTTCAAATTGGTCTTCCCAGAACTTCCATTTATCCTCAAGATTTTTCTTTTCAAAAGTTTCAATTTCCTTATTATCAGTTTTTTTTGAATTTTTAATTTCATCTCCAATAAGTACATCAAAAATTATTGGATTTGGATATTCACAAGTCTTGCATTTATCCATCATAAGTTCATCTTTCGGAATCTTGTGAGTTTTGCTATCTGTCTTTATTATGAAGTTTTTATCGTCATCAGTTACTTCTAAAACCTTGGTTTTGTCAGAAAAATTTTTATTTATTTTTTTTGGGTCAATTACACCACTACAAGGAATACCGATAATTACAAGTCTTTCTCTTTCTATACCTTTCTCCTGAATTATCTGAACAATTGCCCTTGAGTCACATCCCTTTACAATAACACCAATTTTGTTTGTGTCCTCCTTTGCTCCTTTTCTTAGTGGCAATTTTTCTTCAAGCATTGGAAAAACTGTAAGGTTGTGTACGCAAAGAGGATTGAACGAAAGCTTATTCACATCATCAGATGAAAACATAAATAGTGGAGTCATTTGAAATCCATAGGTTCCCTTTTCCCAACCTACAACATAATTTACATCATCGCGTTCTACAACCCTTGTTACTTCATCTTGAAGTTTTTTTCTGTCTACCAATTGTTTTTCCTCCTAATCTTCTGCATTGGTCCTAGTTTTCTAATGTCTTCAGTTACTTCCTTAATAACATCAGCAAATTTCTTTCCCTCTGCTGCCGACACCCAAGTCATTCGAACGCGACGTTCATCAAAACCTATATAATCAAGTAATTTTTTTAGTACAGCCATACGGCGCCGAGCAAAATAATTACCTTGAACATAATGACAATCTCCTGGATGACATCCTCCAATAAGAACACCATCTGCTCCCTCCTGTAAGGCGTTTATCACAAACATTGGGTTTACCCTACCAGAGCACATAACTCTTATAATCTTTACATTAGGGGGATATTCCATCCTACTGGTACCTGCTAAATCTGCTCCTGCATACGAGCACCAGTTACAAAGAAATGCAACGATATTTGGTTCAAAATTAACTTTTTGCATAAGCTTTAATTGGTCCCATTTTGTCAAGTTCTTTAGCATACATTTCAATGGAATTTTTTAGTTTTGCTGATTCACCGGTTGAAAACCATTCAAGTTTTATCCGTTTTGGATTTATGTTTAGTTCTTTTAGCATTCTTTGAAGAAGTATAAGTCTTCTGCGGGTTTTATAATTACCGTCATGGTCACATTCTTCAGGTGGGCAACCAGCAACCATTACACCCCATGCACCCTCTTCAAATGCGTCAAGTACAAGTTCAGGTGCAACACGTCCTGAGCACATTGTAACAATCACACCATAGGGTGTTTTTACAATTGTCTCAGATTGGCTTAGTTGCATACCTGGAAAAATTGAGTAATTACAGGCAAATACAAGCAATCTTTTATCTTCGTTTGTTAGAATTTCCCTTATAGTTGTATGAAGCTCAGTAAGTGTAACATTACATCCCTCTTTCTGCGTTATTGCACCAGACGGACAAGCAGAAAGACATAGTCCGCAACCCCTGCATTCAATTTTATCAACTTCAATTTTTTGTTTGTCCTTTTTTATTTTAACTATCTTTAGAGCCTCATACTTACAAAGTGAAACGCACACACCACAGACGCTACATAAATCCTCATCTATTTCTACAATAGTCCCTTGTACATCAAATCCTGCATTAATTAGATCTGCCCGTGCATCTGTAATAATATCTGTTACAGGAACTCCTGCAGAACAGTTATCACTACAGTTCTTACAATAGAAACATTGAAATATTTTATCAACAATTTCCTGGGTTGGTTCGAGTTTACCTGTTACCATTCCATGAATGAGAAGAAGTTTTCCACGAGGTGTATCTGATTCCCAGTTATATGACTTAAAAAGTGGACAAAGCTCGTAACAATATCCACACCTTATACATTTATTAAGCTCTGATTCCCATTTCTTAGTTCTTTTAAATTTTACCTTTTTTACCATAGTTATCTTCCCACCCTGTAACGTAGATCAGTAGCCTTTACCCAGTCATCAGGTGCATCCATAATCTTATGTGGATTTAAAATATTATTTGGATCAAGTGCTTTTTTTATAGCACGCATAACAGGGATTATATCCTTTCTTGCTTTTTTCCATGGGGGAGCCTTAGATAGACCGATTCCGTGCTCAGCAGAGGTAACGCCTCCTACAGAATGAACATAATCATATAATTCATCAATTACCTTATCTGCATCTTTCCATTGTTTTGCTTTTTTTGGATCAAGCATAATCTTTGTATGAATAACACCAGACCCACAATGACCATATACTGCCATAATAACGTTGTTTCTTTCCGCAATTTCATGTATTTTTTTTGCACATTCTGCAATCTTTGAATTCGGAACACCCATATCATCAGCAAGATCAGTACAAATTATTCCATCTTTGTATTTTGATAAAGAGGCAAATAGTTTCTTTCTTCCTCCGAAAATACGTTGTCTCTCCTTAGGATCATAACTTAGTTCAATATCATAACCATTATTTTTTTCACAAATCTTTTTCATTTTATTGATTTCATAATCAATTGCGCTTCTTACATTACCATCAGCTTCAAAAAGAATTATCGCACCTACTTCTTTTAAACCTAAATCAAGAGCCTTATTTACTGCAACAATTCCAATTCCATCCATAAGTTCAAGCATAGATGGCTGACATCCTCCTGCAATTATATCTGAAATTGTGTTTCCTGCATCTTCAAGTTTATCAAAATTTGCTACACCAAGACATCTGTATTTAGGGATTGGAAATATTCTCATTGTTGCCTCAACAACCACACCAAGGGTTCCTTCTGAACCGACAATTAAACGTTCCAATTGATATCCAGATGAATGAACACGCGTATTTGCACCAAGATTTACTAAGCGGCCATTTGCCATTACAACCTTCATACCCATCACATAATCACGAGTAGCACCATATTTTACAGACCTAACACCTGACGCATTTGCAGCAATCTCACCACCAATTGTTGCAATTCTACTTGATGCTGGCGCTGGAGGGTAAAAAAGTCCTAAAGGACTTAATGCACGATTTAAATCATCATCAACAACACCTGGTTCAACTCTGACTAACATATCCTCAGGAACAATCTCAATGATTCTATTCATGCGTTTCATATCAAGAACAATACCACCATCAATTGGAACTGAATGGCCACTTGTTCCTGATCCTGCCCCACGTGGAACAACAGGTATCTTCCTTTTATTTGCATACCTCATTATTTTTTGTACTTCCTCAATATTATTTGGACGAACGATAACATTTGGCATTGCTTGATGAACAGATGCATCTCCAGAATAAACATACAAATCAGCAAGGTTGTCACTTACATTTTCAGGGCCTAAGATTTTTTTTAATTTTTCAATATCATCTTTTCTCATAAATTGCCAGCTCCTTGAGAGGTGACGGTCCCAATTTCTTAAGTTCATTTACAAAATCTGTTACAACCTGTGCAAACTTATGTCCCTCAGAAGCAGAAACATATTCAAATCTCACACGCTCAGGTTCAACGCCCATATCAGCAAGTAGCTTTTTTAGTAGTTTAACTCTTCTATTTGTTTTATAATTACCAGATTGGTAATGGCAGTCACCAGGGTGACAACCAGCGATAAGTACTCCATCTGCACCTTTTCTTAGTGCTTCTAAAACAAATACAGTATCGACTCTACCAGAACACATCACACGAATAGATTTTATATTTGGAGGATACTTTATCCTACTTGTTCCAGCAAGATCTGCTCCAGCATAAGAGCACCAATTGCAAAGGAAACCAATAATATTTGGTTCAAATTCTTTTGCCATCTTTTTTCACCTCGATTTGAAATTTTAATTTTTTATTTCGTTAAGCGTCATTTCTACAGCAATAGGTACTGCTGCAGCAATATCTTTACTTAAGTTCTCCCCAAATTCACATGGGATTTGCTTCATCATTATTCCAATTATTATTATTTCAGTTGGAATTCTTGTCTCCCCAAGTCTTTTTGCCATCTTTATTGCTTCAACAAGTGATACATCATGGGGATTACATGAATGCATTGTATTGAAATCACTTAAAGGAATTCTTTTTACTTCACCTGTTTCAGCCGTCTCAGACTTAACTGCATCAATTATTATTGCTTTGTCATATCCAACGAGCAAATCAAGCAGGTTCATTCCGCCTGTTATTGCTTCGTCAATTGTTATATCCAGGTCATTGATTTGTTTTTTAACCTCGCGTGTTACATGAATTCCAACACCATCATCACCTAATATCAGATTACCGACACCTAGGACAATGGTTTTCATTTGTTTCCTCTATAGGTTCTGACTTATTGTTTTGTAAAGTTTTTTGTTATGATCATAAATTTTTACTTCAAGTGGCATTCCACCAGGCAGAGTATGCGTTGCACAGGCAAAACATGGGTCATATGCCCTGAATGCCATTTCTACCATGTTAAGGGTCTTGTTGCTAACATCTCCTTTTTTAATTACACCCTTTGCTGCATCACGAACTGACATATTTATTGCACCAGCATTATTTGTTGTTGCAACAATCAGGTTTGCCTTGTCAATAAGTCCATTTTTTGTAAGTTTATAATGATGAATAAGAGTTCCACGAGCAGCTTCAGTAACACCCATTCCTTCTCCAGGTTTACCAACAGGATTTCTTATTTTTTGAGAGGTTATTTCAGGATCTTCAATGAGCTCTTTTGCTCGCTCTGTTGCATATAATAGTTCAATAAGTCTTGCCCAGTGAAATGCTAGAGTACTGTTTACTGCCTTTCCACCAAGAGTTTCAAACATCTTTTTGTATTCCTTTTCTGCCATTGGAGTTGCCATTCCTTCAGCAGCATTTAGCCGTCCAAGAGGACCTACCCTATAAATTCCACTTTCTTTTCCATCTTTAAATCCTTTCCAACCAACAGATTTTAGATAAGGAAATTTAATATAGGTCCATTCCTCAACATGCTCAGCGACATGCTTGTGATAGTCTTTTACATCAAATTTAACTTTCTCTTTACCTTGTTGATCTGTTAATCTTATTTTTCCATCATAGAAATTTACCTTATTTTTCTTATCAACAAGTCCCATATTGTATGTTGAAAGTTGATATGGGTCGCTTAAGATAAGGTCTACATAATCCTTGTTTTGAAGAACAATATCATCGAAAAGTTTAAGTGTAAACTTTGCAAAATCAATGCAAGAATTAACCATTGTTTTAATATCTTTTACCTCATCTTTGTTAAGCCCCTTTGATACTCCACCAGGAAGTCCACATACTGGATGAGTTGCTTTTCCTCCAAGAATTGCAGTAATCTTTTGTCCGTATGCACGATGCTTAATTACTTCTTTACCGACTTCAACACCTGCTTTTTCTATTACACCAATTACATTTCTTTTTTCAGGAGGTGCATCAGGTCCTACAACAAAGTCTGGACCTCCTAGATAATAAAAATGAAGGGTATGATCATAAATGTAATAACCCATGTACATAAGTTCACGAAGTTTCTTTGCAGCAGAAGGTGGGTCAACATTGAATGCTGCATCGAGTGCTTTCGTTGCGGCAAAATGATGAGCAACAGGACATACTCCACAGATACGCGATGTTATCTGCGGCATATCTTCTGCTCTGCGTCCTTGTGAGAAACGTTCAAAACCTCTAAGCTCTGGAATCTGTAGATAAGCATTTTCAACATCACCCTTGTTATCAAGAAATATGCTTATTTTACCATGACCTTCAAGTCTTGTTATTGGATCTATTGTAACAGTCTTCATTTTTTCATCACTCTCCTATTGATAAGAGCGTTTGGAAGTCCATATTTATAAAATGTACCGATTGGGTCAACCACCTGATCAATCAATTTTTCTACCTCTTCCTCACTCATCTTCTCTTCACCTTCTATTCCAAGAATAGAAGCAAGCGCAGATATCATCTTTGCACCTTGATCAAGCGAATTAGGTGTAGGTCCATTGCAACCTGTGCATGGCATATTTGCATCAAGACAGCGCGCATCACATCCACCGCGAGTTGCAGGTCCAAGGCATATAATACCCTGCTCGAGAAGACATTTATCTTCAATTTTTTCAACTTCATACACTCTTTTAATTTCCTTTATTTTTTTCTCAGTCTTTTCAAATCTGCATTCATCACATACTGATTTCATAGGACCTATTACACTTCCCTTTGGTGGTAGTTTATTTTCAACAACAGCACCTATCGCAGTCATAATTTGATTAGGTGTAGGCGGACAACCAGTAAGATAATAATCCACATCAACAGTTTGATCAAGTGTTTTTACTGTATCATAAAACTCAGGAAGAGTAAGAGTTCCCTCTTTAACCTTAACTGATGTTTTTGGAACAAGTTTTTTTGGATTATCTATAGATGGATTATTTAGATATGCAACATCAAAAACTTGCTCGCGGTCTGCTACATTTGCAAGACCAGGAATTCCTCCATTAACAGCACATGCGCCAAATGCTACCATCACCTTTGATTTCTTTCTTAATAATTTTGCAATATGTTCTTGTTCTTCAGTTCTTATAGCACCATTAAAGAAACATATGTCAATATGATTATCTTTCATTGCCTCGACATCTTTATACTTGAAGTCCATTGCAACTGGCCAAAACAAAATATCTGCAATTCCTATGACGTCTAATATTTTTTCATCGATATCAAGAACAGCTATTTCACATCCACCGCAGCTTGCAGCCCAATAGAAAGCTAGCTGTAATTTTTTCTTTTTACCACCATTTGTTTTCTTTTTTTCTTTATTCATTAATACCACCATTTATCTTTAAATTTGTTATTTTAGTTCTTATAAACCCCCTTTTTCTTAAGAAGTAAACTAGGATCAACTGCATGTTCATCAAATCCACATACTGATGGATCAATTCCCAATGCAATTGCGATAAGTTGAGTATAATAATATATTGGAATTTGTTTGTATCCTTTATGCGTTTTTTCTGATTCCTTACCACGAAAATCAAGATTAAATTTGCACAATGGACAAGATAGAACCATTGCATCAGCTCCTCTATCAATTGCAAAATTTGTAATTCGGTGAGCGCGATTTCTTACAATTTCCTTTTCTTCAATTGTATGATAAGACCCACAACATTCAATTTTGAATGGATTGTCAACAACTTCAGCACCAAGAGCAGCTAAAAGATCGCTAAGGATTACTGGGTCTTCAGCATCATCAATTGCAACTTCTCTAGGTCTGAGCAACATACAGCCATAATATGGCATAATTTTTACACCCTTGAGCGGGTTTTTAACCATTTTTTTAAGAACAGAAAAACCAATCTCATCACGAAGAAACTCAAGAAAATGAATAACTGTAACAGTTCCTTTGTAATCATTTTCACGGTCCATAAATGCATTAAGTGTTTCAAGATCATCTGGTTTTTCTTTTATTCTAAGATTTGTTTGTTTAAGAGTATTACAACACATATCACAAAGTGTTATCACCTTTTCTTCATTTTGATCTTCAACATGAATAAGGCTTCTAAGAGGAGCAAGATGTCGCATTAGGTCATCATCAGATAGTGATGACACAACACCACAACAGGTCCAATCATCCATCTCCTTTAGTTCATGACCAAGTTTTTCCATTATAGCAAAAGCTGATTTCTCTAGATTTTTTGCAGATGTTTTAAGTGTACAACCTGGGAAATATAATAATTTCATAATTATCAGCCAATATTTTTTCTAAATAAGCTTACAAATGCTATTTGTGGAATTGTTTCTCTTTCCTTTTTAGGAATCTTTTGAGCGTAACTATGATCAATTTTTCTTCTCAACACAATCTGACGTAACGCTTCCATAATTTTTGTGATATTTATATCACGGGGACATCTTTCTGCACATGTGAAACATGCAGAACATAACCAGATGGTCTTTGAGCTCAACACCTCTGTTCTATCTAGTATTACATATCTGATGACCTCATCAGGTGTAAGGTCCATATCATCAACATAGGGACATCCGGATGAACAGGTTCCACATTGGTAGCATCCAAATAGATTTTCACCGGATAGTTCTTCAACTTCTCTGGCAAGTTCTCCCTTTTTAAAAATTACTTTTTGTTGAATGTCGCGATTTTTTTCTATTTGTTTTTTTCTCATAATCTAGGTTTCCTCCCCTAGAAGAGCTTCTAACATTACCCTGATTTGTTTGTTTTTAAATCCTTTCTGCTCAATTGCCCCAGAGGGACATGCAGAGGCACACGACCCGCATCCTTTACATAATGCACGATTTACATTTGCAACTAGATGCTCTGGATCATTTAGTCTTGGTTTCATTTCTATTGCAGAATATGGGCAAATTCCTTCACAGGTTTGACAGCCACTGCAGAGTTCCTCATTTACCTCTGAAACCTGACCTACACCTTTCATTTTCTCCTGCATTATTGGAATTGCCGCTCTACTTGCAGCTCCCTCTGCTTGTGCTATTGAATCAACAAGATTCTTTGGATAATGAGCAGCACCACAGAGATATATTCCATCTGTTGCAAAATCAAGAGGTCTTATTTTTGCATGGGCTTCCAAAAAGAAACCACCTGCATCAGCGGGTATTTTTAACATATTTTTTAGTGTCTCAGTCAAGACCTCCCCTTCAGTGTTAACTGTTAAAACAACTAAATCTGCTGGAAGAGTCATCTCTTCACCTAGAATATCGTCATAAACCTTTACTTTCATAGGTCCATTTTTTGGATCCTTCTTATCAAGGGTGACCTCTGGTTTTTTATCACCAGGATATCTAATTACTGTGACGTGATGGTTTTTAAGAACGTCTGCGTAATATTCTTCTTCTTCCTTACCAAAGACACGCATGTCACGGTATAAAAGCCAGATTTTTGTACCAGGATATCTTTCACTTAATAATTTTGCATTCTTAATTGACACCCCGCAACCTATACGACAGCAATATGGCCTTTCCTTGTCCATTGCTCCAGCACAATTCACAATTACAACATTTTTTGGTTCTATCTTGAGAGCTCCATTCTTAATTTTTGTTTCAAGTTCGGTTTGCGAAAGTATATTTTCATTCTTGCCATACTGATATTTGCCTTTTAAATCAATTTCTCTAAAACCAGTTGCAACAATAATTGTGCCAAACTCGATTTCTTTCTTCTTACCCTTGTACTTAATCGTTCCTTTATAATTACCAATAAATCCATCGATTTCAGAAAGTTGAGCTTCTGTCATTACATTTATTAGTTTGTTTTTCTTAATCTCTTTTATTAAATGATCGATTATTTCATCAGATTTCGTATCTGATGGAAACATTGTATAAAGATGTTTAAGTCTTCCACCAAGCTCTTTTTCCTTTTCTATAAGAAATGATTCTACCCCCATATTTGCAAGAGCAAGAGATGCCTTCATACCAGAGACACCACCACCAATAACAAGTACTCTTGGAATTATTGAAAACTCTTCTTCAGTTAATGGCTCTAGAAGTCTAACCTTCGCAACAGCAGCCCTTACAAGATCTATTGCTTTTTTTGTTGCCTTTTCTGGATCATCAGAATGTACCCATGAGCAATGATTTCTAATATTTGCCATTTCAAAAAGATATTTATTTAGTCCTGCTTCCTGAAGTGTGTCCTGAAAAAGTCCTCCATGGGTTCTTGGCGAACATGCAGCAACAACAATTCTATTTAGTTTAACATCTGGCAATTTATGAACTGTTTCGCCTATCTTTTTAGAGGTATCCTCAGAACATGCAAACATGACATGCTCAACATAATCTACATTTGGAAGTTTCTTGGTTTCCTCAGTTACTTTTTCAACATCAATGTAACCTGCAATATTCTTTCCACAATGACAGATAAATACTCCAATACTAGGTTTGTCACCAGTTACATCAAGTTCAGGTGGAAAATCTCGGCCAATATGCCTTTCTCTATCTTTTACAGGTGCAACTGCCTTTGCTGCAGCTCCACTTGCCATACTAACGCTGTCAGGAATATCCTTTGGTCCTTGAATACATCCTGCTAGATAGATTCCATCCCTTGTTGACTGAACAGGGTTTTCCAATAGACTATCTTGTTTGAAAAAACCATTCTCGTCAACTTCGATACCAAGAATTTCTGCAAGTTTTTTATTTCCTTTTGCAGGAATAATCGAAGTTGAAAGAACCAGCAAGTCTACTTCATCTTCTCTTATTTCTCCATTAAGAGTATCCTTATATCTTACAGTGAGACTCTTGTCTTTGTTTTCATAAACATTTGAAGGGCGACCTCGAACATATTTAACTCCTAGGTCCTTTGCATGATCATAATACTGCTGGAAATCCTTTCCATAAGCTCGAATGTCCATATAATAAATTGAAATATCAATATCAGGGTTTGCCTCTTTTACAATACTTGCTTCTTTTGTTGCATACATACAACAAACACGACTACAGTAGGGGTATCCCAGTTGAGCGCTTCTACTGCCTACACATTGAATCCATCCAATTTTTTTTGGTTTTTTATAGTCTGAAGGTCTAAGAACTTTTCCAGCAGTCGGTCCAAAAGAAGAAAGAAGCCGTTCAAACTGCATAGCAGTCATCACATTATCGTATTTTCCATAACCATACTCTTTTCTAAGTTCGGTTGGCTCAAAAACTTCAAAACCGGTTGCAACAATAATACTGCCTGCATTTACTTCGATTTCTTCTGATTTTTCAAGAAAGCTTATTGCTTCAGGCTCACAAACACGGTCACAGCTTCCACATCCAACACATGCATCTATATCGATTGTATAGACAATTGGTACTGCCTGCGGAAACTCAATATATGCTGCCTTTCTAGTAGAAATTTTTTCATCAAACTTATTTACAACCTCAACGGGGCATACGTCTGCACAATCCCCACAACCAGTACATTTATCAGGATCAACATATTTGCTTTTTTTCCAAATTTGAGCTTTGAAGTTTCCTTTTTTCCCTTCAACCTTGTTTAGTTCAGCATATGTGATAAGTTCGATATTTGGGTGTCGGGAGAGTTCAACCATTTTTGGTGCTGCTGTACATATACTACAATCATTTGTAGGAAAGGTTTTGTCAAGCTTTACCATTGACCCACCAATAGTTGAGGTTTTATCGATAATTACAACTTTGTAACCTTTATCACCTGTATCAAGTGCTGATTGCATACCAGATATTCCAGCACCAACTATCAAAACATCCGCATTAATTATACGTTTTTTCTTAGAGGAAACTAGTTTTGCAATACCTTTAACAGTACTCTCGGACTTAGGAGATCTATCCTCTAATAATACCAATTCTGGTTCTTCATAAAAATAATCATCATCAAGTGGAATACCTTGATCGTGGTCTATTTTTTGATTATAATCCTTTGAGGGCATTTTTTCCTGCCTCTAGTCCTTTTTCAAATGCTTTTTCATTCAAATCCTTAAATCTACTTGGGACACTATCTAGAACTGATTTTTTTACTGCATCGTGATCAAGTAGTCCAAAAATACTTGTCGATGCCCCAACCATTACAATATTTGTAACAATTTTGTTACCTAGTTCTTCTGCGATTTTTTGAGCTTTTACTTTATAAACAGGTCTACCTATGGAATGTTTTGGTACAAGGTCTGGATCCAGAACAATCACAGTATCCTTTCTAATATCCTTTCTATAAGTATCAAATGATTCCTGGCTCATCGCAACAAGAAAGTCAACACTCATAGGACGAGGATAGCCGATTTTTTCATCACTAATAATAACCTCTGATCTGGCTGCTCCTCCACGAGCTTCAGGCCCATAAGATTGGGATTGTACAGCATTATAATCCATAAAAACTGAAGCTGCCTTTCCTATTATGAAACCAGCTAAAATTACTCCTTGTCCACCAAATCCACAGATACGTATTTCTTTTTTCATTTACGCACCACCGCTTTTTTGACTATTGGTTTTTTGCTTTTTTCCATAAGTCTATTTAATAGATTTTCGTATCTTTCAAAAAATCCTGGTTCTTCAATATCTTGAAAAACACCGATTGGAAACATGTGCTTTATTGACTCTTTTTCTTTTTCTGTTCCGTAGTTCATAATACGTTCATAATCCTCAATTAGTATCGAATTATTATCATACCATTCCCAATGCTTTTTTATATCGCCTAATTTGTTACGCCTACCAAAAGCAGTTGGACATGGCGCTAAAAATTCAACAAGTGAAAATCCCTTTTTCTCAAGAGCAGATTTTAAGGATTTAATCGGTTGATATGGATGATTTACAGTCCAGCGGGCAACATAATTTGCACCAAGAGCCTTTGCAAGATTACAGATATCAAAAGGTGGCTCAATATTTCCATAAGGTGCAGTTGTTGCAATACTACCAAGTGGTGCAGTAGGTGCAAGCTGACCACCGGTCATTCCATATATAAAATTATTAATCATAATAACTGTCATATCAATATTTCTGCGAGCTGCATGAATAAAGTGATTACCGCCAATACCTGCACAATCCCCATCCCCAGTAAATACTACTAATTTTAGATCTGGATTTGCAGCCTTTATCCCAGTTGCAAATGCAATCGCTCGACCATGTGTTGTATGAAGACCATCTGCATTTATGTAACCTGGAAGTCTTGATGAACATCCTATTCCAGAGGCAAAGACAACCTTGTCCATATCCCAACCAAGTTCTTCAAGAGCCCAAAAGGTGTATTCTAGTACAACACCATGACCACAACCGTTACAGAAAATGGTTGGCCACATTCCTTCTCTTAGAAACTTTTTATTTAATTTTTCAGCTGTATTTACTTCAACCATTAATTTTTCACCCCCAGATATTTCAAAAGCTCGTCAGGCAAATGCATTTCACCACCAATTTTTGGAGCCAATTCCACTTCACAATTTCCAAATGCAGCTTCTTTAACAGAGTGATATATCTGACCAAGGTTCATTTCTGGAACAATAATTTTATCAACATTTTTTGCAAGATTTGCTACCAGTTTTTCTGGGAATGGCCAAACTATTTTAAGTCTAAGAAGACCTATTTTCTTTCCTTTAGAACGTGCAATATCCATCGCGGTTTCAGCAGGTCTGGCTGATGCTCCATACGTCACAAAAGCAATATCGGCATCATCTAAATTCTGTTTTTCAACCTTTTCAAGTTTATCTGCATCATCTGTTATCTTTGATGTAATTCTTTTAACAAGTTTTTCATGGTCCTTTTGCTTATCTGTTGCCGGAAATCCCTTTTCATTATGAGTAAGACCAGTTACATAGGTATGATAACCTGTTCCAAATGTAGGGAAATCAGGAACCTTACAGTCTTTAATTGTTTGAGAGTTTGTAAATGGAATATATTTATCTTTTGCAATAGTTGCCTGGGTTCTTTTAATTAAATTTAGATCTTTTTCATCAGGTATTACGATTCTTTCACGTAAGTGACCTATCTCTCCATCCGCCATAACGCATACTGGATTTCTATATTTTTCAGCTAGATTGAAAGCCTCTACTGTAAAATCCAAACACTCCTGAACAGTGCTAGGAGCAAGAGCTATTGCCTCAAAGTCTCCATGTGTTCCATACCGGGCTTGCATCATATCGCCTTGAGCACCAAGTGTAGGTTGACCCGTACTTGGTCCAGTTCTTTGAACATTTACAATAACACAAGGAGTTTCTGTCATAACAGCAAATCCATAGTTTTCCATCATAAGAGAAAAACCTGGCCCAGAGGTTGCAGTCATACTTTTTGCACCACCCCAGGATGCACCAATTACTGCTGCAATACTACCTATTTCATCCTCCATCTGAATATAGGTTCCTCCAACACGTGGAAGCATCCTTGCCATGCCCTCAGCAACTTCTGATGCAGGCGTTATCGGATAACCTCCAAAAAAGGAAACACCAGCAATAAGACCGCCATATACACAAGCCATATCTCCAAGAATGAATTGTACCTTACTTCCTAATACATCTCTTATTCTCTTAGGATCTCTTTTATATTTCATTTTGTTTCCTCCCTCCTACAGGGATAAGAAGTGATTTTTTCTCATCTTTATTTATATCCTCAGGTATTACAGTTATTGCCATATCTGGACATAATAGCTCACAGAGTCTGCAATAATTACATTCATTATTTTTTTTCAATTTAGGTGGGCGTACCCCACGTTTATTAAGAGTTTCTGATTGTTCAAGGGCATCAACTGGGCAACGCTCAATGCAGATGTTGCAACCTTTACACCAATCTTCCTTTACCTCAATCATATTTTATTCCTCAGAATATATCAAGTGATCTGGAAATAGCCATTTCTCCACGATATTCTGGTAAAATAATTGGAGCAGTTTTATCAGCTTTTATTCCTGCTTTATCAAGCATGCCATTATATTTATCTAAATGGTTAAGAGTGAGTTTGCCTATTTTTGCTTTTTTTACATGTTTTGCAGCATAAATTCCTGCCCTTCTCCCAAATACATTAAAATCAAGTAGTGAATTTCCCATAAGTCTGTTTTTCCCATGAACTCCACCTGATACCTCACCTGCTGCGAAAAGACCTGGTATCTTTGTTTCACATTTTTCATTAATTTCTACACCACCATTTTGGTAGTGAAGAGTTGGATAAACAAGAATTGGGTGTTTTGTTAAGTCAATATCAAATCTTTTGAACTTTCTTACCTCTCCAGCAAGTTTTGTTGCAATTGTTCCCTCACCATATATTATTTCTATCATTGGAGTATCAAGCCATACACCAGGCATACCTGTTGGTGTAACAATTCCACGGCCCTCTTTACATTCCTTTATGAGTGCTGCTGATTCAACATCACGGGGCTCAAGTGGAAATACGAAAGGGTCTCCATTTGCATTAAGTGGAATTGCTCCAAGTCCTCTTATTTTTTCAGTTGAAAGAATACCTACTATTGGTTCAGGATATGCATCACCGGTTGGGTGAATCTGAATCGTATCAAGATCAAGCAGGTTTGCCCCTGCATGATATGCCATTACAAGCCCATCACCAGTTGCACCATAATGATTTGTTGTAGGATAATTTGATAAATGCAGTCTACCTGATCCACCAGTTGCAAGAATTGTTGCTTTTGCACGAATCACATAATATTCATAGGTTTCTAGATTAAAAGCTACTGCACCAGCAACTTGTCCTTTATCATCCATCATTAGTTCTGCTATTGGACAGAATTCTAAAACAGGTATCTCAAGATTTCTAGCTCTATCTCTTATGTTTCTCATAATCTCCATACCAGAATAATCCTTACAACTATGCATACGGTTTCTACACGTACCACCTCCAGATAGCTCCTGAAATTCTCCATCATCCTGTCGGTCATACATTACTCCAAGGTTTTCATGCCATTTAATAATCCTTGGAGCATCAAGTGCTAATGCACGAGCAAGTTCTGGTTTATTTGTAAAATGCCCTCCTCCAAAAATGTCAAGATAATGTAATGCTGGACTATCACTTTGTCTATCTGCCGCTTGAATTCCTCCCTGTGCCATCATTGAGTTTGCATCACCATGGCGAAGTTTTGTAACAATCAAGATTTTTTCTATTGGGATACCTGACTCATGAGCAAAAAGTGATGCAACAGTACCAGCACCTCCACCTCCAATGATTAATAAATCAACATCATAATCAACCTTACTTAAATCAACATCCTTTGGGTTAAGTACTGGACGAGCTTCAAGTAATTCAATAATTCCATTATAAAATATATTTCCTTTATCGATACCAACTCTTAATTCTCGCCTGGTTCCCTCCATATAGTCTGGATGATATTTACTTAGCATTTCCTCTCTATCTTTCATGCTCATTGCCTTTACTGGATTATTCATGTTGTGGTCTCTTTTTTTCTCTACAAGTTTTATTGATTCTAGCATATAATCTGGATATCCATCAGTCAATTTCATAAATTAGTCACCTCCAAGGTCCCCAGTTTCTTCAGCTTCGATTTTACGATTTTTATAAAGCTCCATTATTTCTTGTTTTGCCATTTTCATCATGTTATTTATCTCATCGTCGTATTTGCTGTTATCAATTTCTTTTAACCTATTTGCAAGATTCTTTGATTTTGGATCAATATATTTCCCACGTAGTCTTCTTGCTAGTTGAGATAAATGATAATGTTTAATATCTGCAGGACAACGCATAGCGCAAAGCCCACATTGGATACAATCAAACGAAATTTCAGCACATCCTTCAATATCTCCTCTTATTGCTCTTTGGATATACTTCATAACTTCAATATCTTGAGGACAGGATTTTGTACAAGTATTACAAGAAACACATCTGGCAATCTCAGGATATATCTCAAGAAGCACAGTATCACTTGGTTTTGTCTTTTCAATATCATATTCTGCTTTTGATGCTGGAACAAAAGGAAGCTGTACAAGATACATCTTATCCTCAACAACTTTTTGACAAGCGAGATCAAAACCTAGTTTTTGTTCATCTTCAATACGATAAACAGTTGAACATGCTCCACAAAAACCAGCTCTGCAACCGCATCCTCTGACATAGCGATATCCAGCATATTCAAGTGCTTTCATAATAGTTAGACCAGCTGGAACCTTGTAGCTCTTGCCCATGATAAAAACCTCAATTGTTCCAGTTTTTTTCTTTTCTTCTTTAGATTTCTTTTTATCTTCCTCTTCTATAAGGACCAGTTCTTTTTTTGTCATAATTTTATCCCCTCAAAACATACTGGATTTAATTTTGACAATTTATCAAAAAAATTAATAACAATCTTAAATAAACGAACTCGTTTTTTGATAGTGTAATCTCTGTAGATTTCCACCAAGATTGTTCCTCCCAAATTAAGGGAATTTGATATGCAGGTAATATCTTATATAGTTTTTGGATACAATTATCATATTAATAATGATTATAATAATTTTCGTTTTTTTGTAAAATATATTAATTAAAAATGCTCATATTTATAATCAACTAAAAGAAAATCGATAAATAGAGAAAAAAGTTTATAGCTCAGTAACTTATTCATAAAACAATGAAAAAACAAGATTTGACAAAAAAAGAAAAACTAATGCTTTATGGTCTTGTCAAACAACCTTACTCGTCAGATAGAGAGCTCTCTGAAATGCTACATCTAAAACATTCTACAATAACCTCAATTAGGCATAGGCTTAAGGAAAACGAATATTTTAGGAGATTAATGATACCTAAACTTCAAAGTTTTGGTTGTGAGATGTTGGTAGTTATCTACACACATTTTAGTCCATTAATACCCCTTTTTGAAAGAGTTGAAATCACTGGAGCAACAATTGAAGTTTTTGAGGAGATATTTTTTTCAGTCGGTGAACAAGATAAAGGGTTTTCATTAAGCATTTCAAAAGATTATGCAACTATTGGAAAAATCAATGACATAAGAACCCAGACATTCGGTGGAAGAGGACTTCTTGAAGATGAATATCCCAATACAGTAGTATTTCCATTTGAAATTAGTAAAATATATCGCTTTTTTGATTTTTCTCCTCTTATAAGAAGTAGTTTTAAGTTAGATCTAGGAAAGGAAGAGGAAATAAGTATAGTCAACTTTGCAAGTAAAGAAGAAGAACTCTCTGATACTGAAAAAAATGTTTATTGTATGCTGATAAGTTACCCTGAGCTTTCAGATAGCGACATTGGAAGAGAACTAGGTGTTTCAAGACATACTGTTTCACGTTCAAGACGTAAGTTTGAAGAAACCAATCTAATGAGAAAGATTATCCTTCCAAACTTTGTAAAATTGGGTTTTGAAATACTTGCCTTTTATCATATTCAATTTGACCCGCGAAATCCACCAGACATAGATGAGGATGATGCTGCGACCTTGATTACTGATTCAACAATATTTTTCGCTAGTAGAAGATTTGAGTCAGTTATGATATCTATTTACAAAAATTATGATGATTATAAGAGAGATACTATGAAAATTATGCAGATTTTAAAGGAGAATCAATGGATTTCTAAAGATCCAATAATTAGAACTTATGGTTTGAACACGCTTGTTTCTATTAAAGATTTTAAGTTTGCTCCAATTGCAAGTAAGATAATTGGATGCGATTTTTGGGTCAAAAAACTGCTAAATATATAACCAATCAAACTTATTTTGCCTCTTAAGAATAAGGATTTTTTTATTATTAGCAACATTTATATTTGTAATTATTTTTAATGATTAAGTTTGTAAAGATGGAAAATGAAGATTTCATTTGAAAAGAAAGATGGCTATATTCATTTCAAAATAAAGGGCGAGTTCAAAGAATCTAAGGATTTTAGTAAAATCAAAAATTTAGGTGAAATATCTAAAAAGTATGGTTTTTCTACAATTTTAGTTGATGTAAGAAAGTTAAATTACAATTTTGATACATTAAAAAGATTTCAACTTTCAGAATACTGGGTTAAAATTTGTAGAGATTTAGGCTTTATTAAGACAGCCATTCTTGGAAACGAAGATAAGATGGACAAATTATCTGAAAATGTTATAATTAACAGAGGTTTTGATTTTAGGTTATTTACAGATGAAAAACTAGCAGTTGATTGGCTAAAAAATTAACATTTAAAATTATGATTAAATTTTTCAAACATATTTTTTTTGTTAACTTAATTTTAAGTTTAGTATGTAAAAAGCTATTAAATATAAGAATTTGTATTCAGGTTTCCATGAAACTTTTTGAGTATCGGGGGAAGGAACTGTTTGATAAATATGGAATCGCTGTTCCAAATGGTAGGCTTGTGAAAGATGATAATGATTTTTCTGATTTGAATTTCCCTTTTGTACTAAAAGCCCAAGTTCCAATAGGAGGTCGCGGTAAAGCAGGTGGTATTAAGTCAGCAGATAATATCTCTGATGCAAAGGAAAAATTCACAAAGATTATGGGTATGGACATTAAGGGATATACTGTTAGAAAAGTTCTTGCTGAAGAAAAGGTTGATATAAAAAAGGAATTGTATCTCAGTATTACTCTTGACCGTTCTAAAAGAATGCCTCTTATTATGGCAAGTGGTGAAGGCGGAATGGACATTGAAAGTGTCCCAGATGAAAAGATATTTAAGGAATGGATTAACCCATTGGTTGGTGTACAATCGTATCAAATTCGTGGAATTGTTTCAAAGCTAAATCTTGAAAAAGAAGAAGGAAAGGAAGTAGCAAAAGTTCTTTCAAAGATTTACAAACTTTTTAGGGAATATGACTGTGAGCTTGTTGAAATCAATCCTCTTATTATTAAAAGGGATGGTGGAGTAATGGCTCTTGACTCAAAGGTAAATATTAATGACGATGCTTTGTACAGGCATACCGACCTTACACCTGAGGTTGTTGAACTAACTCCACTTGAAAAGGATGCAAAGGAAAAAGGAATTGCTTTTATCCAGCTTGAAGGAAACATTGGTGTCATTGCAAATGGTGCAGGTCTAACTATGGCAACACTTGACGCACTTACAAATTATAGTGGTAAGGGTGGTGTGTTTTTAGATCTTGGTGGAACTGATGATCCTGAAAAGGTTAAGCAGGCATTCAGTCTAATGAAAAAGGCAAAACCAAAGGTTATATTTTTAAATCTATTTGGTGGAATAACAAGATGTGACACTGTTGCAAAGGGTGTAAAAGAGGTAATTTTAAAAGAGGGGATTGACTGTCCAGTCATTTCACGAATTAAAGGTTGTAATGAAGAAGAGGCGAAAGATATTTTAAAAGATGCTGGGCTAATTACTGGAACAACACTTCAGGATGCTGCTCAGAAATCCTCTGATCTTGCGAGGTGAAAAAGATATGGCGATTTTTGCAGATAAAAGTAATAAGGTGTTAGTTCAAGGAGCAACTGGTCATCAAGGCGTATTTCATATCGGTGCAATGAAAGAGTTTGGAACAAATGTTGTTGCAGGTGTTACACCTGGTAAAGGCGGTCAAAAAGTTGAGGGAGTTCCAATTTTTAACAACGTTTTTGAAGGTGTTTCTGAAACTGGTGCAAATACATCTCTTATATTGGTTCCTGCTCGCTTTGCAAAAGATGCAGTGTTTGAGGCACTCGACGCAGGTATCAAGACTCTTGTTGTAATCACTGAAAATATTCCGTTTCATGATGCAATGGAATTTGTTCATTATAGCAAATATAAGGATGCAGTATTAATTGGACCAAATTGTCCGGGAATTGCAAGCCCTGGTAAAACAAAGATTGGAATATTACCTGGTCAAATCTTTAAAGAGGGTAGTGTTGGTGTTGCTAGTAGAAGTGGAACACTTACCTATGAAATCGTAAATTCACTTACTGAAAAAGGAATAGGACAAAGCACTTGTGTGGGACTTGGTGGTGATCCAATTATTGGAACAACATTTATTGATTCACTTGATGCTTTTGAAAAGGATTCTGAGACAAAATCAATAGTTCTAGTTGGTGAAATTGGTGGTACTGCTGAAGAAGAAGCTGCAGAACATATTAAAGAATATATCTCAAAACCAGTCTATGCATTCATTGCAGGAAGAACTGCACCACCCGGAAAAAGAATGGGACACGCGGGTGCAATTATTGCTAGAGGAAAGGGTACTGCCGAATCAAAAATAAAGGCATTTGAAAGTGCAGGTGTAAAGATAGCTAAGTTTCCAACTGATATTGCTGATTTGATTGAATAAATATATCAATTCAAATCATTTCTTTTTTCAATAACTTGGTTTAAGTTTTATAAAAATGCGATTATTTTATATATTTATAATCAATAATAAGATATTGTAAAACAATGACATCCAGAGAAGACTTTAATTCCTTTATTCCAGCAAAAAAAATAATTCCGGAGCTGACAATTAAAGCAGTTTTAATTGGTGCACTTCTTGCAATCGTATTAGGTTCTGCAAATGCATATTTTGGACTTTATGCAGGAATGACAATTTCTGCTGCAATACCTGGTGCAGTGATGGCATTTGCTCTTTTGAAACCATTAAAGGGAACAATTCTTGAGGTAAACATTGGAATGATGGGCGCTGCAGCAGGGACGGCTCTTGCAGCAGGTGTGATTTTTACAATTCCTGCAATGCTTATTTTAGAAGCATGGGAAGATATTCAATATCTTGAAACAACAATTGTTGCAGCACTTGGTGGAATTCTAGGTGTACTATGGATGGTTTCACTTAGACGTGCTTTAATTATTAAGACAGATCTACCATTCCCAGAGGGTGTAGCTGTTGCTGCAGTACTAACAACAACAGTTGGTGACGATGTTTCAAATAAAAAAAAGGATGCAAGCTCAAGTGGTATATGGCTTCTTATGGGAAGTATTATTGGTGCATTATTAAAATTTGGACAGGTTGGTCTTCACGCAATTCAAGGTAAACTTCATGGTATTTTCAATTTTGGAAAATTCAACATTGGTGGAGGTGAGAATAATGGTCTTTTCTATGGTGGAATTGCAACTTCACCTGCTCTTCTTGGCGTAGGTTGGATCATTGGACCAAAAATTGCTTCTTATGTTTTTGTTGGAGGTCTTCTTGGCTGGGTGATTGTTGCACCGCTTATTGCTCTTGCTGTAGGAATTCCCATTCCAGTAACTCCTGCAGAAATATCTGATGCAATGAGATTTACTGGAGGAAATTTTGAAACTGGAAAGCTTATTTGGGGTTTTTATAAAATTTGGGAAGACTACATTCGATATATTGGTGTAGGTGCAATGGTTGTTGGAGGTTTATGGACAATATTTAAACTAAGGCATAATCTTGCTGATGGAATCAGAGAGGCAATAACAGGTATAAAAAGCGGTCAATCCCAGGCAAAAAAAAGAACTGATCAAGATCTAAATTTCAAATATGTGTTTTTAACAATTGGAGCATTGACATTACCTGTATTTTTGGTTTATGCATGGATCTCGGAAAACTTTGTAGTATCTGGTATTATGGCTGTATTCGCAATTCTTTTTGCATTTATCGCAAGTGCAATAGCGGGATACATGGCAGGTCTTGTAGGTTCATCTAATAATCCAACCTCTGGAGTAACTGTTTCTGTTCTTCTTTTAACAAGTTTAATTCTGTTTGGATTTGGAATGTCAGGAAACGTTGGTGCTTATGGAATCGCTCTATTAATTGCAGCAGTAATAGCATGTTGTGCTGCAATATCTGGAGACGTTCTTCAATCAATGACAGCAGGTCAAATGATAGGGGCAACACCATACAAGCAACAGCTAGCAGAGCTTGTTGGGATTATTGCTGCTGCACCAGTTCTTGCAATTGTGGTATCTGCTCTTCATAGAGCCTATACTATTGGTAGTACGAATCTTCCTGCACCTCAAGCATTTCTTATGAGTGGCGTTGTCCGTGGCGTTCTAGGTGGAGAGATGGTATGGCCATTTGTTCTTGCTGGAATGGTACTTGCATTTGTTTTAATTTTAATAAACATACCAGTTCTACCAGTAGCTATTGGAATTTATCTTCCTTTTACTCTTGGAACTCCAATTTTTTGTGGTGGAGTTATAAGATATATTACAAATAGAAAAATTTTAAAAGAATTTGGCTCTGGAAAAGACGAACATGCAAGTGAATGGGAACTTGCAATAAAGCAAACCGAAGTAAAACCTAAAGATAGAATCATCCGAACAGGTCTACTCTTTACTGCAGGTCTAATTGCTGGAGAAGCTTTAACTGGGGTAATTGTAGCATTTATTATTATTGCAGGACTCAATATTGTAATGTTTGAATATCCTCCAGTTTTTCCAGGTCTAATTTTATGGTTGTTTATCGCACTTCTTATTTTCTATATTCCATTGAGGGAAATATTTAATAAAAATATTTAATGATGTTTTAATAAATTAAGAAAATTTGTTTGTTAATGAAACAAAATCAAAGTTTAAATATTAAATGCAAGATTATTTTACCAAGGGAGGAATTAATTCTGAAAAGAATCAACCTAGTAATCGGTGTTTCAATAATATTTTTAATAATGAGTATATCTTCATCGGTTGCAATCTATAATGAAAATAAATCCTCATTTACAATTTCTGATAGTAATACTCTATACGTTGGAGGAATAGGCCCTGGTAATTACACAAGGATTCAAGATGCTATAAATGATTCAAGTGATGGGGATACTGTATTTGTTTATAATGGAATATATTATGAAATCCTAAATATTTACAAAGCTATTACTCTTGTAGGTGAAAGCAGAAACAATACAATAATTGATGCAAATAATAAAATTGATGCAATTTACTTATATTCTCCTAATATAACTATTAAAAATCTAAAAATTCAACATGCTTTTCGTGCAGGTGTTAATTTAAATTCAAATAAAACAGATGATATTAATATCTCAAATAACATTTTTTGTTTCAATTGTCACGGCATCCATCCATATTTTAGCAATAAAAACCTGATAATTTCAAATAATATTTTTCATGATAATAATAATGGATTTACTCTTGTATGTTCTTCAAGTGCAATAATCTACAAAAATAAATTCATAAATAATTCTCTTTGGGCAATGGGATTTTATTTGTCATACAATTGTAACATTTTTTATAATAATATTACAACTGGAAAAAAATACGGTGTATTCTTATATGGGTTATCTCGCTTTAATTATTTCCACCATAATAATTTTATTGATAATAATAAGGATGGTTATTTTATATTATTAGCTCACCGTAACAAATGGAATGAAAATTATTGGGGTAAAACCTCGTTTCCTATTTATCCAATAATTGGATCCTTAGGTTTAATTATTCCATGCTGGCTTAATTTTGATTGGAATCCTGCAGAAGAACCTTATGTTATTTGATTTTGATCAAAAGACTTCTTAATCCTTTCAATTGCCAAATCAATATTTTCAAGAGTATTTGCATAAGAAAAACGAAGATATCCTTCACCATACGGACCAAAAGCAGTACCAGGTAGACAAGCAACACCTGCCTTATATAATAAATGCTCGGCACATTCATCAGATGTAAGACCAGTTTTCTTTATGTTTGGAAACGCATAAAAAGCACCTTTTGGAGATAGACAGGAAAATCCTGGGATTGTATTAAGACCTTTTACGATTTTATCTCTCTTCTCCCTAAATCTTTTCATCATCTCTGTTATAAAACTTTGATTACAGGTTAGTGCCTCAACTCCTGCCCATTGTGTAAAATCAGCAGTACATGACACAGCACTTACAAGAAAATCTTGAAGTCTTTCAGCCATTTTAACCGGTGCAACCATATAACCTAATCTCCACCCAGTCATTGCAAAATACTTTGAAAAACCGTCAAGTAGAACCGTTCTTTTCTTTGCCTCATCTCTTTTTGTTGATGTGAAATGATCTCTTTCATATGTCATCTTTGAATATATTTCATCTGAAACTATGAAAATATCACTTTCCTCTGCAAGTTCTGAGATTTCTTCAAGTTCTGATTTAGTAATCACTGAGCCTGTCGGATTTTGAGGGGAATTTACTATTATTAGTTTGGTTTTGTCAGTAATTTTTGATTTGATATCATCTGGATTCATACGAAACTCGTTTTCTTCAAGTAAAGGAACAAGAACCTTTTTTGCACCAAGAAATGATGATACCGAACCATAGGTTGGATAGCCGGGATCCTGATATATTACCTCATCACCTGGATTAACTATAGCAAGCATTGAAAAAAATATTCCAGGTTTTAAACCAGGAGTTATTACAACTTGGTCTAGTTCAGGTCTATATCCTCTTGTTTTTTCAACCTCGTCTTGAACAGCTTTTCTTAGTTCTAATATACCATTTGAAGGAGTATAATGGGTCTTTTTATTTTTTATAGCTTGAATTCCTGCTTGTGCAATATTTTCTGGAGTTTCCATATCGGGTTCTCCAATTTCAAAATGAACTATTTCTTTACCCTTACGCTCTAGCTCCTGAGCCTTTCCAAGTACCTCAAAAGCTGCTTCCCCATAGATTCTTTTTGATGCTTTGCTTAATTCAGCCATTTCAAATCACCAACTTTTCAATACCAAGTTCCTCAAGTTTTTGTTTTGTTGGAATTCCTTTATTATCCCAACCTCTTATAGAATAATACTCTTGAAGACTCTTTTCAAAATCATCTTTTTTGATATGAACTCCTTTAACAGGACCTTTTGTAAATGAATCTTTAAAAATCCTCTCTGGTAATGTATCATCAGAAGGATTATGACCCTCTCTAATATTAAAAAGTCTAACAAGGTTCCAAATTCTTTCACCGCACTTTAGATAACTTTCAACTGTATGATCAAAACCTGTTGATAAATTCCACATATCAACACAATTTTCAACAGATATTGGTGCAAAATCACATAAAACAAGTGAGAAAAATGCAGCTCTTTCGTCTTGAACATCTTTAACCATCTGGGCTTTATCCTTAAAACTAAATCTTTCAAACTCAGGTGAGTAAAGTTCTGCTTTCACAGTCCAAGCCCGTTGGTGACATGCACCTCTATCGGAGGTTGCATAGGCAAGGCCCATTCCAAATGTTCCTCTTGGATCATAACCCGGAATCTCCAGACCATTCACCTGAACTGCAAAGTCTTTAGAACCCTTTCCAAGTTTTTCTGAAGCAATCTTGCTTCCCTCAGCCAAGATATCTGCAATTTTACCCCTTCTGTAGGCAATGTCTTTTATCAGTTTAGCAAGTTCTTTTGGTTTTCCCCAATCTATATAATTGTTATTTAAATCTTCTTTTGAGATGATTTTCTTTTTATATGCCTCAATTGCAAAACCTAGTACTCCACCAAGAGAAATCGTATCCATTCCAAGTTCATTACAAACATTGCAGATATATGCGACATCTTCAATAGATTTCATACCTAGATTTGATCCCATCAGAGCAATGGTTTCATACTCGGGACCAATCATATTTATTCCCTTGAATGGTCCAGACTTAATTGACGATTTGTTCCAGCATGCAATAACACAGTTAAAACATGCGCCGCCACCATCAACTATTCTACTTTGCATAATTTCAGCATTAATTTGATCTGCGAACTCAAATATTCCCTCCTGAAAATTTCTTGTTGGAATAAAACCCTCTTCATTTATTGGTTTAACCCAATAAGGTGTACCATACTTTCTTCTCTTTGGAACAAAATCATTTTCCTGGATTTGCCTGAGAACTTCTTTTGCCTTTTTTCTGAATTCATCTTCTTTATCAAGAGGGACTTTAGTACTACCAGATAGTACTATAGCTTTTAGGTTCTTAGAACCCATCACAGCACCAGATCCACCTCTACCTGCATGTCTGTGACCATCAATTGTTATTGCTGAAAATTTCACAAGGTTTTCACCAGCAGGACCAATAACAGCAGTTTTTGTTTTTCCTTCTTTATCTTGAAGAATGTTATGTGTTTCAAGACATTCTTTCCCCCAAAGTGCTGATGCATCTTTGAATTCAACATTGTCATTATTAATTGCTAAATAAACAGGACTATCAGCACGATTTTTTATAATTATTATATCCCAGCCTGCCCTTTTCATTTCAGCAGCAAAAACACCGCCAAAATGAGAATCTAAAAATAAGCCAGTTTGTGGTGATTTTGTGACAACAGTACCTCTCCCTGATGTTTGAGCAACGGTACCTGTAATAGGACCTGTTGTAAACATTAAAATGTTATCAGGTGACAGTGGATCGGTCCCTTTTTTAAGTCTATCAAATAATATCTTTGCTCCAAGCCCCTTTGCACCAATAAAATCCTTTGCATCCTTAAGGTTAGTATTTTCAACACTGGCGGATTGTCTCTTTAAATCAACAATAAGCAAATTTCCAGTGTAACCACCACTCATAAAATCAACTTCTATTTGAGGTTTTTCTATTAATCTCCAATAAATCAACAAGAAGGGCAAAACCAGTTTCTCGACGACCAGCACCCGGTCCAACAATTGTTACAGGACCAAGCTCATCTGTAAAAAACGTTAATGCATTTGTTGCTTCAGATACTCCTGCAAGAGGATCACTTAACGGGAGCATTACTGGTGAAACCTTAGCTTTAACAGCTCCCCCTTCTTGGATCTCAGCACTACCAATAAGCTTATATCTTTTACCTTCAGATTTTGCCTTTTCAATATCTTCTTTAGAAATTTCAGTAATTCCTTTTATTTCAACATCGTGCCAATTCATTTTTTTACCAAGAACCACATTTGTAAGAATCACTACTTTTCCAAGAGCGTCAAGACCTTCAACATCACCAGTTGGATCTGCCTCAGCATACCCAAGCTCTTGAGCCTTACTCAATGCATCTTGGTAGGACATTCCCTCTTCCATTCGAGTAAGAATATAGTTAGTGGTTCCATTTAAAATTCCTTTAAATCCAGTAATCATATTACCAGAAAGAGAAAACTTTGCGAGATTTATTGCAGGTGTACCAGATAAAACCACACCCTCAAAACCATAAAAGACATTATTTGATTTAGCTAGTTTTATTAGGTCTTCAGCATGTTTTACAACTGGTCCTTTGTTTGTTGATACAACATTTTTTTTGGCATTGAGTGCAGTTTTTATATGAGTTAGAGCAGGTTCTCCAGTTTTAATATTAGTAAATGTCACCTCAATAATTGTATTTGCATTTGTTTTTGTTATAGTTTCAATACTATTCATTCCTTTAAATCCCGAGGGATACTCATCTAATTTTTTTCCTGCTTTTACTAGTTCAAGAATTTCCTTTAAATCAAGACCATTTTCATTGGAAATAGATCCCTTAATTACATCAGAAATTGCTACAACACTCCAGTTAAAGTTATATTTTTCAGAAAGCATTTCTTTTTTTTCTAAAAGAATCTCAGCAAGACCCTGACCTACAGTTCCAAAACCAATGAAAGCTAATTTGAAATCCATAAATCAATTCCTCCTATGATGAAGATTTGGTGCTGCAATAAAGGACAACCCCTTTTCAGTAAGAGCACGAGCAGTGTTATTAATTGCATCATGTTTATCTAAATAGTTCTGTATCATGTAATCCATCTCACCTTTCTCTTCAATTTCTTTTTTAGGTCTGAAATAATCAAGAATATCTGTTGGATGCTCTCTTTTAGAGTCAATTTCAATTTCTGCACCTTCATGTTTTGCACTAATGTTTTTTACTTTTGATGCGATTTCTAAAAGGTCATCTCTTCTATCATAAGGTTGAATAACAATGCTTTTCCATGTCTCAAGAATGTGATGCTCAAATCTTACAAAGTTTTCAAGGCCTAATGAATTTCTTATCTCATCACTTAATTCAATTGTCCAATTATTTACAGAGTTTGAGAAATTAAAACCAATAAGTGAGGTTGAACCATCTTCTCTTGAAAAAAGTCTAGCAGCCATGAGTGTCCAAAAAACCGCATATGGATTGTCATTTCCCATATAAACTGAAATTTTAAATTCTATATCAATCCCAATTTTATGAAGAAGATATCCTAAAAATATTGTTCCAGGATTAATATTTAGTACCTGTTTAACACCATAATTCGTGTAATAGTAAAGGAATTCATCCAACCATTTTATTGGGTGATCATTTGGTTGACCCACACCTCCAAAATAACCAGTTATTGTTTCTGGACCACCAAGATGAATGTTAGATCCATCAGTACCTTTTGTATCAAGAGTTTCACACCAACTAGTTCCAAGTATCTGCATAGCAGCAGTCATTGCAAGAAGATCATTATCTTCCTCTTGTTCTTTCATACGACGAACTCTTATAAACCGACCTGGCATGATCTCCTTATTTTTAAGTGCCCGCCTAGTTTGAGCCATAAAGGCTTTGAAATATTGACATGCGCTAATTTCTAATGTTACAGCATAACTTTCGTTAAAATCCATACTTTCTGCTTTATCACCTAAAACATTTTTTCTGTATTCATCAACTGTGATAAATGCCCCTTTATCTCTTTGTTCAATTAACCATTCGAGATCATTAACATAAGGTGATTTTTTATCTCTCAATCTTTTCATAAGGTTTTCTAACTTCCTTGCTTCAGTTGCCTTTTGATTAATATCTTCAGGGCTGCCATATTTTTCTACAACAGTTAAAAGATCATTAACCAATTTATTATTAGGATCTGTTAAAAAGTCATTTATTTCTTTTACTCTAACATCTTCTATAACAAGTTTATTTCGCATGTCAACTGTCATATGCAGTTCCTCTCCCATGGGACCACTACAAAAGTAGCTCACAGCACAATAGCTAAACATTTTAATAATGTTTGGTTTAAAAAAGTTAAATAGTAAAAAAGGGTTTTAATAAAAGAGGATTAAAAAATGATTATTTCACAATTAAGTATAGCACCCGTTGGAAAGGAAGTTAGTCTTAGTAAATATGTCAAAATTGTAATAAAGATTCTCAAAAATAATAATATACGGTTTGAAACAAACGATATGGCAACAATACTAGAAACGGAAAATTTAGATACTTTATTTAACGTTGTAAAAGAGGCTCATAATGCAGTTATTAAAAGTGGTGCAAAACGAGTTATAACCGAACTGAAAATCGATGATAGAAAGGATAAAGAAATTATAATGGGAACAAAAGTACAATCAGTTAAATAATTGTTATTATTATTCAAAACAGTTATATGCAACATTTTCATTCCCAAAATCGGGAGTGTAACATTGTGGCATCAAGAAAACTTGTTGAAATTGTATTTCATGGACGCGGTGGTCAGGGTGCTGTAACTGCTGCAAATTTACTTGTAGCAGCTGCGCTTGATGATGGTAATAAAGGTGTCCAAGCATTTCCTTTCTTTGGAGCTGAAAGACGTGGAGCTCCAGTTAGGGCTTTTGCAAGAATATCTGAGGAAGAAATACATCTTAGAAGTGAGATTTATAAGCCAGATATAGTAATTGTTCTTGACGAAAGTATAATGGATATCGTTGATGTAATAAAGGGTTTGAAAGAGAATGGAAAAATTTTAATTAACACAAGGACAAAACCAAAGGATTTTGATTTTTCAAATAAATTTAGTGTTGCAACTGTTGATGCAACAGGAATTGCATTAAAACATGAGATTTTAGTAGGAGGAATACCTGTTGTAAATACTCCAATTTTAGGGTCAATTCCAAGATTACTTGATAGAGTTACTCTTAAATCGATACAAAAAACTATTAGAAACAAATGGAAAGGAGAACTATCTGAGAAAAATGTGAAAGCAACTCAGGATGCCTTTGATCAAGTTGAGGTGAACTCTTGAAGAAATATAAAATTAAAACTACAATATCCTACCCTGTAAAAGGTGCAATGGGTAAAACTGGTAATTGGAGGGTTTTTAAACCAGTTTTAGACAAAGAAAAATGTGTTAAATGTTTAAGATGTTGGATTTATTGTCCAGAAGCAACAATCATAAGAAATGAAGATGATTCTGTTGATATCGATTTTGATTATTGTAAGGGTTGCGGAATCTGTGCAAATGTGTGCAAAGTAAAAGCAATTGTTATGGAAAGGGAGAGTAAGAGAAAATGAGCTCAGTTATGATTGATACAGGTAATTATATTGCGGCAAAGGCATCTGTAATGGCTCGTCCTGATGTTGTTGCAGCTTATCCGATTACTCCACAAACCACTCTTGTTGAAGGTATTGCAAATCATCTTGCAAGTGGTGAATTTAAAGGTGAATATATTTGTGTTGAAAGTGAGCATTCTGCAATGGCAGCATGTATTGGTGCTAGTTCAACTGGTGTAAGAACCTTTACTGGTACCTCCTCACATGGATTATTGCTTATGCATGAGATGCTTCATTGGGCAGCTCTTGCAAGACTTCCTATTATAATGTGTAATATAAATAGAGTCGTGGGCCCAGGTTGGAACATTTGGGCTGATGAAAATGATTCAATTTCTCAGCGTGATACCGGCTGGATACAATTTTATTGTAGCAGTAATCAGGAAATCTTTGATACAGTGATTCAAGCTTTTAAATTAGGTGAGCATGATAAGGTTTCTTTACCTGTTATGATTAGTTATAATGCTTTTATTTTATCTCATACTTCAATGCCTGTTTATGTACCAGATCAAAAAGATATTGATGATTTTCTACCAAAGCGCGTTCCCAAGTGGAAGCTTGAGGTTGAAAATCCGATCACTTTCGGAAATATTATTCTTCCTCATGAATATGAAAAGGTTAGAAGGGAGATGCAAGATGCTCAGGAAAATTCAAAGAAACTTATTGCTGAGATATCAGAGGATTGGAAGAAGAGATTTGGAAGACATCATGGTGATTTAATTGAATATTACAAGTGCGAGGATGCAGAATATGTCCTTCTTTCTATAGGGGCAATTGGTGCAGAAAGTAAGGTTGCAATTGATAATCTTCAAAAGAATGGATACAAAGTTGGTCTTGCTAGAGTAAGGGTTATTCGTCCTTTTCCAACTGAAGAGATTCTTAAGATTAGTAAAAAGTCAAACTTAATAGTTATTGATAGAAATATATCAGTTGGTAATGAAGGAGCTCTTTTTAACGAAGTTAAAGGTGCAATTTTCGGTAAATCTGATTCTACTGTTCATGGTTTTATTGCAGGCCTCGGTGGTAAGGACGTTACATTTGGCGATATTGAAAAAATGTGCAGGAAGGCCATAGAAGGTAAGGCTAATGACCATCAAATATGGTATGGTCTTGAGGAGGTGTAGTTTTTGGCAATAAAAGATTTACCTCGCGAAGAATGTTATATACCTGGAAGCGCCGCATGTCCCGGATGTCCTGCAACAATGGCAATGCGTACTGTTTTTAAGGCAATTGGAAAAAACATGGTTATGATTGTTCCAGCATGCTGTACAGCAGTAATTGAAAGTCTTCATCCAAAAACCTCATTTGATATTCCAACTATGAACATTGCATTTGAGGCAGCTGCTGCTGGAGCAAGTGGTGTCGAAGCAGGATTTCGTATGCAGGGTAAAAAAGATACTACAGTTGTTGCATGGGCTGGAGATGGTGGTACTTATGATATTGGTATTCAGGCGCTCTCTGGCGCACTTGAAAGGCAAACAAATTTCATTTACATTTGTTACAATAATGAAATCTATTCGAATACTGGTATCCAGAGAAGTGGAGCAACTCCCTTTGGTGCTTGGACAACAACAACTGTAAGTGGAAAAACAGAATTTAGAAAGGAAATGGGAGAAATAATCATGTCCCATCATATCCCTTATGCTGCACAAACATGTGTAAGTTACCCAGAGGATCTTTATAAAAAAGTTAAGAAAGCAAAAAGCATCAAGGGACCAAAATATATTGAGATTATGGCACCATGTCCTCCTGGTTGGCGCTTTGGTATGGATAGGACTGTTGAAATGGGAGCAATGGCAGTTGAAACAGGTGCATGGGCTTTATATGAATATGAAAACGAAAAGATGACATTTAATGGTAAAAGTAAACTTATTTTAGAAGGAAAAATTAAACGTAAGCCAATTGAAGATTGGATCAAATATCAGGGCAGATTTAGACATCTTTTTATACCTAAGAAGGATGTTGCAAGAATAAAAGCAATTGAAGATCATATTGACCAAATGTGGGAACGATATAGAACATGTTATCTTTAGACCAGGAGTGTGATTATAGTATGGAGGTTGCATTAAATGTATGCAAAGGCAATGGTGAAGCAGAGCCTCCCCCTAATTGTCTTTTGCGGTTTGGGCGCTATAGTTACAGGAAGTACTCTTGGGATAATGAAGGATCTCCTTAGAGAAATTCCGGGTCTTATAGTTGTAGTTCCAGCAATTATTGCTTTAAGAGGTAATATTTCTACTGCTTTTGGTTCTAGACTTGGTTCTGCCTATCATCTAGGAGTTATTGGTGCAGATAATCTATGGAACGAGGAACTTAAACAGAACATATTTGGTTCTTTTATTCTAAGCCTATTTGTTTCAATAATAATTGGACTGCTTGCTTATGTTACATCTTTTATTATAGGTGTATATCCAGAGCCCTTAAAACTAGTATCAATTGTACTTATTGCTGGACTTGTTTCAGCAGTAATTTTAAATTTTATGACAATTGTGATAATTTACCTTGTTTTCAAACATGGATATGATCCTGATAATATTACAGGACCTGCTCTTGCAACATTTGGGGACATTATAACCATGCTTTCTCTTTTTGGAAGTGCCTTGCTTGTGGAGGTAGTGCTATGATTTATAGCTGGAAAAAAATCGTAAAGCATGGATTACCCTTACTTACGATAACCATTCTAATTGAGATATTTGCAGGTCAAATTCTCCAAGGTAAACAAGAAGCATTGTTACTATTTCCTGTTTTTCTTATTTCAATTCCTGTTATAAACAGTATAAGTGGTAACATCGGAAGTGTCTTAGGGGCTCGTCTTGCCTCCGGTTTACATGTTGGTTATATCAGTTTAAGTTTGAAAGATAAAGAGATGCATGATAATCTTTTAATTTCTATTCTTATAGGTTTAATTACATATCTTATCCTTGCGATAATTATTTATTTTATAGCATTATTTGGTAATATAATTGAGGATATAGCCTTGATAGAGTTTATTGCAATTATCATCTTAACAGGGTTCCTTCTAATAAGTGTGGTCGCTTTTATTAGTGTTATAACTGCTTTTATATCTTTTAAAAGAGGTTTGGACCCTGATGATATGGTTGCTCCTGTGGTTACTACAGTTGGAGATATTATGGGCATTGTCTTTTTATTTACCATTATTGAACTTTTTGGAGTTGTAATATGACCGAAAAGAAGAGAAGGAAAATATTTGGAAAATTGCAAAGAACGCCAAAATGGAAAAAGGAAGAGTTCAGCGAACTTGAATATGAACCTACTCCTGTTAAGGAGCTTTTAACAGAGATGAAAGATATATCAGAACTTATTATTGATTTAGCATATTCTGCTGTTCTTTTTAATAATGAGGAAATAGGTGAGGAAGTAAGATATCTAGATGTCCAAATGGATAAATTGAATTATGATATCAGAATGATGGCAATGATGGCTGCAAGAACAAAAGAAGATGCTGAAAAGCTTGCTGGAATTTTGCAAGTTGCAGAAGCTGCAGAGACTATTTCAAATGCCGCTGGTGATATCGTTAATCTTCTTTCAAAAGACAAATCAGGTCCGATTTTACCAAAGATACTAAAGCAAGCAGATGAAGAACTTTTTAGAATCATGGTTTCATCTGTCTCAGAAGCCTGTGATAAAAAAATTGGTAAGATTAGAGTTGAATCCGAAACTGGAATGAGAATTATTGCTATTAGAAGAAAAGATTGCTGGATATATAATCCACAATCTGATACAACAATTAAGGCTGAAGATTGGTTGATTGTTAGGGGAACAAACGAAGGTTATGACGAACTGAAGAAGTTTTTACAAGGAAAATTGAGGGCATTAGAATGAAAAATAAAGATGTTGAAGAGATTGTTCTTGAAATTAAGGATAAATCTGAGCTAATGGTTGATCTTGCATATTCATCGCTTCTTTATGATAATAAAATAATTGCAAAAGAAGTATATGATCTTGAAGATTTCATCGATAATCTTTATAGAAATTTACAGAGAAAAACTCTTGAAAATGTTGAAAATAAAAAATTGAGTATAACTGATGCTTTAACCGTTTTAAGACTCGCAGAAGCAGGTGAGCAAATAGCAGATGCAGCTCAAGAAATAGCCGATATTGAACTTAGGGATGTTGAGCTTCATCCTATTTTAAAATTAAGTATCAGGGAATCTGATGTTGTTTTTACTAGGGTTGAGGTTAAAGGAAATTCAATTTTATCAAATAAAACACTTGGTCAATTAAGACTTGCAAGTGAAACTGGTATGATGGTTATTGCTATGAGACATGATAATAAATGGTTATATGGTCCTACAAAAAATACTAGAATTGATACAGGCGATATTCTTTTTGCAAAAGGCCCTGAAGATGGAGAAAAACATCTTATTAATCTTGCTTCTGGAAAAACAAAAGAGATCTAGTTGAACATAAATGAAAATTTTTAAAAAGCATTAATATTTTAGGGAAAATAATATATAATTAAAAAATTAATTAGTAATTAATAAAATATAAAATGAGGACTATATGAAAAAGGACCTAATCAAATTCTTATTAATTATTATTGCAATTTTATATATTATAATAGGAGGATTACTATTCATAAATATCCAAGTATTAGAAGCTCCAGAGATAATTGTTGAAATCGATGTATCAGATATTAGCCCTGAAGACGCAACACTAAATACAAAAATAGATATTGAAAATCCAAACATCTTTGATGTATCTGTAAAAAATCTAAGAATTATAACAACTGCTCCAGATGGTTTTAGAGTTGCAGACGTGCAAATTGATGGTGGAAAAATCCCTTCAAATGATAAAAAAACCTTTACAAATAATATAACAATAGCATTTGCAGGTAGAAGCCCAGAGAAACTCACAAGTAAAATTACTGGTGATGTTGGGATGAGTGTGCTGTTTATTGAAAAAACAATTCCATTAAAAATGGGTGTAGTAACTTCCCTTGAGAAAATATTAAATGATTTTGCTGCTCCAAATATAAATGCCATAGTCGAACTTACTGAGTTTAATACTGAAGTAATAAAACTATCTGCAATAATAGAGGTATATAATCCTAATTCATTTGAAATCTATATTGAGGATGCCGTCGGAGAAATAAAGACTGAAACAGGTAAGATAATCGGAGGGCTAGACGATATTGGAGGAAGAATTCTACCAAAGGAATCAAAAGAAATCAATACTACAGGTTGGATGTTCTTAGAAGCATTCAATGCTAAAAAAATAATTTTCAATATTAATGCGGTAGCAGGTATAAAAGCTGCAGGTTTTGATAAGAATATATCATTTAATGCAGAAACAAAGCTTGTAATTCCAGATCTTGAAGAACTTGTCTTATCAAAGGAAAATCCCGTACAACTTTCAATTAAGACAAAAAACAAACTTACATTAAATGGAGTAGTGACTGATATTTATCTTGAGGTAAAAAATACATATAAAGTTGATCTTGAGTTAAGAGATATTATTTGTAGTTTAAATATTGTAATCAACAACGAAACACATCTTCTTGGAGAAAATTCAATAGATGAACCACTAATTACAGAGGCAGGAACAACAAATTCTGCGAGATGTGAAATTACAGTCCCATTTTTAAAAATGCTTTCAAAAGTACCCCAATCTGATTGGTTGCTGGTTTCTGCAACCGGTAGAATGACAATAAAAGGAATAGACCCATCTGTCTATGTAGAAATAAGAGGATTTACTGATATTCATCTTTTTAGATAGATACTATTCAATTATTCTTGCTCCGAATTCATCAACACTACAAACAAATATTTTTCCAAAAGAAGCTAGAACATTACATAACTCATCAGTTTTTCCCATTGAAAAAATTGAATTACCAAGCATACACATACTAGCAAGACCAAACTTACTTGCAGATTCTATTGCATTCAAAACCTTTTCATCAGCAAGATTTGTGTTTTCTGTAAATGCTCTTGAAAGAGTAAAAAGATTTTCAACTGATGGTTTTTCAAGAATTTTCTTTGTACAATATTTACCATAATCAATAATCTTTGTTGCTTTATTTGTATCTTCCAATATTTTCTTTGTATCAAGCTTTTTACCAACAACACACAAAACTAAATCACCCTTGCCAGGAATATGTTCAATTACGCCCCATGGTGGAAGACCTGCACTTTTTCTTATCTCAATTCCACCAAAGGAACTTGCTATTACGTCCCCAAGACCGGTTTTTAGTTGAACCTCTGCAAAATGGGAGGCTCTTAATGCATCATTTGATGAAATATTTAGAATTTTTGCTAAGGCATAAGTTGCACTAAGTGCACCTGCAGCGCTCATGCCAAAACCCTGACCTACAGGAATCTCATATTTTGTTTTTACAATCAACTTAAAAGGATTATTACCCAGAAGATATTTCAGAGCAAGCCTAATTACAGGAGCATTGGATTTTTTGGAATTTACAAAAATATCAATTGATTGAGTTGTAGAACTTTCACAGATAACTTCTGAAACTGATCCAAATGTTATGTTTATTCCAGCACCACGAGAGCCAGTACGATCAATATCCTGATTATAAATAGGTTCAAAAAAACCTGATATATGCCCTGGTGCAAAAGCTGTAGCTTTCATAAGTAATTCCACTATTTTAAGATAGAATCTAAAATATATTCAGCTAATTGAGATTTATTTCCCTTTTTATAAGTGCTTTTTCCATTTTTGTCAATTATCCATATTTCTTTATCATCCTTTTTGAAACCAGAAATCGTATTTGCAATAACAAAATCTAATTTATTTTTCTTTAAAAGTTCAAATGCTTTTTTTCGAAGTTTATCTTTATTATCTTCTAATTTAAAGCCAATGATTTTTGAATTAGGTGCTTTTTTTCTAATATTTGAAATAATTTTTTGTGCTTTTGTAAGTTCGACAATTAATTTTTCTTTTCCAGAAGGGATTTTTCCCTTTTGCTTTTTTGGAATGTAATCAGATATTGCAGCACATACAATTATAATGTCAAAAAGCTTAAGATCCCTAGCTTTCATTAATTTTTGCAAATCATTTATTGATTCAAATTTATCCACTTTTAAAAAATCTGGAGGATAAACCTTACCAGGACCATAGAAAAGTTCAACATTTGCACCACGATAAAAAGCCTCCTTTAAAAGTTCAATTGCTGTTTTACCAGAGCTTTTATTAGTAATTAACCTTACATCATCAATTGATTCAGCAGTTGGACCGCCGATAATTAGTATATTTTTTCCAACTAAATCTTGTTTACTTGTTTTTCTAAGAACATATGATACAATTTCGTTTATATTTGAAATTCTAGCTTTGTTTTTTTCAAGATTTGGCCCAATAAATTCAATACCTAATTTTTTACATTTATCTATGTTTTTTTGAACAATTTTATGATTATACATTGAAAGATGCATAGCAGTAACAATCAAGATTGGAATATCAGATCCAATCGCAGTAGTAGCAAAAGTTGTAACAACAGTATCATCAATTCCGTTAGCAATCTTTGAAACAGTATTTGCAGTACATGGACATATCAATAAAAGATCAACTGGATCATTTATTTGTCCGCAATAAAAAACATGCTCTGTTTTACCTGTTAGTTCAGTTATAGGTCTATGACCCGTTGCAAACCATAAAGAATCAGGATGAATTATTTTAGTAGCAGAAGGAGTCATTATAGGAATTACATCAGCACCATGTCTGATAAGCTCTCTAGAAAGTTTTATAGTTTCTACTGAAGCAATACTGCCTGTAACTGCAATAACTATCCTTTTTTTAATAAGCTTTTTACTTTTAACTCCACGTATTTCATCTGCAGGATGCATTAAAATCACAAAAAATATTAATTATCTTACTACCAAAACAGATTTACTTGCATGCCTAACTACTTTATCAGTAACACTACCTAATAAAAACCTTCCCTCTTTTCCATATCCCTTGTAACCTACAATAATTATATCAGACTCAAATTTCTTAGCGCTTATAAGAATTTCATCAGCAGGGTCTCCGGATTCAACTGCAATGTCAACCTTACTTACTTCAGATTCAATTTGTTTAACTACCTTTGATAACGACTCCTTTGCTTTTTGTTTGAAACTACCAGATTTTACGACATTACTTAAATCAATTGTTGGAAGTAACATTTTTGTAAATGAAGATTCAGATAGTTCAGCCGGAACAACTGTTAAAAGAGTAATTTCATCATCTTTATCAGCACATCTTAATACTACATCTATTGCTTTTTTTGAAGCTTCAGATCCATCATAGGCAACAAGCATCTTTTTCATATTAATCAGCAAGGCGATAATATGAAACAGTTCTAAATATGTTTCGTATCATTTACATAAATATGAAATAAAATCTGAAAGAGGCATCCCTTCATTCCATTTCATTATAAAATAACCTTTCTTAGTTTTCTTAAGTTTTGGTAACCTTTTATGTACAACACTAAGCCTGCCCTCAAGATTATCAAGGTCCATTGTAAAAATCCTCCAGGAATCGCCACGTTTTCCTTTTGTTCTATAGGCATAGATTGGCAATGTCTTAGTTTTTTCACACATTTTTTTCATTGTTTCAGCTTGTTCTTGTAATTTTCCCCCAATATTACTAAAATGAATTGTTTCTTCAATACTACTTTTTACTTCAGTTAAAAAAGAGATATCTCCGCGTGTTGCAACAAGATCTATTCCAAAAGACCCAGCAGCTCTTATTACTGCAAATGGTTTATCTGATATTTTTGAATAATTCATTTTTTCCAAAACACTGCATGTCTTTGTAATTTTAGTTAGGGTTTTTAATTCTCCTTCTAGAATATTTTTCAATTCACGTTCATATTGACTTGCAATCATACAAAAAAGGTAAAATACTGCGAAAGGTTTTAATGTTTGGGCTTAGTTATTTTATACAAAAAAATAAAAAGATTGGTGGCAGAAAATAATGGGCAGGGAAGTAATTGTTAAAGAAGCAATGAAAACAAATTTGGCAATTGTACAACCAAATGTATCAGTCTTAGATGCAGCTAAACTAATGAAAACAAGAAAATTAGGAAATGTTATTGTTGTTGAAAAAAAACACCCAATCGGAATTTTAACAGAGAGCGACATATTAAAAAAAGTAGTTGCTGAAGGAAAAAATGCAAAAGATGTAAAAGTTAAGGATGTAATGAGTACTCCAATTATTGTAGTTGACCCATATATTACACTTGAGGAAGCTATGAAAACAATGGGCAAATGTAACGTTAGAAGATTACCAGTTATTGAAAAGGATGAACTAATTGGTATAATTACACAAAAAGATATCTCAATAATTTCACCTGTGCTTCATGAAATATCTCGTGAATGGTATGATATAACAGTATGTGACGAGTCTCATCTTAAAAAACAAATTTTCTCTGGAAAATGTGAGGATTGCGGAACATTATCTGCAAACCTAAAAAATATTGAAGGTCGTCTTCTCTGTGAAGATTGTATAGATGCTTTGAAATATGAAGAGTAATATCTATTTTATTAAGATATTTTAAATTCTTTAGAGGATGATTTAAAATGAAGGTTAAAGATGTTATGACAAAGGAAATAATTTCTATTGACAAAGATGTAGATTTAAAACATGTTCTTAGTCTTATGAAAAAACATGAAATTACAAAAATACCTGTCTTAGAAGACAAGAAATTAATCGGTATTGTAACTGATAATATTATCGCATACAAATTAGGGTCTATTAGAAAAAAAGGTATTCCCCCTTCTAGATTACATGCTTCTTCAGTCACTGAAAAAGATATTGAAAAAATTTCACCAGATACAGATGTTAAAATAATTCTAAAGAAAGTAGGAGAACCTGGACCGACCATGCTTTGTATTTTAGAAAATGGAAATCTTGTAGGAATTTTAACCAAAGCTGATTTATTACCATTGGTTAAAAGTAACAAAATCGTTAAAGAGATTATGAATAAGAAAATTCATATTATTTCACCAGATGATAGAGTAATTCATGCTAGAAGAATAATGATTGATGAAAATATTGCAAGACTTCCAGTTGTTGATAATGGTAAACTTGTTGGAATTATATCGGATAATGAAATTGTTTTTGCATTGGCTGATATAAAAAAGTATCCTTTAGGAAGACAAAAACATCAACTTGATGAACTGCTTATCAAAAGTGTAATGAAATCACCTGCATTTTGGACTGAACCAAATATTACCGCAACTGAAGCATCAAAACTAATGATTAAGAATAATATAGGTGCCTTACCAATTATTGAACATGGAAAATTAATAGGGATAGTAAGTAGAACTGATCTTCTTAAAACAATACCTCGCTAAAAGAGTTTAAGTAACCCATAATTGATTCTTTTTTGCAATGCATTATCATATTCCATCTGATGAGCAAGTTTTAAAAGGTTTAGAAAAGGTTTTAAGAGAATTTCGAACAGTCAATTCTCAGATTAAACTTAAAAGATTAGTTGAAAACAAACTTTCAACAAAAAAGAAAAAATTTAGTATTAGTGGTTCAAGACTTCGCAATATTGCTATAAATAGTGACTTTGTGAAACTTGAAATTCAATCACGTGAAGGAGATCCAAAAAAACTTTTGACAAAGTGTCCAGTATGCAATAGTACATTGAAAAGAGTTAAAAATCTTACAATATGGGGTGGAGAAGTGACGATAGAATTCAGATGTAACATATGTAGCTATTGGACAGGTAAGAAAAAAAGAATCCCAACAAGATATATCTTTCATTTTAAAAATTAAATATATTTTTATCTTTGTAAAAATTAATTTTTATAAATTAAAAAGATAAATATTTATATAAAGTATCTATATAATTTGTAATATGGGACAGAGGCTAAAAAAAAGAACAATTTGCTTTATTGCAGTCCTGTTTCTAATTTCAAATAATATTTTTATTTGTATTAATGTAAAAGGAGAAGAAACTGACATTTCCAATGCTGAACAATTCGAAAAAGGTTTTAGATACAACATTCAAGGTTGGATTTATCTCCATATAGAAGGTGAACCCTATGAACGAGGTTATCAGCATGGTTATCTTCTAGCAAATGAAATTGTTGACATGCTAAATAGATGGAGTCATACAATACATTTTCATAGTACAATAAAAAGAATTAGTAAAAGAGTATCAGAACTAAGATACCATAAAATTGCTGATAGATGGTGGAATTTTTGTAGAAATCAATGTGATAGACTTTACTGGGATAAATTTCCACTTGAATATCAACAAGAAATCAAAGGAATAACAGATGGTGTTGATGCTAGAGGATTAAAAATATTTGGTAGAAAAATCGATTATAAGGATATTCTTGCAATGAATGAGATGTATGAGTTTATGTCAAAACTCACTTCTTTGAGAATGGGAATTCGTCCTATTAGGCAATTACTTCATCAGTTACAAAAAGTTGAACCTGCCTCCGAATCAATAGGTTTAAAAGAATTTGTTGAAGGATTTTTTAGTGATGAACCTCCTCATCATTGTAATGGTTTTATTGCGACCGGTGATTCAACATCAAATGGACAAATTGTTTTTTCACAATCAACAATTTGTGGTGGTTCAAATTGGTGGTGGAATTATTATATATCATTGCGATGGAATATTTTACTAGATGTACAACCATTAACTGGAAATAGGGTTATCATGTCCTCATCACCAGGTATTATTTGGAGTGATGAAGACTATTATCAGAATGATAATGGCATAGTACTTCTTGAAACAACCGTTCCACAAGGTTTGTTTGATAACATAGGTCTACCTCTTTCTGTAAGGGCTAGAATGGCAATGCAATATGGAAACAGCATTGATGACGTTGTCTACTATCTTAGATATAGAAATGACGGTTCAATGAATGCTGTATGGCTTATAGGCGATACAAAAACTGGCGAGATTGCACGTTTTGAACTTGGTTACAATGCAAATGCAATATATAGAACAAAAAATGGCTTTCATTGGAGCGCAAATACTCCAATGGATTTCAGAGTAAGACTAGAGAAATTCAAAATCAATAAAAATTTTGTTTACAATTTTATTATGTGGATTTTAACTAGGAATAACCAATTTGGTTATTCATCTATTCGTTATATTCCAACCAGAAGAGATGTAAAATTTGAAGAGTATGGTAATAGATACTATGGAAAAATTGATTCAGACATTGTAAAAGAAATAATGTCTGATCCAGTTATAAGCTCATCAATTACGGATATAAAAATTACTGATTCAAAATTACTTGAACAAAATGGACTATGGGCGTTTTTTGGTAATCCAATAAAGATTCTAAACTATACAAATATTGATACAACCTCACATAAATATGAAAGTTTACATCCTAATGGATGGGTAAAAATATATGGAATTCCTTCAAAAGAAGATTTCATTTTTTCAACCAAAGATAACTATTTTGGAGAGGAAACCGAAGTTATTTGGGATTTTGATACTGAAAATAATAAAAACGAATTTAAATCATCTTCAGTAATAAGAGATGATACACTATTAACAGTTACATCCAATGAAATGATATATGCATTAGATACAGATAACGGTAAACTACTATGGAAAAAACCTTTAGGAGAAAATCCCACAATACCTTTCGTATATAAGGATTTAATTTTAGTAGGTTATTCTGAAGGTGTCGCTATTGTTGATAGTTATGGTTCAATAAAACGAATTCCTACAATTAACGAAATTATTTCAAGCCCTATTGTGGCAAATGATATGATTATTTTTGGAGATACTGGTGGAAAATTATTTGCATATTCAATTGATAATTATAAGGAAATATGGACGATTGATTTTTCAGATGAAATTTATATTGCCTCAGATTATGATAAAAATATCTACTTAACATCAGGTAATAATTGTTATGCTGTTTCCATAAATGAAAAAAAGGTTGCCTGGCAGTTCAATTCAAGTGGTATGATTACCTCAGCACCAGTTTTTAAAAATAATAGAGTATATTTTACCTCATGGGACAATAATATTTATGCTCTTAATGCAATGAATGGAAATCTTATTTGGAAATATGAAACCGGTTGGGGAATTGATATTTCACCGGTAATATCAGATGAAACAGTTTACATTGGAAGTAATGATAACAATCTTTATGCTTTAAATGCAAAAAATGGAACATATAAATGGATGTTTTCTAGTAAAGCTGGAATTCACTCATTACCAGTTGTTTATGGTGATTTCTTGTTTTTTGGAAGTGATGATGGCCGCTTTTATGCTATAAACAAAACCAATGGATGGGGCGAATGGTTTTTTGCTGCAAATTTGACTATTGATGATGATCTTTTAAATTACATTACTACACCTATTTTATCAAATCCGACCGTAAATAACGGTACAGCATATATTGGAGCAAAAGGAATTATTTATGCTTTAGACGCACAAACACTTGAAAGAACAAAATCAGATGATGATGGAAATGAAATTGATATCTTGTCTGAACCTGGTACCTTTATATTTCTATCATTGCTTGTTATAATTATTGCAACCTTACTTTATCTATTTTTAAGTAAGAAGCGGTTTAAATGAGTATTTTAATTCTTGCATTTCTTGTATATTTGATTATTCTTGTGATTATTGGTGTTTGGTCATCAAAATTTAATAAAACTCTTGATGATTTTTTAATTGCAGGTAGAAAACTTGGTACTTGGCCTGTTGCAATAAGTGCTGAGGCATCTGATATGAGTGGTTGGCTTGTTTTAGGTCTTCCTGGCAGAGGTTTTGTCTATGGTGTTGGAGCAATTTGGACGTCAATAGGTGCTGCTTTTGGTACACTTTTTAATTGGAGTGTAATTGCAAAACGTCTACGCAGATATACCTCAAAATTAAAATCCATCACAATTCCTGATTTTCTTGAAGACAGATACAATGATAAAACACATTTAATAAGAGCAATATCAACCAGCATTATTACAATTTTTATGGTATCTTATGTTTCTGTTCAACTTGTTGCAAGTGGAAAGATACTAAGTGAAACATTTGGATGGGACTACCATTCTGCACTTATTTTAGGATTTGCAATTATTACTCTTTACACTCTATTAGGCGGATTTTTTGCAGTTGCATGGACCGATGTTTTTCAGGGTATGCTTATTGTTGGAATACTAGTGATTCTACCAATTATAGGTATTATTAGACTTGGAGGATTTGGAGAAATATTCATAGAAGTTGCAAAAATAAATACAAATGCCTTATCTCCTAGTTTCGGTTATGGTGGAATATTATTCCTACTTTTTGCATTCGTTAGTATGTCATGGTTTTTTGGCTATCCCGGTCAACCTCATATCCTAACTAGATACATGGCTATAAAGGATGAAAAAAAAATATGGAATAGTACTCTAATTGGAATGACATGGGTAATAATCAGCCTTTGGGGAGCAGTGCTTATTGGAATTATTGGTTTGGCTATTTTTAAGGGTCTTCCAGACCCAGAGAAGGTTATGCCGCTTCTCGCAATGTATCTATTACCAGAATGGGCAGCAGGAATTGTTATTGCTGCAATTACAGCAGCAATTATGTCTACGGCAGATTCACAACTTCTTGTTGCTTCCTCATCAGTCGTTGAGGATGTTTATCACAAATTAATAAATAAGAATATAAGTCAAAAAAAACTTTTATTTTATAGTAGAATCTCTGTTCTTTTACTATCAATTATTGCCTTTTTATTTGCAATTCAAGGCGGAGTGATATACTTTTTAGTTGCATTTGCATGGGGAGGTCTTGCTGCATCTTTCGGTCCTTTAATAATTTTGTCACTATGGTGGAAGAGAACAACCAAATGGGGAGCAATTGCAGGTATGATTTCAGGGACCATTGTTGTTATTGTTTGGGATAAAATGGGGATTGCAGATCTTCTATCTAATTCTCTTTCATCAGAGTTAATTATTCCAGGTATGATACCTGCTTTCTTTATTTCTCTTTTATTTGTAATGTCCATAAGCTTAGTTACTAAACCTACCTTAACAAAAAAATTATTTAATTAAGATTTAACCTTATTTAATTTTTTACTCAACCTTATTTTTTCAATATGTTGATAAAAAAACTATATTATGCGAAATGTTAAAGAATAGAGAGAACCATTACTTTATTTGGAGGGAAGCCGTGACCTATAGAGGGCTGGGAGTAGAATTAAAGGATGTCTCTTTTTAGTAAGCTTAGGATAAACCAGATAAAATTCAATGATATGAAATTTCAAAAAAAAGATATTGGAAAAAGTGAAATGGATATTAACACAAAAGAAGAAATTAAAGTTTTAAAAAAAGACTTGGAAAACAAACAGGAGGAACTCGAACTTAGAGGAAAAATTATTGAAGATATCCATAAACAATTACAAAATAATCTTAATCAACTAATAGAAAAAATTGATTTTGCAAATAATTTAGAAAAAGAGTTCAACCAAACAAAAACCCTACTTAAAACAAAAGAGGATGATATTATGAAGTTAAAAGAAGAGCTCTTTGATAGAAAAAATAATCCAGAATATATTAATACTCTTTTAGTGAAATTATATGAAGAATTAAAGAATAATAAACAGGAGCAAATAGAAAAACAGCAACAGATAAACAAACTTAAAAAAGAATTTGAAAATAAAGAGCAAGAGCTTGAATCATTATATTCAGATATGGAATCAAGAAATAATATTATTCAAGATGTAACTGAACAATTAATGAATAAACAAATGAGTTTAATTAAAAAACATAACAATACAGATATTATTAAAAACGAATTAGAACAAAATTTGATAAATCTAAATATAAAAGAAGAAAAAATTCAAAATTTACAAAAGGAACTTGAAAACAGACAAAACGACCTTGAAATTATGAAAACTGATTTGAATTTAAGAAATAAAATCATAAATGAAATCAAAAACCAAATGATTGATAACCAGCACAAATTTACTGAAAATAGTTTGCTTTTCAACGAAATTGCAACAAATCAAAAAATTAAAAATGAGAATATTGAACAGTTGAAAAAAGAGCTTCAAGAAAAAGAAAAGCACATTGAATATAGAAATAATTTAATAAGTAGACAACAGGATGAAATCAATCACTTGTCTTTTGATGTCGAAAATATTAAACAAGATATAGATATTAAAAAAGAAAATATATTGGATTTAAAAACAGAACTTGAAAACAGACAAAACGACATTGAATCAATGAAAACAGATATTGAACTTAGAAATAGAATTATTAATGATATCAAAAACCAAATGTTAGAAAATCAACAAAAATTTGCTGAAAAAAATAT
>Ga0272442_10000358_pt1 | contig 75983 bp, 70 predicted proteins | sample SSMForm2O_FD_200262 | JGI IMG/M metagenome (GOLD analysis project Ga0272442, IMG submission 200262) | Marine sediment archaeal communities from Little Sippewissett salt marsh, Falmouth, MA, United States - SSM-Form-2O | ecosystem: Environmental > Aquatic > Marine > Wetlands > Sediment ...
CCAGAAACCAACCTCGTCCATTTTTTCGGCAATGGGCAGCATGTCCTCTGTCCTCATCCTCGTGGCCAGCGTGGACTGGTGCCCGTCTCGAAAGGTGTTGTCCTGAATCTTGAGCGGGTTCTTTACGTCGCCTTCAAGAAATTGGTTCATTTAGGATACCTCCGTAAAGTGAATAGTCATCGGATTTTTCGGAACATGATCCATTCCTGCCTGTCGGTGCGGACCAGGGCGCGGTGAATGAAACACCCGGTCATCATAAAAAAAAGGGGATTCCGGGGAAGGGGCCTCAAGGTCAATTATTCATATATAATGATGGAGAAGAAATAACAACTCCCTTTTTTATGCCAAAACGACCCAGATGGCCCACTTAAACGAATACCATTACCGTAATAAATCATACATTCTCTAAGATCCACCAGACGAGACAGGTTGCGATATATCTCTGTGACACGGAATGTCAGTGAATTGAATTGAATGGTTGCCGGTGCAAAGAGGAACGAACGGAGGTGATTCCGCAGAGCGCGGGGCACATAATACAATGAGAGTGAATCAGGGGTCTCAAGGGTCGTTGGCAGCAGGCGGATTTACCGGGTGCCGGAGCCCCCCAAAGGCATGTGAGGACTTGAGAGATAGGAAAACTTACGGGATATGTTAAGCGTATCGGATGATGGAGCGGATACTCAAATCCCCAGGTAGGCTTCCCGGATCTCCGATGAGCCCTTGATCTCAACCGGCGTGCCCTGCGCTTTGATCCGGCCTTCGTGCATGACATAGACGAAATCCGCGGCATCCAGGGAGGCCTCGGCGTTTTGCTCCACCAGGAGTATGGTCAATCCGATCTCCTCCTTCATCTTTTCGACGGTTTTGAAGACCTCGCCCACGAGGAGAGGGGCAAGCCCCTGACTGGGTTCGTCAAGCATGATCAACTGGGGTTTGGTCATGAGGGCCCGCCCGATCGTGACCATCTGCTGCTCTCCTCCGCTCAGGGATCCGGCCATTTGTTTCCGACGTTCCTCGAGCCGGGGAAACAGAGAAAAGACCAGGTCCAGGGAGTCCTCCCTCAATGACAGGGCCCTCTTGTTATAGGCGCCCATGAGCAGGTTTTCGTAAACGGTCATCCCGGGGAAAAGGTGTTTGCCTTCGGGCACCAGGGCCATGCCCATGTCCACCTTTTTATGGGTCGGAAAACGGGTGACATCCCGTTTTTCATAGAATACGTTACCCCCCCAGGGTTCGACAGATCCGAAAACAGTTGAAAGAAGGGTGCTCTTCCCAACCCCGTTGGGCCCGAGCAGGGAGGTAATCGTGCCCTTTTTGACTTTAAGGCTTGGCTGCCACAGGACCTGCATGGGGCCGTAACCTGATTCGAGATCAGTGATTTTCAACATGCCTGGACCTCCTTAGGCCGACCCAGGTAGACCTCGATCACACGAGGGTCTTCCAGCGCCTCTTTGGTGGGGGCATCGATGAGTTTGGCTCCCTGGTGGAGCACGATGACCTTTTCCGCCATGCCTACAACCGCCCGCATGATATGTTCGACCATGGCGACTACGGCGATATGATCTTCCTTGGCTATTTTTCTGATGAATTCGACCATTTGATCGATGTCGTTCGGATGCATGCCCGCCATGGCCTCGTCCATGAGAAGAAGTTTGGGGCTCATGGCCAGGGCCCTTGCGATCTCCATTAATTTTTTCTCCACAGGTGTAAGCGTGCCGGCCGCTTTTTCACGGTGTTCGGCAAGGCCTACGCGATCAATCGTTTTTTCGGCTATGGCCATGGACTCTTCAACACCGACCTTTCCGCCACGAGCACCGAACATGGCGCCCACGGCCACGTTTTCCCTGACCGTTGCTGAACCGAAGGGCCTGGGGATCTGGAACGTTCGGCCGATTCCGAGAGGTGCCCGGGAATAAGGCGGAAGACGTGTGATGTCCTTATCCTCAAAATACACATGGCCTTCTTCCGGATAATAGACACCGCTGATCACATTGAACAGCGTGGTCTTTCCACTGCCGTTCGGCCCCACGATGCCGACAAATTCACCCTGTCCGATTTCCAGGCTGACCTGGTAGACGGCCATCAGACCTCCAAATTTTTTCGTGACATTTTCTAGCCTTAACAGGGACATAGGTGCTCCTATATAACAAAGGACTCAAGGCTCGTCCCCTTGAGACGGGCTTTAAGCATCCCGACGATGCCCTCGGGAAACAGGAGAATAATGATAATGATGACGGGGGCGAAGATCAGGAGCTGGAATCCGGGAAGAATAATGGAGAGATAATATTTGGATATACCGTAGACCAGGCCGCCCATGACCGGCCCGAGAAGGGTACCGGCGCCACCGAGAAGGACGATGATGATTGCCTCGACCGTGTAGTGAATCTCGAATACTTCTGGGGGAAACACGTAAGGCGTTTTCAGTGCCCAGGATACCGCGCCCAGAATGGCGGCGAATCCGGCACTGGTGATAAAGGCGATGATTTTATATTTGGTCACATTGACCCCCATCACCTTTGCGGCATCTTCGTCTTCCCTGAGGGCGGTCAGGGCATAGCCAATTTTGCTTCGCATGTATACCAGGGTCACCAGGGCGGCCAGGGCGGCAATGACCAGGACAAAGATATCGGACCAGTAGGTCATGATGGCGCTTGCCGTGTCCCGTCCGAAGGCCTCGTTCATTTGGGCCGTAAAGATCATGCCCTCGGCGCCGTTCCAGATCTTCGCTCCTTCGATGAGGTACCGAAATCCCTCGTTCACGCCTATGGTGGCAATGGCAAAATAGGCGCCCCTGAGCCTGAGGGCTACGGCGCCCACGGCCAGGGAGAGCAGGATGCCCATGACCAGGGCGAGAAGAAGGCCTATAGGAATGATGCCCAGGCCGAACGCCTCCAGATTTTTTATCCGGGTAAGGGCCAGGGCCATGCCGTAGGTCCCGACTCCGAGAAAGGCCACATACCCGAAATCCACATAGCCGGTCATCCCGAGGAAGATGTTAAAGGCTTGTCCCAGGGCGCAGTAAAAAGCCAACATCCCTACCAATTGCCACATACCGGCGACATTGTCCCCGATGATAAACATGACGATATAGGCGGCAAGGACCGGGAACAGAGGAAGGTACTTGTGAGTTCGCTTGTTCATTTTGCCCTCAGAAGGCCGGTCGGCCTGATCAGAAGAATGACCAAAAGCATGACAAAGGACAGGAACCTGGTCAGTGCAAAGGGTTCAACGCCGGGTATCAGGGCAAACAGGGTATAGGAACCGTTTTCGATGAGGCCGAAGACCAGCCCCCCGAAAAAGGCGCCGTAAGGCGAGGACAATCCTCCGAGAACGGCAATGACAAAGGCCTTCAGGGTGTACGGACCACCCATGTAAGGATTGATCCCCACGGGAATGAACATGGTCAGCAACACCCCGCTCATCAGGGTCAGTCCAATGCCGAGGGCGAAGCTCAGGGCATAGGCCCATCCTACATTGACGCCGCAAACCCTGGCCCCTTCACTATCCTCGACCACGCTTCTCATGGCGTTGCCCGCCCGGGTCCGTTTGAACCAGAAATAGAGGCCCAGGGCGATCAGGGCGCTGCCGATGGAGGCATAGAGCTTTGGAAGGGGCAGCACGGTGATACCCAGGTCTATCTTGCCCGCGACCCAGTTGTACCCCCGAAACTCGGAACCGAAGCCCAGCCGGACAATTTCCTCGAGCAGGACCCCCATGGCAAAGGTGGCGAGAAGAGAGGCGAGCTCCGGGGCCTTGATGAGCCTTCGGATCGTGGTGTAGTAAAAAAAGAGTCCGAGGGCCATTCCCAGTCCAAAGGCGCATGGCAGAGCGAAAATGGGATTGAGACCCAGGGCATTGAATACCCAAAGCGTGGTAAAGGCCCCGACCATCACAAAGGCTCCGTGACCGACATTGACGACCTTCAGGACTCCGAAGATCAGGCTGAGGCCCATGGTGGCCATACCGTATATCGCGCCCAGGACCAGACCTTGGATGAGGTTGCCCCCGAGCTGTTCAAGAAACATCCTGTTTTCTCCTCGTCAATAAATGAAAACCTGAATCTTGCAGGGTAAACCCCGGGCCCAATTATCTTGGAACGGCTACCTTCCCTTTGGCCTTTTCGGCAAATGCCGGTATGGGGTAGGCAACATCACCCGTCTGAGCCTCCCTGGGCCATACGATAATGCGTTTTCCCATCTGCCATTGGACATCAACCATGGAATGGCCGATCTGAAGACCCGTTTCATCCACATCCCAACCGCCATAAAAGGACATGAACTGAAGGTCTCCCAGGGCGGTCCTGACTTTGCCGGAATCCAGGCTGCTTGCCTTTTCAACGGCCAGAACATAGGCCAGGACCTGGGCGCCGGCCTCTGCCGCATGGTAATCAGGAAGGATGTCCTTACCGAGCGCTTTTTTGAATAGAGCGACGAAGTCGTCCTGGTCCGGTCCGATCCAACGCAATCCGTTTTTTTTCGCTTCTTCCTCCGAATACTTGACGCCGTATTCCCAGTGGGACGGCCCCATGACCCCTTCGGCCATGGAAGTCAATGCCTCATAAAAGGCGGGCAGGGTCGCGGCTGCGATCAGGGAAAGGGCGTTCACGTTGATATCCAGATCCGCCATTTGACGATTAAAGAGCTGACCGTCTTCGAAATGTCCGCCCCCCAGAGTGAAATCGGGCTTCGTTGCCTTCAGTGCGGACAAGAGCGGCGTCAGGTCCGTTACTCCTTTGGGGTAGGTCCTTTTAAAGACGATTGAAAAACCGAGTTCCTTGGCATGTTTTTCCGCACCCTCCATGACCATTCTTGCAAACTCGGAATCCTCATAGGCAAGGGCGACCTTCTTGGCCTGAGGGTCGATGGTGTGGATCATATCCAGGGTGCCGCGGTGGTAATTCGTAGCCGGCCCGATGGTTTGGACGATATACTCGAATCCCTGCTGGAAGATCTTATTGTTTGCACCGCCATGGTCCATGTAAAGCATCTTCCGGCTTTCGGCCACAGGCGCACCCCGCAACGTGAGCCCTGAACTGTAAGGGGCGAAGACCACATTCACCTTATTCACGGTGATCAACCTGCCGATCAGGCTCGTGACCGCCTCTTTTTTGGATTCACAGTCGTAGTACTTGTATTCGAGGGGCACTTTTTTACCGGAAAGCTCTACGCCGCCGTAGCTCTCGTTGATCCATTCGATGCAGGCCTTGATGCCCCCGATGGCCTGTTCCCCGGCCTTTGCGTATTTGCCGGAAAGACAGGCCGGATGGCCGATTACGACCTTTGATGCCGCGATGGCGTCGGACACGGCAAAAATTGCCAGCACCGCAACGAAACAGACGATCCCTTTGAAGTCTTTGACTCTCATGACAACCCCCTTTCTCATTCTAGGTGGAATGAAATGAAGCCCTTTCAGGACAGCGTGAATTCGTTTGGAATCATGCGTCCCTGAAGGTAAATTGTAACCTTCGGTCCTTAACCTTGAATGGAATCCGACATTCCCCAGCTAAATATTATTTTGTCGGCCAAGCGGTCGGTGATGACTGAAAAGTTTAATAATTTCAGAATATTTTGGCTTGAAGCATGCTGGCACTAACATGTCGTTGGATGCGTGTACCCTTTGGAGTAGCGTCATATCCCTAAAGGCACTGCGCAATGTCCAGGGCATGGGTGTTAAAGCTTTGATTGTTTGTTAGGGGACTGGAAAATTTGTTGATAACATGTGAATAGAGGAGCACAGAATATCACATCTGATTTTCAGTCAATGAGCACTATCGGTGCAGACAATATTCGGAAATGAGCTTGTGGTGGAAATGAGATCGCAACATCGCGGTTCACATCAAAACATGATAAAATTTTTACGCTCTAACGATATATGTAAAATGAGGCTCGGGTCAAGCAGAAATCCGAAATTTTTTCGAAAATCGCTAATCCATTGCTTGTTTAAAATGCCTGTGCTATCCTGATTCCGTTTGAATATTCCAAAATAATGAAGTGTAATCACCTTGATCCGGAAAACGGGAAATGCCCATTTACGAGTATGAATGTTCCTCTTGTGCTGCGACTTTCCAAAGCCTGATCATGAAGAAAGACCAGGAGAAGGGCCTTGTTTGTCCTGAATGCGGTGGTCATAAACTGAACAGGCTGATTTCCAGGGTCTCCTATCATGTTTCCGAACGGGACCGGATGGCCTCTTATGACGCTGAAGGATCAAAATCCGATGCCTTTTTCAGGGATACCCGTAACATCGGACTTCATGCCCAAAAAAAGGCCCAGCGACTGGGTGTGGATTTGGGGGAGCAGTTTGAAACAAAACTGGAGAAACTGAGGACCGATCCCGGGAGTGTCATCAGGGACAGCGAATAGGTAGTTTTCATTCAGGAAATAATCAACCAGAGGCGGTACAATGTCTGAAAAGTCGTCTTACCATACAGAGGGCGATGTCGTCCTGATCCATTATCAGGACAAGCCGGCCGCATACGCCCGTATTGAAGCCATAGAACCTGACGTAAAAAAAGACTGGTATCAGGTCACGCTTCTGTTGCTGACCATCCCGACGCAAACAGTGACATGGATTTTACGTGAAGAATATATCAACGGTGCACCCTATACAATGGGAGGTCAGCCTGTAAGATTGGGGAGAGTCGAGAGGGATGTGCCCGAGGGAAATCGGGAAAAGGGGGCTGTCGAAAAAACTGTAACTGAAAAGCCTGCCAAAGTAATTCCTTTTAAAAAACAGTCCTGAGTGTATTCAGAACGAAGAAAATATATTCGAATGAAATCTCTGTATGTCTTTATGATACGCCTGGTCCTATCCGTTCTGCTGGCATTTTTCATCAGCCACTTTTTCTTTCAGGGTAAGACCATGCTGGGTGTCCTGAGTCTGGCGGGCATTATGCTTGCCTTGGCCTATTTGTTTCAACACACCAGAAAAAGAGACAAGGGGGAAAAGGATGAAACCTAAGCGATACGTGTTTTCCTTTGGAGAAGGAGATCCGAAAGACAAAAGACTTCTCGGGGGAAAAGGAGCAAATCTCTGCGCAATGACCCAGAGAGGACTTCCCGTGCCGCCGGGATTCGTCATCTCGACTGAGGCCTGCCTTGCGTACCTGGATCAAAAAAAGAAGGGGCTCAATACCAGGCTCATGGAGCAGATAAAAAAGGCCATGACGGAACTTGAAGAAATGACCGGCAAGGGTTTCGGGGATCCCAAGGACCCTTTGCTGGTTTCCGTGCGATCCGGCGCGGCGATGTCCATGCCCGGCATGATGGACACTATTTTAAATCTCGGACTCAATGATGACAGTGTAAAGGGTTTCGTCAAGCTTACCCAAAACGACCGTTTTGTCTATGATGCCTATCGCCGGCTGATACAGCTCTTCGGATCGGTCGCGCTGAACATCATGGACGACGATTTCGACGAAGTGTTCAACGGGATTAAGAAGGAATATAAAGTCAGGGACGACTTGCACCTCAGCGGCGAGGCGCTTAAGGAGGTCTGCGATAAGTTTACAGGATTGATCGAGGAAAAGACCCGGAAGCCATTCCCGCAGGACCCTTATGAACAACTGGAGATATCGATTGAGGCTGTCTTTAAATCCTGGATGGGAAAGCGGGCCGTGGATTATCGAAGAGAATTCAATATCACCCAGGACATGGCCGACGGTACGGCCGTCAATATATGTACGATGGTCTTCGGGAATATGGGCAATGACTGCGCCACGGGCGTGGCCTTCACGAGGAATCCCGGCACGGGCGAAAACCGGCTTTTTGGGGAGTACATGATCAATGCCCAGGGAGAAGATGTGGTGGCGGGTATCAGAACGCCGAAGCAGATCAGTGAACTGCGCAGAGACATGCCCAGGGTGTACCGGGAGTTGGAAGATCTCAGACATACCCTTGAAAATTATAACCGGGAAGTTCAGGATTTTGAGTTTACCATAGAAAAAGGCAAACTCTACTGCCTCCAGACCCGAAATGGAAAGATGAACGCATCCGCCTTTATCAAGACTTCCATTGACATGGTCAATGAAGGCCTGATCTCCGAAGATCAGGCGATTCTGAGAATTCAACCGGATATGCTTGCACAACTCCTTCATCCGATGCTCGATCCCGGCGAGGACGCCGAAGTCCTTGCCCAGGGGTTGCCTGCTTCTCCAGGGGCTGCTTCCGGGAAGATCGTGTTTGATGCCGATCGGGCTGAGAGTAAACAAAAATTAGGTGAAAAGGTCATCCTCGTGCGCGAAGAGACCAAACCTGAAGACATTCATGGCTTTTTTGCCTCACAGGGCATCCTGACCAGCAGAGGGGGTAAAACCTCCCACGCAGCCGTTGTGGCAAGGAGTATGGGGAAGCCTTGTGTTTCTGGTTGCGAGGCCATCGTGATCAATCAGTTGGCAAAGGAGGCGGTCATCTCAGGTGTTCATCTCAGGGAAGGGGACCTCATCACGATCGATGGGAGTACGGGAGATGTCTACAAGGGGGTTGTTCCCACCATCGAACCCGAATTCGTCGAAGACCTTCTCGTATTACTCGAGTGGGCGGATGATATGGCTAAGCTCAAGGTCATGGCCAACGCGGATACACCTGAATCCGTGACCAAGGCCCTGAATTACGGTGCCATGGGCATCGGGTTGTGCCGGACCGAACGCATGTTCAACCAACCGGAACGGTTGCCCGTTGTTCAGAAGATGATCCTTGCGGATACCATCGAAGAAAGACAAGGTTACCTCGACCAGTTGCTCCCCTTTCAGAGAGAGGATTTCAAGGAGATCTTTCGGATCATGCACGGACTTCCGGTCACCGTTCGACTTCTTGACCCCCCCATTCACGAGTTTCTGCCTTCGGAAGAAGAATTGACCCATGAAATTTTGCACCTGAGAGAATTGAGGCGGACCGCGGAAGGCATGGCGGAACTCCCTGGTACGTTGAAACTCCTGGATCCGGAATTGCATGAACGATATGTGGACACTTTGGAGACCATTACCCAAGGGCTTGAAGAACTCAAGGATCGACATCTGGCAGAGGAACTTATCCTCGACAAAGAATCAATCCTCCAAAAAGTCAAATCCCTGGCTGAAACCAATCCCATGCTCGGACATCGGGGGGTCAGGCTCGGTATCACGTACCCCGAAATCTATGCCATGCAGATCAGGGGCATCCTTGAAGCGGCCGGGGAATGTATCAAAGAGGGCGTTTCAGTGAATCCGGAAATTATGGTACCCCAGGTTTGCACTCTGGAAGAGTTGAAATGGGTTCACGATTATGTCACCGAAATCCATGGTGAGGTCGAAAAGAAATACAAGATCAAGTTGCCCTATAAATTTGGAACGATGGTCGAGGTCGTCAGGGCCTGCATGAGAGCAGGGCGTCTTGCCGAATCGGCCGAGTTCATATCATTCGGGACCAATGATCTGACCCAGGCGACCTTTTCCTTCTCGCGTGAGGACGCCGAGAACAAATTCCTCCCGCTTTATAATGAAAGGGGCATCCTGCAGCACAACCCCTTTGAGATTCTCGATATCAAGGGCGTTGGGCGTCTTATGATGATTACCGTAGAGTGGGCAAGGAAGACACGACCTGAGATGAAGTTCGGCATCTGCGGTGAACACGGCGGTCATCCGGATGCCATTTTTTTCTGCCACCATATCGACCTGAGCTATGTCTCCTGCTCACCACCGCGAGTTCCCATTGCGAGGCTCGCGGCCGGCCAGGCCAAATTGAAAGAGGCGGAGTACCGCCTCGTTTGATTATGACCTCGATTTTGCAAGATTTCGGAATGAAAAATCTACCGCTTATCGGACATAGTGCGAGAGGTTGTAAAGACGGTGGGCAAAGCGGGATAGTCGATCGAGGACCGCTGCGGCGTCCTCGTCCGGGTTTTCCTTGAGCCTCAAAACATCCTGGTTTATGACCGGCATGGCATTCTCGAAGTTCAGGGGTGACAGGGCGCCGATGTGGTCGATAATTTTGAGCTTATGGTATCGTTTGGCCGTGGCGTTCATCGCCTTCAAGACCTCACCCCTCTTGCTTCCGTACTTTTCCTGCATGGATTTTGCGGCAATCCAGTAAGACTCCAGGAAGGTTTTGGCGAGGGAGGCAAAGATCGTCAATTTGTCAAAACCGAGTTTTGTGATCTTGTAACCCCCGTCTTCCAACGATCCGGACAGGAAAGCAGGGTCAAGAAAATCGGTGATCAGGCCGAGGACCTCTTCCCTGTAATCCTCCCGCATATCAAAGACGAATTCATTCCTGAAAAGTCGTCTCAAAAAAGCATAGTCTTCGATAATGGTGTCCGGATCCTTCATTTCCTCGGTGCCGGTCAGGAGCGAAACGGCCACAAAAGCATGGGGTATGAAAAAGTGGATGATGCTGTTCTTGTAGTATTCAAGTTCCAGCTTTTTTTCGTCTTCCGTGTAATAAAAGGGTTCGTCGGCACTGTCCTGACCTTCCAATGATTCAATGATCTTCCATCCCATGAGGATCGGAAGTGTCTCCTGAACCGCTCGTGAAGGCTCTTTCAGGGTATCGGTGAGCGGGGCTCCGGATTTCTTCAGAAACGCCAGGAGAATGCCCACTGTTTCGATAAGCTCGGAAGGATGGAAGCCTCTGCGGTGATTGGCAAGGATGGCCGTAGCGACCAGAGAGAGCGGCGTGACCGGTATGACATCATTGATGGATCGGACCAGCCAGAAGGCCAAATCACGGTGGATCTCATGGGAAGAAGGCCCTTTCTCGGCCAGATAGTCATTCAAAGAAAAGGGGTGCCCGAAACGTATATAGATCTTTCCGTATTTTTTTTTCAGGAAGCGCCTTGCCCTGAGCATTTGCCAGACGTTTTCTTTTTCCTTGGGCCGTCCCCCGAGTTCCTGGATATAGGACTTTTCCTCGATGATCCTGTCATAGGCGATAGAGGCGGGAACAAAAATCAGGTCTTTACAGTAGCCTTCCTTGTGAGCCTGAAGGAGGATGGAAAGAAAGCCTGTCTTGGGAGAGACTAATTTCCCGTTTCGGCTCCTCCCTCCTTCAATGAAAAATTCAATCGGGTGCCCCTCCTGAAGCAAGGCCTTGATGTAGCGGTTGAAGACCTCCAGGTAAAGTTTAGCATTCTTAAAGGATCGGCGGATAAAGAAGGCACCGCACTTTCGAAAGATGTGGCCCATGGGCCAAAAGGCGAGATTCTTGCCCGCTGCAATCCTTGGCGTGTGCATGTTATATTCATTGAGCACATAATTTAAAACCAGATAATCTATGTGGCTTTTGTGTGAGGGGACATAGATCAGGGGGCCTTTTCGTGCCCATTCTCTGACCTTCGCCACACCAGGCACATCCATATCTATCCCTTCAAAATGTCTCCTCCAAAACCATTTCAGGGCCATGCGAAAGATCTGGACATAGGTGATGTTGAAATCTGCGGCAATTTCATCGAAGTATTCTCCGGCCTTTTTTTTGATCTGCTTGAGCGTTTTTCTCTTTCCTTTGGCCGCGGTTTTGAGTTTCTGCCGGACCCTGTCGTCCATGAGCACGGTTTCTTTTAGTTGCTGCCTGGATTTCATAATGGGGCCGAGGATGATCCGTTTCTGGCTGTCGATGCTCTCAATGAGCATATTTCGGATTTCCGGGGCCATTTCCTGAACCGGCCTGTCCGGGGATTGCCTATTCATGTATGACTTGAGGTCGAGAGGCCTTCCGAAATCAATGATGGCCTTTCGATTGTGACGGAAAAAAAGGACCGCTTTTCTGATAACGCCGGGGTTGTCTTTGTACCCGAACAGGATGCTGGTAAGGTTCGATTGTTCCCTTTCAGGGGTTTTTTTAAAGAGCACTAACTGGGGGACGATGTAGATGGGTCTGTCCATCTCCTTTTGGGTTTCCAGGAGGAATTGAAAATGGTCTTTTTGTGCATGAATGAAGTGCCTGACAAAACCTTTCGGATCGACTAAAAACACAAGGAAGGGCGTTCCCGTTTGAAGCGCTTGTTTGTAAAAGCCTGACCTGTAAGGGCTGGGGACCCGACGACCCTTGAGGATGTAAGACAGACGGGAGAAAATTATCTTTACAAAATGGGTGAAGGGTAATAGCATGGACATATTGAGATCAAAGGCTATTTTGGGATAGGGAAGGCGTCTTCTTCGGAAATTGAAGTGGTAGAGAAGGTAATCCAGCTTACCTCTGTACTTGATTGCATAAACCACCGTTCCGTCCCTGTGCATTTGTTTGAGTGCCTCTTTCATATTTTCGTCTACACGGACCCTCTGAAAAAGTCTGTAAAGGACCCAAGTCAGCAAGAATCCCGGTTTGTGATCGAGCACGTAGGGATAAACAGTCTTTTCACCTGAAATATCCATTTCTCTTATTCTTATCCTCGCCATTATTTGAAAAACAGAGATTATTGATAGTCAGATCTGGCCACTAAATCAAGCTTTTTGTGGATCGTTGATCGCTTGAGGGAAGGACTTGGTGATTTTCCGATCGATCGTTGTGTTGACAAAAAAGTTTGGATGCTCCAGACTGTTGCGCAATGTTACCAAGGGAGGTCATTATGTACAGACCGATGGTCGTATCCGGTTTAACCGTGGATCCACTGACAAACAGTCCCATTGTCATACTCAAGGAGGTTGACGGCGAAAGAACCCTGCCTATATGGATAGGTTTGCTCGAAGCCACGGCCATTGCCAGTGAATTGGAGGGTATCAAATTTTCCCGGCCCATGACCCATGATCTGCTCAAGAACATCATGGATATGATTGAATTGAAAATCAGCAAGGTGGAGGTTTGCGACCTGAAGAACAACACCTACTATGCCCTGATCTATGTCAATCACAAGGGAAAGGAGATATCGATCGACGCCAGACCGAGTGATGCCCTCGCACTTTCTCTTAGAATGGGTGCACCGATATTTGTTTCTGAAGATGTCATCGGCAAGTCGGCTCAGATCGATTTAAAGGCCGAACCCGAAGACAAGTCAGAGCAGGGGAAGAAATGGCAGGAAATACTGGAAAAACTGAATCCGGAGGACTTCGGTAAGTATAAGATGTAGACATCAGATCCGCAACCGTCTCTTCGGCGTCTTCAACCTCTTGTTTTGAAATCGAATGGATAAATATTACTGTGATTGATCTCCATACACACTCTATCTTCAGTGACGGCGTATTAATTCCTTCCGAACTCGTAAGACGGCTTGAATCCATGAAATACGAGGCCGTGGCTATCACGGATCATGCCGATTCATCCAACCTTGATTTTATCATCCCCAGAATTGTGAAGGTTGCCGATGACCTGAACGGGGCACAGTCCGTGAGGGTCGTTCCGGGAGTGGAACTCACCCATGTCCCACCGAAGCTCATTGGCTCCCTTGCAAGAAAGGCCCGTGAACTGGGCGCAAAGCTGATTGTGGTTCACGGAGAGACCATTGTGGAACCCGTTGCACCCGGCACCAACCAAGCCGCCTTGGATGCGGAAATCGATATTCTGGCCCACCCGGGCCTCATCACCGAGTCTGAGGTGAAAAGGGCCATGGAAAAGGGGATACTCCTGGAAATTTCCGCCAGAAAGGGTCACAGTTTCACCAACGGGCATGTCGCCGGATTGGCCGTCAAGGTGGGGGCCGGGCTCGTCTTGAATTCGGACAGCCACGCCCCGGGGGATTTCATGACGGAATCATTCGCCCGAAAGGTCGTGGAAGGTGCCGGTCTGCCTGCCGGTTCACTGGGTGAACTTCAGACTAATTCGCGGCTTCTCCTTCAGAAAATCGGATACCCCCTCTGATATGTTTGATTTCGAATACGTAGGGAACCTCCACATCCATTCTCGGCATTCTGATGGAGGCGGCAATATAGCAGAGATCGCCCGCTTTGCCGAAGACGCAGAACTGGATTTTATATGTATCAATGACCACGATTTCATGACCGACGATTTACACCTGGAGGAAGAGGGGTATCACGGAAAGGTCATGGTTTTTGTAGGTCTTGAAATCGGACGAAATGATCATCATTATCTTGCCTATGGACTGAAGCATCTGGTCCGGGGAGATAACCTCAAGCCCCAGGAAGTGATTGACCGGGTCAATGAACAGAAAGGATTCGGATTCCTGGCCCATCCCTTTGAAAAGGGCATGCCGTTTTTTGAAAAATCCAAGGCTTTCAAGTGGAAAGATCTGTCGGTCAAGGGATTCACCGGCCTCTCCATCTGGAATTTTTCATCGAGGTGGAAAGAAAGAGTAAAAACGCCCTTCCACGGCATCGTGCTTCTGGCCTTTAAAACGCAACTTCTCAAGGGCCCCAGTCGAAAAACTTTGATGTTCTGGGATGATCTCTGCCGACACAAAAGGATTTCCGCCATCGGGGGATCCGATGCCCACGCCACAGATTTTAAGTGGGGCCCGATCCGTTTCAAACCCTTTTCTTACGATTTTCTTCTGAATACGATAAACGTTCATGTCCTTCTTCACAAAAGGATATGGAAGGATTTCGAGGGCGGGAAAGCCGCCGTATACGATGCGTTGAGAGAAGGGCGCCTGTTCATCGCTCACGACGCCCTCTGCCCTGCCAAAGGTTTCCGCTTTGATTTTCTTTCCATTGACGGTTCGGACCTGGTGATGGGCGAAAGCGGCATCTTTCAAAAAGGTGAAATGGTCATCGAGATTCCTTCGGAAGGTGAAATCCGGCTTATCAAGGATGGAAAACTCGAGGGAAAGTGGCGGGGCAGAGAGGCCGTATACAAGGTTCGGGAAAAGGGAGTATATCGCGTTGAGGTCTATCGACGGATCTTTGTCTTTGGCTGGCGTCCCTGGATCTTTTCGAATCCGATCTATTTGCGATAGTCCTTTGCGGTGAATGAGAGATGTTACCTTCGTATTCGCAGTGTCCCGTTTTTAGATAGAATTTACAGTATATTATGGGCTTTTTTAAATAATCAAGAGAGGGTGGAGGGCTTATGAAAAGAGTGGTCTTTATCTGTTTTGTCTTTGCTTTCCTAGGTTTCTTTGCGGCGACGGCAATGGGCGCGGACGCGAAATACTGTGCAAAAATAGCGAACGACATCAAAAAATATGAGGCGGCCGTAGCGCATGTGAAAAATCGGCAGAACATGGTGATTGTGGCAAGGCCTCGGCAGGGTGAGAACCGGCAGCAGCACATAAGTAGACTCAAGGGCGCCGGTTATTGGGTATACAAGCGAAGTGGTCAGGTCTGTGTTGTGATGGACAGGAACGCTTACTGGAAAAGGATTAACCACAATAAGACAAAATTTCAGGCCATTCAGAGAAGGAGCAACCAGATCAAAAAGGCGGACGCCAGTAATGGAAGGCTCGCGGCCTGGGAAAGAAAGCTCCAGCAAATGTATCTTATCAGGGCCGAAAAATGCGGATGCCGATGGTCAACCAGCGGACCGAACAATGAAAATCCTGCTTATGGCGGATCACAGGGGAGCGGTTCAGGGGGAGGTGGATCGATCGATTTGCTTGGCGTTAGACCCGATTAAATGATCACTGAGTGATTGAACGCTTCCGGGAATGCCCGGAACAAGACTGTTGCCGGGCATCCAGGGTGTTTTATGAACCGAGGGATAACCTTTCTGCACAAAAATGCACATTGATGCGCAATTTTACAGGCTTTTGTCTTAAGTTCCCGAATATGACTATTTTTTCAGATACTTCCCAGCCCCTTTGTCTTTTTTTCTAAAACTCCCCCAAATCCTTGCCACAACACCTTCTCAGTTGAGGGATGATAAATATCCGCTCATGCTCGTAGCGCCATGTCCGCGCATGGGCCTTCCAGGCATGAAAATTGAATACATGAACCTTGCATAAGCAATCTTGACAAGGATGAATTCTACACGACCCATGAGGAATATGCTTTGCGATTTTGGAGGGCATGGTGACCGAAAAAGAAAAACAGCAAATGTTCGATTACATGGCGGAATTGGGGAAAACCTATGATGACCTGATCAACTCGCTCAGACTTTGCATGGAACTTCTGGTGAGTTTTAAGCCTCTTATGCCCGATCCCGTAGCATGGCAGGAGATGGTTGATATGCTCGAGCAAAAAATTGTGGTTGGCGAAAGAGTGAAAAAGAAAAGATGGTTTCATTAATGCACAAAAAAATGTGCATCAGGCTAAACACAATGTTCCGTGTAACCGGTTTCGTAAATCTCCAGGACGTCGCTTTTCTTTTTTAACAACTCTCCCATTCATTTGGAGAGGCCTATGGGCCAAGGCTTTAGGAAAGGTTCATTCTTTTTTTTTGATACTGCTTCCCGAGAGATCGTCTTCTGGCACAGGAATTGATTATTGATGGTAGCTATGGGGTGAGAAATGGGGAAGGTTTGAAGGAACAAGCCCCCTGATTTTCTTTCTCTTTTTTTGCCCCAATCGTACAAAAGAGGGTTTCATTGATGGAGCAGGAGAGATGACGACCTCGTCCAGGAAACGATTGATAAACATCATCTCCGATATGTCGGATGGTGAGGTGCGTGTTCTCCTGAATGTTTTGGAGAGGCCGGAGTACTTTATCAATAAAAGAAAATACTCAAGAATGCATTACTTTGTCCCAGTGGACTGTGTAAGCAATGGACGTGGCATTCATGCAAACCTTCGTGACCTGAGTGTCGGTGGTGTATTTGTTGAGATGATCCTGTCCGAAAATCCTCTTACTGTGGGTCAGGAACTTTTTTTGAGGATTCCCTATCCCGACAAAAAAAAATACGCACGCATCTGCGGAAAGGTCGTTCGGGCTGCGTTAGACGGTGTGGGAGTGGAATTTAAAAATGTGGGTGTCGAGAGTGCTTGAATCATTATCGAATTGTTCGCAACGATTCGATAAAAAATCGCATCTTGGCGTCTTGAGCGAAGCCCGCACACGGGACAGGCTGGGCGGTAAATGATCTTCTCAAACTCATTGGAGGCTCATCATGAAAAAATGGCTTTTCCCTGTTTCTTTGCTGCTTTTCGCTTTGTTCCTATGGAACCCAAGTTTTTGCCTGTGTGCGACTTTCACAGATGATTTTGACGATGCAAGCATTACAAGTAGCACCTGGACGGTTGTCTATCCTTCTTGGGATACTGTGCCGATTAATGGAACTGATCTGGGTTATAGAGGCACTGATGCTAACAGCGTCGAAGATGACCCCGCTGCAAGTGCGGCCGGCAATTCACTCATTTTCCCTCACGAAAATTTGAAAATCAGTGTTGATTTTATGATACTCGAACTCAATACGGATGGTGAAGGTGAAGCCGGTATCTTTTTCTCCGTATACGATGCCTCCAGTGATCGTTCAGGAGATTATCGTGGATATGACGTCAGCGTGGGCATATCCTCACAAGGCTCTGAAATGGAGATCGGTGAAATTGGAGGAGATGATTCTGACCTTTTGGAACCAGGAGGAAGTTAAGTAATTCGTGAACAGAATCAGGAACGGCATTGAGCATCCAGCCCTCAGTTCAATGTTTTGTCTCTTACCGGATTCTGCTGATGGATGATTACAGAATACGGTCAGCGCTCATCGGGACATGAAACATTCCGGATGAGCGCTGATTAGAACCCCCACTCCAGCCCCACATAGACATTGCGCGTCGGCATGGGGTAATAACTTTCGCTATAGGATGTTGTGGAATAGAGTTCGTTGAAAATATTGTTCACGCCTCCGAATATTTTCCATTTCTTATATTCATAGGTCAGCTTGGCGTCAGCCACCTGATAGGGATCCAACTTATCATATAAGCTATTGTTTTGATCATTCCCATCGTACCGTGACCCTACCGCCGTACCGGTCAAGGACAGCAAGAGTGCGTCGATGATCTGCCATTCCATGCCGATGCTTGCCTTGAAACGGGGGACCAGTGGAACGAATTTGTCGGTGCCCTCGAAACGGGCGTCTGTGTAAGAGAGATTTCCCCACACATACAGGCATTCTATCGGGTAGAGCTTGACATCCGCTTCGACCCCGCGTCGTACTGTTTTTTCATCATAATTTCGGTTATAGGTTGTGTTGGTCTCTGGATTTTCCCCATAATAGATCTCGTTTTCGATCTTCATTTGAAACAGCGTCAATGAGAATTCCAGGATGTCGGCGATTCCCTGCCGTACCCCGATATCCAGATGGAAACCCTCCTGCGGCCTGAGATCATCGTCGGCAAGGGCCAGTTCGTCCACATTGGGAATACGAAAGCTTTTCGCATAATTTGCGAACAAATTTGTATGGGAGCCTGCTTTGTATACCAGACCGATGTCAAAGGCATTGTTGCGCCATACCTTTTTTTCAGTTTCGCCGCGTACCCAGGCCGAATAAAGGTATGTGGGAGGGAGAAGAGGAGGGGGTGGAGGTGGCGGGGCATAAAAATCCACATAGGCGTCATCTCTGAAATGCCCCTCGAACCTGGAATCGCGGTATCCCGCGTTCAGTTTAAAGGACTCCGATAGTGACCACTGATGAGACACAAACCAGGCCAAGGTCTCCACGTCGCTGTTTTTCTTTTGCCTTTTTGTAACCTCTTCCCGAAGATAATCGGTGTTAAAGTAATCGATACCTGCCGTCAAACTGTGACTCAGCCCCGCCAGTTCATAAGGCACCGTATAAGCAATACTGAGCTGAATCGTCTCTTCATTGATCTTATCGGTCTGCTTTTCTTTGGACAAAAGCGGATTATAGCCCATGATATAGGGATTATACCTGTCCCGGTAGGCGCCATAGGCCGTGAGTTCTCCCCAATTGTCCAGGTCCAGGGTCACATTTCCGAAATACCTCCGGTCTTCGGTTTCACCGAAGTCGTTGGGTGAATTCGTGCGTTTCCTGCGATCTTCAGAGTTCACGTCCGCTTTGTTTACAGGCCCGGGAAGGCCATAACGATCGTCATGCAGGGAGACTCCAAGGGAAAGGAAGAGGTAATCCTCCGCCTGGTACCCGAGTCTGAAACCGGCGTCCTTCTTGCGGAGGTAGCCATTGTCCCGGTACCCCTCCGACGAGAAATAGCCCGCGCTCACTTCCGGCGTGAACTCGTGAATAGTGCCCCCTGCACTCATCCGTTCTTCATGGGTGCCGTAACTGCCGTAGCTGCTGTGGAGTGTGATCTCCGGTGCAATGTCCCCTTTTTTAGTGATGATGTTGATGACCCCGCCTACGGCGCCGTCCCCATAGAGGACTGAACCGGCGCCGCGAACGATTTCGATGCGTTCGATGCGCCCGAGAGGGATGGAGGAAAAATCGGGTCCTGCCTGGTCCGGTGCATTCAATCTAAAACCGTCCACCATGAGCACCACGTTGCTGACATATGTGTCCCCCATGCCTCGAATATCCACCCCGGCTTTTTTGTCGTTGCCGAAGAGACTGCGAATGTTCAGATTTGCCTCCCTGGCCAAAAGGTCCACCACGTTCGTGCTAGAGGCCTGCTCGATGTCGAAACTCGTGATCACCGTGACGTTTTTGGGTATTTCGCGGACCGTGTCCTCTTCCCGGGTCGCGGTGACAACGACCTCATCCAGTTCAAATCGGGCCTTTCCCTGGGGCTCTAACCCTGTGGGTTCCGTGCTCTGTGTTTCCTGGGCCTGAAGAATGCCTGCCGGGGGCAAAAAGAAAAACAACAGGAGCAGGGCTGAACGGAGGGTTAAGATAAAGGAACGAGGTCTTGGATTGTGACTTTGCAAAGGAAGGCTCATAGGTATTTCCATGAAGTACTCTCTGGCTTTTTATTTCGTTGAAAATAATATGTTTCTCTGAACCGGATCAGAAAAGGCTGCCTAGGCGATATAAGTATGGGAGCGTCGAAGATCCGCTTTTCGGCGGGATTTGCGTATCGGCGTACTGGAAAAATGATAGGCAGTCGCGTGGTTCTTAAAATACAGAGAATCTCCAGACCGCATTATCGACCTGGAGATTCTCTCTGTGGTGAATCTGCTTACGTCGGGAACACCTCATCCATTTTCAGAGCAAGGCGCCTTTCGAAGCAGGAGTTATGGGCTAGTCTTTTTGCTTCCTTCGAAACCCGATGAGGGCCACCAGCCCGGAGCCGAGCAACCACAGGGCGCCGGGAAGGGGTACCGCCTGGGCCTGGTTGATCACACCGACGGCATCCAGGTCTAAGCCCGCGCTTCCGGTGGTGGGATACGGATCATAGATTATGTTTCCAAAGGTATCGAAATAGGTTCCGTCACCCACGATGTCCAGGAGCTTTACGTACTTGACATTGTTGAAATCAAGTCCACTCACGTCCTTATAGCCTGCAGAGGGATCATTGGGATCGATTAGAAGATAATGCAGGTAATCCAGGTCGAATGGCGTGCCGTAGCCCTGCCGGTACTTGCCGGCATATCCTGTGATTTCGGTGGGCTCGACGCTGCCGAATCCTAAAACGGGATCTGATGTCAGTGAGTTGTTGTCAAACCTGTAAAAGTTCTCGCCGTCTGAAGACACCTCCACATAGGCCAGCTCCAGAAACGTGTCGCTGAAACTGTTCTCAAACACGGCAAAATCCCAGCCGTCACCGTCCGTGATGGGGGTATCAAAGGTCAGGGTGATCTGCCCGCCCCGCCCGAGGCTGACGATGTCACCAGACGTCCCCACCGCCTTGCCCAGGGCTATATTGGGATCCTGCCATTGGGGGTCCACAGAGGTTCCAACACTATAATTCTCCCAGCCTGTGGCCCATCCGATAAAGGCAGGGTCGTCCATGTGGATGGCCGTGGAACCGGATTGCCCCGCGGCCGGAGCATAAGGCCCCGCTATGGCCGGCTGATGGATGCAAATGCCGGCAAACAGGAAACAAAGGAACATGACAAGCTTCTTCATTTGCTTGATCCTTTCATTTCAATGAAAATATTAGTCTTGTTTTCTCCTCTTTAAACCAAACAGACCGACCAGGCCCGAACCCAGGAGCCAAATGGCCCCGGGAATGGGCATGGCATTGTAATCGAGGTCGTCCATGGCAAAATAGGCCGGGGTGTTCATATAGCCATACGAGTAGTCAGTGGAATCCAGATCGAATCCTAGTCCATAAACCGTACCAAGGGCGGACAGGTCAAATTGCTTCCAGGCGTCGAGGACATACCAGTTGTCAGGATTGGCGTCTGTGTAATCTGCGAGGTAGATATCCAGGAAATTGGTTTGCTGTCCTTGAGCATCAAAACCCGATACGGTCAATTTAAACCAATCCCCTTCCGAAAATTCTTTCACAAAAGGAGTAGTGTTTCCATCTTTTGTGTCGTGCACCGCAAGGTAGGCGTAGGTTGTGTTTGTGATCCAAGCGCTGGATAAGGTCACCGGCCCGCCGAAGTCTATGGTTGGAGCCAGGCCCAAATAGGTTTCATAAAAGATCCCATAATTTTCGCCGCTATGAGCGCCACCTGTGTACGCGCTGTACTGATTGGTTAAACCCGGCGTTGTGGTGTCGGTTGTTTTGGAAACAGACCAACCGTCCCAGGATCCCCAACTAGAATTATAGTTGTTCACGAATGTGGCCTCACCGCTGTTGAAACCTCCGGCTCCATCTGAACCATTGTAGTATTGGGCACCTGATAGTGGAACATCATCGAATGTGGCGACAGCGCCATAGGCCGGACCGCCTATAGCAAAGACCAGAACAACTAAAAAAACATAGAGCATTCGTTTAATCATAGAATCTTCCTCCCTCATTTGAAAATCTATTGACGTCAATCTCAAAATAAAACCCGTGTTGATTTTATTTTTTTCGTGAGAACAAAAAAAACCGGATCACCAAGTGGCAACCCGGCTGTCCGCATCAGATATCCATGAGTGCTTACCCATGAGCCGATGGTTGGGACCCGTGGCTTTCCGGCCCCCGGTTACCCGGGGTGTGGCTTTTTCATAGGGATGATGATTGAGGAGGGGCTATGAAAAGAAAAATCCCGATATTATCGGGATCAAGGCAGGCAGACACATTAGGTCTGTGTACCCGTCACCCCATCCCTCGATAGTGTGAAACGGCAACGCAACAGGTCAGGTCTCCTGGCTTTCCCCACCCTGACCGCCTTCCCATTCCGGTCGGCCCGGAAAAGTGGCTTTTTTGATCAGAGTGCTCATCCCGGCTACGAGCCGGAATCAGGATTACAGTTGCGGGGCAGCAGCGGATTTAGACCGCTTTCCCTTTGCCTGTTGTCCATATAATCAGACTATGACACGATTGATCTTATTTTTGCTAGGACGATATTGCCTTTTTGTTGGACAATATTGCTTTTCTTCAAATTGACGTGTACGTATCAATGTGGCCTTGGGGCATCTCGGAGAATGGGCAAAACCTTGGCTTTCATGGTTGGAAGGCATTGTTTCTGATAAGCCAAAGGGCTCATGCCTTCAAATCGTCGAAACACCCGGTTAAAATAGGAGACATCATTAAAGCCCACCTCAAAACAGACGTCCGTGACGCGCATGGCCCGGGTTTCCAGCAGGTTTTTAGCGGTCTCTATTCGCCTCTTGTTGTGGTGGGCCTTGAATGTCATCCCTGTTATTGCCTTAAAGGTTCGGGCAAAATGGTACTTGCTCATCCCGCACACGTTACTTATCCGGGTGAGTGTAATATCCTGATCCAGATGCTCTTCGATAAACCGAAGTGCTTTTTCAATGATAAGGTAGTTAAGCATGGCACTATCCTGTCCCGTCATAGCTACCAATAAAAATCCCCGGACCGACAATTCGATCCGGGGATTTCCCTTTTTGTCCTCTAGATCACTTCCGGGTCACCTCAGTCCGCGAAGGTCTACCCTCACGTTCAGGCAGGTCTTCTGACTCACGGATCAACCTACTCACCGCGCCTTCCCATCCCGGTATACGGAAAAGTGGCATGATACGGCTTTCGTCCCCGATTACAGCGACGGGACCGTCCCCGATTTCCACGGGGTTCCCTCTTAAGCTCAACAGAGCACCTGAAACGCGACGTCAGTTTGACAATTACCCTGAATAAAGTCAACAGGAAAGTCACGGCAAGACGGCCGGTTTTGCTCCTCCAGTGAGCCGAAATAGTACCGAATCACCATCCCGAAGCCGATGGCCGTGGCCCCGAAAAACTGATCCACATGGCCGATGTGTGCACGGGGCAGGGCCGCCTGGGCCTAAACCGGATGAGGACCTCTCCCGCCTCGATGATGGCGCGGGCGGCCAGGGCCTGGAGCCCGTAAAAGTCGCACACACCATCGGCGTCGGCTTCGTTCACCCAGTCGGCCCAGAGTTCCTGGATCACCTTCTTGAGGGCCGCGTCATCGAGCAGCCACCGGGGGGTGATGCCCGTTCCGATGAGGTTGGCCACCAGGGTATCCATGCCGCTGCCGGCGAGCGGATCGTTCCGGACCAGCTCCCTCAGGTTCGTTAGCTGGGCCGCGCCGTACTCAATGAGCTTGTCCCCCAGGGAGACCTTTACGACCCGCTCCCCGGTGGCAAGTGCCAGGATCGCGGTCTTGATGCTTTCGATGTCTGCTTCTGTATCGGCCATTCTTTTAGTCCCTTGATAAGCCCCGCCCGCGGGGCGTTATCTTTAATTTCCGGCACGGAAATTAAAGCTCGATTATGACACGATCTTTATACGATTTTTATATCAGAATGACATTGACAGGGGGTTAGGAGGGGGGGGGGAAGAGAGTGGCTCAGTTTATTAAAATGGTATAAAAATTATCCGTTTTGCCCAACCTATTCATATGCCGTTTACGCAATTGGTGAATGTGCAAAACTAAAATGTTAGTGGTGTCTTTAAATAAAATTAAAAAGGAAAATTTAATTTAAGTAATAGGAGGGATTGAGCCGAAAGCATATATATCATCAATGGAAGGAAATACAATTATGCCTGAACAATTGCCATGGGACAGATATTTTGATCTGCTGAAAATCCCCAAGAACGGCCCTCAGGAAACCGATTCAATGGGTTTTGGGAAAATAAGGGGAGAATGGGTGCAGGAAGAAATTACATCCGATATTTACACTGATATTCATAGTGACACGGTCCACCGCCTGATACAAAAAATTCCGGATATCGACCCGATGGACATCGCTAGACATGTCTCCGAGCCGATAATCGATGCCCTCTTCGCCTCCCACACAACATACAACGAGCAGTCAAGGTCAACGGATCAAAATCTTTCCCAATTAGAAAAAAAGAGAATTTGCCAAACGATTCTCGATAATATTAATGAAGGATATTATGAGACTAACCTGATTGGTGACTTTACATTCGTCAATAAGTCTATGTGCAAAATTCTTAATCTATCACAAAAAGAAGTTTTGAATAGCAATGTACGCCAATTCTTAGATAAGGATTTGATAAAAGGAATAGATGAAGTATTGAAAAATGCCCCTTTAAACGGAATTACTCTTAAAGATTGGGAGATTAAAGGACCCCATATTAAAAACAGGCACTTAGACACACGAATTTCTATGATAAGAGATGTTAAGGGCGATGGAGTCGGCTATCGTTCTTTAGCCCGGGAGATGGGCGAAGGCGTTTTTCCTCAAGATAGATTAAAAGAAGCATTAGTCATAAACCATCAGATAATATCTGCCATTTCATCGTTTTTAATAGTGATCAAAGGCGATAACACGGTTATTTTTTGGAATGCAATATCAGAAAAAATTTTTGGGATAGCGAGCGGCGCTACAATAGATAAACCTCTTTCGGACCTTCGCATTCAGTTGGATTGGCAAAAGTTTATGAAAAGTGTCCTTAAATGTCGAACCAGTAAAAAAACGATTCGATTGGATGATCTTACTTTTACAAGGCCGGATGGCAGGAACGGAATACTGGGTGTCACGATCAGTCCAGCTTATATTACAAAAAACGAAAAACTTGGAGTTTTAATAATGGGTACTGAAATTACCGACCGAAAACTCCTGGAAAGGCAACTGGTTCAGGCCCAAAAGCTGGAATCCATCGGCCAATTGGCTGCGGGTATTGCACATGAAATCAACACGCCGACACAATATATCTCCGATAACACTCGGTTTCTTCAGGACTCGTTCAGCAGTCTGTCAAAAATTATAAAGATGTATGGCCTTTTATTCAAAGCCATAAAAGTCGGAAGCGTCTCAGACACTCAAATCAAGGACCTGGAGGATGCCATTGAGGAGGAAGATTTGGAATATCTCGAAGGGGAGATCCCGGTGGCCATAAATCAGTGTCTGGAGGGATTGGATCGAGTCACCAATATCGTGCGCTCCATGAAAGAGTTCTCCCATCCAGGGTCTGAGGAAATGACGGCCGCGGACATTAACAAGGCTATTGAAAATATCGTTACAGTGGCGCGTAACGAATGGAAATATGTCGCCGAAATGTCATTGGATCTTGATCCCTCTCTTCCTCCGGTCTCTTGCGTTCAGGGAAAAATTAATCAGGTGTTTTTAAATATCCTCATCAATGCCGCACAAGCCATCTCCGAAATCGTCGGCAAAGACTCCGAAGATAAAGGGAAGATCAAGATCAGCACTCATGTGGAAGAGGATTCAGTGGAAATCCGAATTAGTGATACCGGAAACGGGATACCTGAAGAGATCCGGCATAAAATTTTTGATCCCTTTTTCACCACCAAGGAAGTGGGGGCCGGGACAGGCCAAGGGTTGCATATCTGCCACTCTGTCATTGTGGAGAAGCATGGAGGGTCAATCAGATTTGATACGGAGAAAGGGAAAGGCACGACTTTTATTATCCGGCTTCCGATAGGAAAAGGTTGTTAAAAAAATGGAACACAAGATGAAAAAACGAATTATTTTTGTTGATGATGAGACTAATGTCTTACAGGGTTTGAAAAGAACGCTTCGGGTTATGCAAAATGACTGGGACATGTCCTTTACCGAAAGCGGTCAAAAGGCTCTTGATATCATGAAAGAAACTCCATTTGATATAATAGTTGCGGACATGCGTATGCCGAGAATGAACGGTGTTCAATTGTTAGAAAAAGTTAGGGCGCTTCACCCCGAGGTCATTCGAATTATCCTTTCCGGTTCTTCTGATGAAAAAACCATAATGAAATCGGTTCGGGTGGCGCACCAGTATCTTGCAAAGCCGTGCGATACGGAAACAGTAAAGGGAACCGTTGAGCGCACTTGGGCATTGCACGGCCTTTTGAATAAAAGCTCTCTAAAATCCATAGTCTCGCAGGTGGAATCTCTTCCAAGCATTCCTTCGCTTTATGCGGAAATATTGGAAGAATTGAATTCAACTCATTCATCCTTAAAAAAAATCGGTGAGATAGTGTCAAAAGACTTGGGGATGACTACAAAAATGCTCCAAATCGTTAATTCCGCCTTTTTCGGAATTCCCAGACATATTGAAAATCCCATGCAAGCAGTGAATCTGCTTGGTATAGAGACTGTAAAAGCGCTTGTTTTAACAATTGAAATATTCTCCAGGTTTAAACAGAAAAAAATCCCCGGCTTTTCTTTGGAAAAGCTCTGGACCCATAGTATGAATACAGGCGCGATTGCGAAAGAGATCGCTAGACATGAAAAAATGGAAAGAGAATTGATCGACGATACGTTTTTTGCAGGCCTTCTTCATGATACAGGGAAATTAATTCTTGCCGCCAATTTTTCAACAAGGTTTTTGGAGGTTTTAAAACTGTCAAAGAAGGAAAATATGTTCCCCTGCTTAGCAGAACAAGAATTATTGGGCACCTCGCACGCGGAGTTGGGCGCCTACCTGCTAGGCCTGTGGGGGTTGCCCAAGTCAATAATCGAGGCGGTTGCATTTCACCATTTCCCTCGGAAACTTCATTCGGAAGGTTTCGGGATTTTGGCTGCGGTACATACAGCAGATGCCATGGATTATGAGAATGTATCTGAAAATGCAGAGAATTTAGAAAATGGCAGGCTGGATTATAAATATTTAGAGGAGCTGGGTTTGACCGAAAAATTGGATTTCTGGCGCGGTATTGAGCCGCGGGAGAAACTTTAAACAGATAAGGTTATTAAATTATGGGTGAAAAAGTTCTTTTTGTGGATGATGAACAGAACGTGCTGGATGCAATCAAACGGCAGCTAAGAAAAAAAATCAATATCGAAGTAGCGCTGGGGCCTGAAGAAGGATTATCTTCCGTCCAAAACCGAGGTCCCTATGCAGTGGTCGTGTCAGATCTGCGAATGCCCATCATGGACGGTATCCAGTTTTTGTCCCATGTACGAAAGCTTGCTCCGAATACCGTAAGAATGATGCTTACCGGGCACGCTGATTTAGAAAATACTATTAAATCGGTGAATGAGGGAAATATTTTCCAGTTCTTAACCAAGCCCTGTGCACCGGAGTTGCTGCTCAAGGCGCTCAGCGTCGGAATCAGGCAATACCGACTGGTTATGGCGGAGCGAGTTCTCCTCGAAAAAACCTTAAAGGGTAGCATAAAAGTGCTATCCGAATTGTTGACTTTGCTTAACCCTGAAGCTTTTGGGAGGTCTTCGAGGGTAAAAGGCTATGTAAAAGAGATCACTTCACACTTGGGAATTACCGATGCTTGGGAGATTGAGACTGCGGCAATGTTATGTCAAATCGGCTGTATTATTCTACCACAGGAAACGATAATCAAACTGTATCAGGGAAAACAACTTACAGACGAAGAAACGCAATTATACCATATGCATCCCATGATTGCCTCCGATCTGCTTGGCAAAATACCGCGAATGGAGAAAATCGCAAAAATAATAGCCTATCAGGAAAAACATTTCGACGGATCAGGTATACCCGGCGATAGCTGTCAGGGATCGGATATTTCGCTTGGATCGAGGATTTTAAAGGTCGCCCTCGATTTCGATACGCTGGAAGCGAATGAGATGTCCAAAGAAAATGTATTGGCAAAACTTAAAAATCGAACAGGGTGGTATGATCCCGATATCCTGGGTGCGCTAGAAAAAGTTATTCAAACTAAGAAAAAATATGTTATCAAGAATGTAAGCGCCAAGGAACTTAATGTCGGAATGATCGTTGGAGATGATATTGTGTCGGAGATGGGTCAGTTACTTTTGACAAAAGGTCAAGCGATCAGCCGCCCGGCGGTCCAACTTTTAAAAAATTTTGCACAGAACTCAGGAATAAAAGAGCCGATAAAGGTGTTCATCCCCGTATTGCTGGATGATGCAAAAGTTGAACAATAGCAAAGAGTTGGAATGTTATCCCCTGAATTCGGATGCATGAAAGGGATTGAAGTTCAGAAGATGAGGACACATCCTGTTTTATAAACTGTGCCTCTTCGCAAAAAAAGGGTTCATAATTAAAGACTGGGCAACTTCTTCTTTTCATTTCATTTGTCCCTTTCACTAGTCTCCTCCTCCAGCCCCTTCATCGAAAACGCCGTCATCTTCCGGAACCATTCATCGATGTTATCCGCGTGGCCGTGGTAGCTTCCGTTGATGAGTCTTACGGGCATGCCCATCCTGACGTAGTGCTCGAAGGCGGGCCGGGACATGTCGTAATAGTCCATGATGTCCTGGGCCTTTCTGAAGACTTTCCGGCTTGTGGTTTTCGTGGCCACGGTTCGCGATAATCACCTCGTCATAAATTTGGATCTCACCACCGGGGCCTTCGAGACTTTCCGTCCCGTGTCCTCCGCCCCTTGCGGTTCGTCTTCAGGTCTCTTCCAGAACCGAAGTCCCAGGACATCTGCGGCCACAAGGTTCAAATAGGAGCAGTCCCAGAGGTGGTTGGCCCGGCCCTCGGGGCACTGCCACAACCCTTTTTCGTCCTGGTACTCGGCGCACATCTGCCTGGCGTATTCCTCGGTGGCCTCCGAGCAGAGGTGCCAGGCCCCGGGGTCTCCCGGGTTGATTTCGAGCTTCCGGGCAAGCTGGTTCTTGAAAAAATTGCTGTCGGCCCGCAATAGTCGAATGCCACCGGGAATGGGCTTTGTCGTGCCCGGGTAGACATCGATCTTGCTCCAGGTGTGGGGCTGGGTGAGCCTTTGCTCTCCCTTGAAGGGGACCACGCCCTTGTTGAGCCGGGTGAAATCATAGACGTCGGATGTCCGGTGGCCCATGGCGTCCTGAACTGCCAGGCGCACAAAATACTCTCTTTCGTCCACGTCCTTGTATCGGTGACCGAGGAGGATTTCTTTTAAGGCCTCGAAGGTCTCCACAAATCCGAACCGGATCTGCCAGCTCTCAAGATTCATGCCCCAGCCCCAGGCCCTGATCTCGTAGTAAAAGCCATTGTCCTGGGTGTCGACACCCGCGGTAAGGCAGGAAATCACGCCCCCGGAGGGAACAAGCCCCATGTAACGGTCGTCCCTGAGAGCCAGGATCCGGTCTTCCTTGCGCTCCACCGTGTATTCCTTCCAGGGCATCGCCTCGTGGCTGTTGCAGTAATCCTTTAACGCAATTTTGTCTTTCAGCCCCTTCAGGAATGCCGCTGCGACCTCGCTCAGGGTCACAAAGGGCTTATCCATGAGGGGATGTGAAATCCGATTTTACGGGGATTGTATTTCTTGAGATATGCAAATAACTCCAGGCCCGCGCTCTCTATCTCTTTTTCCCCGTCCGGGCTCTTTTCCATGGCCACCCAACGCCCGAAACGGATGGCCGCATCACGCTTCAGGTTCGTCCAGCATGAACCGCAGGCGGGGCATTCATAATGCGCCAGATTCTCATTGAGCACTTTTTCCGGATCCCGGACATCGTCCGGCCACTTGATACTCTTGAAAGACATTAAATGCATATCGCCGCAATCCGGGCATACGACGCGAAACTCGAATATCACCTGGCAAGAGTTGATCTCCACCCAGATGGGGCCCGTCTCGATGGTGGGCGTCGAGCTCTTCCAGATTTTCCGCCCGAAACGATAGGTCCGGACCCGTTTTTCGGCCTTTTGTATGGGAGAGGCCTCCCGTTTGCCGGCCGTGGGCGGGTATTTGTCTATCTCGTCAAGATTGAGATATTTGATGGTCCGGTTTGCGAGCTGAATGGCGGAACTCGCCCACGGTGCATAGATCGCCATATGCTGCAAATTGATCCTGGAGCCCGTCTCATCGTCCTTCGATCCTGTAAGGTATGGCCTTAACCGCGGAGATTGCCGGATCATTGAGAGATAGCGTTCCTTGACGTTCTCCTTGGACGTGTTTTCATCCGGGTAAACACTGAGCACCGGTCCGGGATCCCGGTCGATGACATAACCGATGCAGGTTTCCACGATGGATGCCGGCAGCATAGGGGACCGTTTTTTTCTTGAACTTGGTTTTTGCGTATTCCCCCCGGGTGATCACCCGGTGCCTTACGGCCCAATCCGAGGCTGGAACCTTCTCCCGCTTGCGGTAGATCTTCCTTTCAGCCCTGGAAAACCGGAAGTTTATCTTTTTGCCCGCCACGCGAGCCCATAAATCGCCCGGCATCCAGGAAGGTCTTTCCTTCAAAATGGCGGTGTTAGGCTGTTTCAAAGGTCCGAACCCTCGTCCTGAAAAATGATCTGCCACTCTTTGTTGTTTGCAAACTGATTGAGGCCCTGGTCTATGATGGTGAACATCTCGCTCACAAAATCCCTGGCCTTTCTCTGATTGCCTTCGATGAGGTCGATCAACTCCGCAGTCCTTGTCTGAATCTCTCCTTTCAGGCCGGTCTCCAGCACGGATCCTCGCCCCGCCAGCTCCAGCTCGAAGGATTCCCTGGGAATGTAGAGCGGCCCTCATCGGCCAGGCGCTTGATCTCCTCGTCGAACTTCTCGATCTCTTTTCGGGCCTTTTTGCAGGCGATCTCCTCGTCGGCGAGCTTTTGCTTCGTCTCCCGGGTGACCAGGAAGGCTTTGGCATAACGGAGGACCGCCTTGAGGGAGTAATGTTTTTTATCGATGTCCGGCCGGAGCTTGGCCTCCTTGATGTGCTTGTAGATCGTGCTTTTTGCGACCTTCCACCCCTCGGCCTCGAGGTAGCCCGAGATCTCCAGGGCGTTCTTGAACTCGGTTTTGTCTCCTTCGGGCGGGTTCTCGGTTTCTTTTTCGTCCAAATCCAACCCGCAGGGCAGGGTGCCGGCCTCCTCGAATTTCAACTTGTAATGGAATCCCAGGCAGGCCGTGAAGGTTTCGCAACCGTATTCTTTCAGCCTGTCGCGGAAGTGAAGAAGCTTGGCGCCCGTGGTGCAGATGTCATCGACGATCAATCACATAATGTCCTGTTGCCAAGTGTGGCCCTTTTTCTACGCCATAGAAATTTCCAAAATCGGGCGAGGAACGAGGTGGCTTAACCCCTGTGTTTCAAAGCCCCGGAAAAGACCCGCAAAAGTGAGACCGTCGTTGATCGTTGGTTTGGACTCTTAAGAAAGGGGGGCGGCGGCGGGCGGCGAAGTCGTCGCACACGAATAGACCTATCCAGGACATGGAGCAGGCATGTTGCGCTCATTATGTTTTCCTATTGCATTTAGGTTTGAGTTTTTATACTTTGGAAATGCTCCACGAAATCTCCATGAAAAAGTGTGGAGATTTGCAGGATTTTGCCAGATTTTACATGTGAAGTATTATGGAAGGTATGGCATATATCCAATTGATTTTGTAGCGATATTAGGTATATGCCTGGGTGGCGGAATAGGTAGACGCAAGGGACTTAAAATCCCTCGGAGCTAAGCTCTGTACGAGTTCGATTCTCGTCCCAGGCACCAGAAATCATTAAGGATTTTCCACTTGTGGAAGATCCTTTTTTATTGGTTGAAATCAGGTCGAAGCCGGACATCTGGAAGAGATCCTTGTTTGTTGCTGCGATGATTCGGATGTCCACTTTCCGCTTCATGGGCTCGCCCACCCTTTCGATCTTGCGTTCCTGGAGCACGCGGAGGAGCTTGACTTGCATATAGGGGTCGATCTCTCCAATTTCATCTGAAAAAATGGTCCCCCCTTCGGTTTCCTCGAAACGTCCGGTACGGTCGCGAATAGCCCCGGTGAAGGCCCCCCTTATGTGGCCGAACAGTTCGTTTTCCAGCAAAGACTCCGAAAGAGCGCTGCAACTCAGACTGACAAAAGGCATCTCGCTTTTTGAGTTGTAATGGTGGATGGCGCCGGCGACCAGCTCTTTACCCGTGCCGCTTTCACCATGGAGGAGGATGGTTGCGTCACTTGCGGCGGCCGCCCTGATGGATGAAAAGACATGCTGCATACCGGGGCTCTTACCAATAACCTTGCCGAACTGATGAATATCCCCCAGCATCTGTTTGGCTTCTTCCGCATTTCGCCGAACCTTTTCCAGTTCCGTAAGATCGGTCACCGTCTCGACGATCCCCTTCAAGGAACCGTGTTGATCCTGAACCATTCTCGCGTTTTTTACGACGGGCAGATCATGGCCGTCCTTATGACGCAGGAAACATTCCCTGCCATCCAGCCGACCGCGCTGTTGAATACCGCACTCCTGGATTTCTCTGGGGCTGCTTTTCTTCATGGCAACAAAACAATCAGCATATAAAGTCCAAACAGGCACAGGAAAATATGCGATTGAGTAAAGGAGTAACTCCGCTGATGTCGCGGCAAAAGCGTGAAGAACAAAAATTGCCTAGTCGGATGGAAATTGTTTCCCAATCAGCATGATTAGATATGCGCTACATTGAAAAAATCATAGAGAAAAATACGTTTAATTCTATGAAAAGATAAGTTACTTCCGGGTCCCTGGCAAGAGAACCCGGGACGTAGTGAGGCCCAAAAATCATTAGAGGCGATATCAATGGTCGCGTAACTTATAGAATTCAAAGGAATGCGTCCCAGACGCTGTTCTAAGGTTTTTTGGTATTGATTTTGCTCATTTGGACAGGCGCAGACTTCGCGAATGATCTGTAAAATCCAAAAACAAGGAGGTCAATCATGGTCAATGGGATTGGTAGTTGTAACAGTTACATGAGCTATATGCAGATCCAGACGGCGAGAAGCCGTCCTGATCCCGCAGGGATGTTCAACAAGGTGGACGGCGACGGCAGCGGCGGTATTTCCCAGTCGGAGCTGGAAACCTTTGCACAGAACATATCGAACAAAACCGGAAACAGCATCGATACGGCCGATGCCGTCTCCACGTATGACACTGACGGAAACGGCGAGCTGAATGAGGATGAGCTCAAGTTTTTCATGGAGGCGAGCGGCGTCAAACCTCCGCCTCCGCCTCCGCCTCCGTCCGGCGGTGCCGGCATGATGGGTGGGGTTGATTCTGACGATGAGTCTTCAACCGCGAGCGCAGACAGTGTCATCTCCGCGTACGACACCAACGGTGATGGAGTGCTGAGCAGTGATGAACTTCAGGGATACCTGGACGACAACGATACGGCTTCCTTCAAGACCCTGGTGCAGCAGGCCATGTCTGCCTATGCAATGAATTTCGGAGGGGGTGGGTCGTCCAACGAGGAGGATTCTCTCTTTAACTTCGGAGGGTTCAACGGTTATTCCCCCGTCGATCTCTTGGCATAAACAGATCACCTGATTCGAGACGGGGGTCGGAGGCCTCGGCCGGCGGTCGCCCCCGGCCCCCTCATTCCAAAAATACGGTTCCATGAGAAGGGACCTACCCTCTGTGCAAAGGGGGCAAGAGTAGCCTTACCCCCTTTAACACAGGCCATTATTCATGGATCATATGTTTTATTTCGCTGTTGAAAACCTGGTTCTTAGGGGACAGTCGAAGATCCCCGCCTTTGAAAAAGGCGGGAGGTCAGAGACAATTGGCTAGGCTGGTATAAAATGATCTGGAATATTGGAATGTTGGGTTATCGGAATATTGGGACAATGAAAGGGGGCCATGACATGCTTAAAATGGTTGTCATGGCATGCTGCCTTTGCCGTTAGGTGTGTTTTTCCATTACTCCATCATTCCATTACTCCAGCACTGGGAGTCTTGAAATTCAAATAATATAAAACCCCTTTTAGGGGTTAGCCCAAAGCCGGGCCCTCTGGACCCGGATTCTTTACTCGGCTTCTCCAGGATACCCTGTCCCGCTGAAAGCGGGATTGCAGGGATGATCAACCTTCGTCAGGGGCTTCGGCCCGACAATGATGGCGAGACGAACCACGGCGAAGCTCGTCAGAGCGAAGACGGGTAGGCTACTCCGGAATTCCGCGTGATACCCCGTCACGCCATGGCGTGACTGCGGGGAGCTTCATTGTTCTCCCCCCACAAACCGCTTTTTCTTCAATCCACAAGGGATGCATCCCTGAGGCGCGTGAAAAGGAGTCTTCCAAGCATGGCCAAACACTCGCCGTCCAGATATTTTTCGGCACTTGCCTTGAAGAGGACGGAGCATTTTGCCGGGAACTCCTCATCCCCGTCATTATAAAGGAGTAAGAGTGGGATTCGCGGCAGGGCATTGAATTGAATGGCCGCGTCATAGTCCGGATCGATATCGGGTGCGTAACCCCCCGCGGTCTTGCACGAGGTTTCAAGGGACCCAAGATTCCCTTCAAAGTGACGCACAATGGCGCGTTCCACTTCGTTCTCGAAATATACTGTCAGAGGCCCCGTGTCTTTGAAGTCCCTGTAGGAGACCCAGTTTTCGCCCACGGGTGTTTCCTCCGGGCACATCAGGAGGTATTTGCTCAGCGCGACACACACATCGAGGGAGGGTTTGTCTCCACCAGGATCTGAAATGCCCTGCGCGGAGACCCTGTAAGGGGTCTCGAAGAGGACTATTTCGATGGTGCCTTCGCTGTACTTTGCGCCGAGCATTTTTTCGACGGCCTTGAGATCGATCTTAGCTATCCGTGTCAGATAATCCTCATATGTCCTTTCAAATACGCTCGTTTCAGATGACATATCGTTCTCCGAAAATCATGAAAAGTCCTCTGAGAGAATTTTGTCCATGGCGGCCACGAGAACATCTGCGTCGCTTTCGGAAAAGGGCATGGGCGGCCTGATCTTGACCACATTGTGATAGGGCCCGTCCGTGCCGAGGAGAATGCCGCGGTCACGCATGCGGTTGGCGATGAAGGAGGCCTCCTCGCCGGCCGGTTCGAGGGTCTCCCGGTCCCTGACCAGCTCTATGCCTGCAAACAAACCGGAGCCGCGCACATCCCCTACGATCGGGTAGCGGTCCTTAAAGGGGCGCAGTCCTTCGATCAGACGGTTGCCCGAACGCAAGGCGTGGCCCTGCAGATCTTCCTCCTGAACAATATCCAGGACGGCCAGGCCGATGGCGCAGGACACCGTGTTTCCGCCGAATGTGCTGAAAAATTCCATGCCGTTATCGAAAGCCTCGGCAATTTCGGGTGTGGTGACCACGGCGCTGACAGGGTGGCCGTTTCCGATAGGCTTGCCGAGCACGACGATATCCGGCACGACACCCTGGGCATCGAATGCATAAAAATGCGTGCCTGTGCGGCCGTATCCCGTCTGAACCTCATCGGCGATACACAAACCGTTTGCTTTGCGCACATGTCGATAGACTTCGGCAAGGTAGCCGTCGGGAAAGAAAATCTGCCCTCCCACGCTGGGGCAGCTCTCGGCGATGAATCCGGCCAGACCGGTTCCTTTGTCGTTCAATGCCTCGATGATACGCAAAACCTGCCGGGCATACCGGGTTGCCGCCTGAGGATCATCCGCCTTGTAAGGCCCGCGGTAGACATCGGCCACAGGTGCCGTATGCACCCATGGCGGCGCACCGGCTCCGCCCGGTCCATCGTGTTTGTAAGGGCTGATGTCGACGAGCGATGTCGTGTGACCGTGGTAGGCCCCTTCCAATACGATCATATCGCGCTGCCCGGTATAGGCGCGGGAAAGACGAAGCGCCAATTCATTTCCCTCACTGGCCGAATTGACGAAGAAGCAGACGCTGAGGGGTTCCGGCATGGTGGCGCACAGCCGTTCGGCATATTGGTTGATGAAATCGTGCAAATAGCGGGTATTGGTATTGAGGACCGTCATCTGCCGTTGTCCTGCCTCGACGACGCGCGGATGACAGTGTCCGACGTGTGGCACGTTGTTGTAAGCGTCCAGGTATTTCCGGCCGGTTTCATCATAGAGATATTGCATCCAGCCGCGTGCGACCTTGACAGGGTCCCGGTACCCGATGCTCAGATTTCGGCCGATACGTTTTTTTCTTATCGCGAGCGTTTTGGCCTTGGTGGGCTCTCGAACCGGAAAGCGGTGTTCGGGAATCTGAAGGATGAGATTCGGATCGGGTGAGTAGGCTTTCCAGACCGGGCGTTCAACGGCCCGGCAAACGCCTGGAAAGTCGTCGTCCAGGTCGAGCAGGTCCGTGATGATCTGGAAATGCACATGGGGCGGCCATCCGCCGTTTTCGTCCGGAGAACCGATGGTCCCGATCTCCTGCCCGGCCTCAAAGAAACACCCTTTTTGAAGTCCATCGATCGATGCTTTGCCGAGGTGGCCGTAAAGGGTGTAAAAGGGGGCCCCGTCGTCCGCATGGTGTTCTAAAAGGATGACGGGCCCGTCATCCCGGTCTTTTTTGTTGTCGGCAAAGGCATACACGGTGCCTTCAAGCGGGGCGTAAACGGGTGTCCCCGCCTCGGCGAACAGGTCCATGCCTATATGCACGGTGCGGTCATCGCCTGCGAAGGCATCATCGGCCTTAAACCGGGGGGCCGTATAAAGAAGACGGGGTTCGTCATAACGGCCGACGCCCACCCGAGTGTTCGCCGAAGTCATTTTTTCGAAAAGCCGTGTTGCCAGACCGGTTTTTTCATCATTCTCCTGGAGGCCGCTCACCGTGGGGCTGCCGATACTTAGGTCGAACACGACGCAGGGTTCTGCGCTCAGGTCCATGCCCAGCAGAGGCGAAAAGGCGTTCGCGCGGTGTTTCAGCCATTGAATCACGGATTCTGTGCGGGGGACAGGGGCGAGCCCGCAGGCGTGACGGAATGTCGCTTCTGCAAAATGGGGGTGAATCTCCGCCAGGATCGGCAGGGTGTTACGGATCGGCTGCTGGCTGATGGTGAGGTATTCATCATCGGGACGCTGCCGTTGCTGGTGCGCTGACATGCAAGTGCTCGCACAAAGCCGCATGCAAATCAGACCCGGGAGGGCTGAGATTTCATTTTCTTCAAGAGAATTTTCTGCGTGATAACCCTGCACGATGTGCGCGGCGGTTGCGAGGGGATCGGATTTGTCGAGAATCGCGTAGGCGACGGCGATGGCAAGACCGCCCACCGTGTAACTGTAGACCATGTCACCGAAGTCAATGAGGCCGACCACCTGTTGGTTTCGTGTGAAGAGATCCTCCCCACCTCCTACGATGACATTATAATCGTTGGCATCGTTGTGAATGATGCTTTTGCGCAAGCCGGGAAGCAGAGGCGCGATGTCACGTTGAAAGTCGGCAGCGCATTTTTCCACCACCCCTCTAAGTTCCGGATCAGGGATCAGATCCTTGTATTCCTGCACGACCTGGAGGGCCTTTGCAAGGTCCCAGTGAAAGTCCCGGTGGGCCCCCGGGTGTTCGAATTCGGAGAGGGCCCGGTCCACCTGGCCGACACAACGTCCGAGGTCCTGCAGGAGGTCGGGGGAGTGTCGTCTGACCTTGGCAAGAGGGGTTCCCGGAAGATATGACACCAGACGCACATAATGTTGGGACCCGGATGAGGAATGGACTTCGTCGATGAGACTTCCGGATTTTGAAGGAAAAACCTGAGGACAAAGGGCATTGCGGTCGAACAGGTGAATCAGCGCCTGATTCTGGGTTTCGAGCATGGCGCGATCTTCCAGGGCGTTCGAGATCTTTAGGACGAAGTGTTCGCCGGATTCGTCGGACAGGTGAAAATTTTGATCCCGCTCACTCGGCAGTGCCGTGGCCTTGGCCCGAATGCCATATAAATCCCCGGCCAGTGTGACCGCGTCCGTTTCGGTAAAATGGGGAGCATGCTTAAGAAGTTTCATGATCTTTCCGCCTTCCATAAAATAAAGATATATCAGACAGGATAAACAGGATTGACAGGATGTTACTGATTTTTTAGAAAGTAAACAGTAAACCCAAAGGATCGTGCTATCCTGTCAAAAATTTTGGAAAAAGGGAAGGATTTGTCGATAGGCTTTTTGTGGCTTTCCGTCTTTTGGAAGAGGTAAAAGGGGGCCGCGGCATCCTTTCATACGTCCCAAAGTTTCCGGGTTTTTCCGCGGCCGGTCGTTTTGAGAACATTGTCATGCCGCGATTTTTTGTCGTCTTTGCTGACGGCTGCAGCACGAATCCATGAATAAAATTTTCCGGTTGAGCACGAACTAAACACAGAGATACTTCTTTCTGATCTCCTCGTTCTCTTTAAGATCCTCTATGCTTCCATGATAACGAATCGATCCGTTATCGATGACGTAGGCTCGGTTGCTGAGATTTAACGCTACGTTGACATTCTGCTCCGCCAGGAGCACAGTCAGTCCTTCATCCTTAAGCCTGGAAATCCGTTCTGCCAGGTCTTTTACGATGATTGGCGCCAGGCCTTCTGTGGGTTCATCGAGGAGCAGAAAATCCGGATTTGTCATCAGCGCGCGTGCGATGGTCAGCATCTGCTGTTCGCCCCCGCTCAGAAAGCCTGCCCTTCGGGAATCGATGCGCTTGAGGGCAGGGAACATACCGTAGACGCTTTCCCTGTTCCAGATGGCGGTTCCGTCATGTTTCCTTTCGGATATTTCGAGGTTTTCATCGACCGTAAGGTCTGCGAAGACCCTCCGATCGTCGGGCACATACCCGATGCCTTTACGGGCAAGGATATAAGCCTTCTTCCCTGTAACGGGTTCCCCTTTGAAACGGATCTGTCCCTGTCGAGGCGGGGTCAGGCCCATGATGGATCTCATGGTCGTACTTTTCCCGGCCCCGTTTCGACCCAGAAGGCAGACGATTTCACCTTCGGAGACGTGCAGGGAAACTCCGAAGAGAATATGACTCAGGCCGTAATAGGTATGGATCTCCTCAACATCCAGCATCAATCGGCACCTCCCAAATAGGCTTCCTGGACCAGTTTGTTATTTCTCACCTCATCGGGCTCGCCCTGGATAAGGGTCTCGCCCTGCTGCATCACCATAATCTTTGTCGCGACAGCGAAGACCAGTTCCATGTCATGTTCACAAAACAGAATGGTCAGGCCCAGGTCGGATGAAAGCTTTTTGATGAGTTCTATGGTGATTGAAGTCTCCTCCGGGGACATTCCTGCGGTGGGTTCGTCAAGGATCAGGAGTTCGGGGTCGTTGCCCAGGGCGATCGCCATCTCCAATACCTTCTGTTCCCCGTGGGAGAGGGAACCGCTTACCCTGTCGGCCTTGTCAAGGAGTCCGACACTCTCGAGGATTTCCTTTGTTTCGGTCTTCACGAGGTTCCGGGAAGGCAGGAATAGATTGGAAGTCCTTTTCTGGTGGGCAAGAACAGCCACCTGAACATTCTCGAAGACGGTCATTCGCTGAAAGATATTGACAATTTGAAAGGAGCGGCTGATTCCCTTCCTGCAGATCTCGTAGGGGGGAAGCCCGAGTATCGACTCATCCTTGAAAAGGATTTCTCCTTCATCCGCCTTTAGCTGCCCGGTGATAAGATTAAAGAGGGTGGTCTTTCCCGCGCCGTTGGGTCCGATGACTGCAACGATATCTCCGGTTTCGACGACGAGACGTGCAGCTCTCACAGCGATAAAACCGTCAAAAGATTTACGTAGACTTTCAACATGTAGCATCTACTTCTCCTCCAGCGATATGTCGCTGCCACGCGCTTTGAATTTTTCAATAAAATAACCGAGAGCGCCTTCGGGTAAGAAAAAGATCAGGAGCATCAATATGATTCCCAGGATCATGGTCCAGTATTCCGTGTATATCCCCACCATTGTCCTAAGCGAGACCATAATGCCTGCCCCCAGCATGGGTCCCAGGAATGTAAACCATCCTCCCAGAAGGCACATGATCAGCATTTCCATAGAGAGGGTCCAGAACAACAAGTCGGGGAAGACCGAACCCTCCACAACCATAAAGAGGCTACCCGCAACACCTGCGAAAAAACCGGCAATCATCAAACCGATGAGCTGGTGCTTTTTCACATTGATGCCGATGGCTTCACCTCTCTCCGGGTTGTCCCTGATGGCCTGAAAGGCCCTTCCGAAGGGTGATTTTATGATGAGGAGCATGAGGATCAGACAAACGGCCGTGATGATGACCGTAAAAAAATAGGCGCCTTTCCCGGACGAAATCAGGTCCGGCAAAGGGATTCCATGGATGCCGTCATCGCCTGAAGTAAAGGAATACCACCGGAAGATGATCGCCCACACCAGGGATCCCAGAGACAGTTGGAGCATGCCGAAGTAGAGTTTGGAAAGGCGGATGCAGATGAGGCCCATGACCAGACTCAGCAGGGTGGCGACGGCAGGGGCGACGAGGAAGGCCATCCATGCCGGAAGGGTCGTTTTAGTCAGCATCAGGGCGGCGCCGTATGCCCCCACGCCGTAAAAAACGGCGTGATGAAACTGATACATCCCGCCGAATCCGAGGACCATATTGAGGCTGGTCGCAAGCAGACCGGTGACCAGTATCAGGGCGAGCATGTAGACATAGAACCTTGATATGAAAGAGGGGAGAATCAGGAAGAAAACGAACGCCAACACTATGAATACAAGTGATTTTCGACTAATCAATCCGCTGAACAAGATACTCCCTCCTTACCATGTGGATTTTAGCAGTCCCTTGGGACGGAAGATGAGGACGGTCACAACGGCGACATAGGGGAACACGATGGCGAACTGCGGCCATACAAGGATCCCGATAGAGTCCGTCAGGCCGAAGATGAGCGCGCCGAGCAAAGCGCCCCAGATATTTCCCAGCCCCCCGATAATAACGATGAGGAAGGCCTCGATGATAATCGTGTGGTCCATACCCTGTGTGATATTTTGTGTCGGGGCGACCAAGGCTCCACCGAGTCCGGCAAGAAAGCAGCCGATGATGAATACGGCGGCGAAGACCCAACTCACGTTGATTCCCACCGCTCCCACCATTTCTCTGTCGACGGCAGCCGCCCTTGAGATCTTGCCTATTTTTGTCTTGTTGGTGAGGAACCACAGACCGAGGGCGACAAAGGGACCGAGGATAAGGAGAAAAAGGTTATAACGGGGGAAAGGAAGACCGAATATGGAAAAGGACCCCTGAAACATGAGCGGAGCCGTGAGAGAGCGATAGTCCGATCCGTAGACGAGTTTTACCAGATCTGCAAATACAAGCGAAAAAGCGAAGGTAAAGAGCAGGAGCATCAGGTGCTCCCTCTCATAGAGGTGGCAGAAAAGTCCCCTTTCTACGATGAGGCTGATCAGGCCCACCCCCAGCGGGGCCAGAATAAGGGCAAGCCAGAAGCCCGGTCCCGATCCGATAAGGGTGGCGAAGGTGTAAGCCAGAAAGGCCCCGATCATATAAAGTGATCCGTGAAAAACATTGGGGATCCTCAGTACCCCCAGAACAAGGCTCAGGCCGGAAGCGACAATAAATAGAATGGTCGTCCTGCTCAGGCCCACAAGGACCTGCTGGGCCAAGGCTGAGAGCGTGACGGTCGATGCCAGTTCCATCTCGGTTCCTTTCCATTTTTCTGAACCGCAAAGTCGCGAGGGACGCAAAGTTTTTTTCGAATCGGAACGAACGATTAGAAAAAAATATATTTTGGCGTCTTGAGCGAAGCCCCGCACGCGGGTCAGGCTGGGCGATCGAAGCTCATTTCAACTTGAGATTACGAATCGATATTTGCGAATCGAAGTCCCAAGATTGACGATTATCCGCTATCCGCCTTTGCCGGACGATCCTCTCCCGTCCGGGCGGGAAGGTGAGGATGCCGGCGAGGCGAATCGCGCCGGAATATGCATATGCAAAGGCGGGTTAGGCGATGGCACGATTCCGCTCCAAATGCCCGATCCCGCCTCGATGTGACTGCAGAGAGTCTATTTTCCGCGCATTTTTTTGATTTCTTCGATCGACGGCATCAGTTCATCTCCCGGAATGGTGACAATATCGGCGGCGATCAGGAACTCGTACTCGGGAACTTTCTTGGTGAAGCCCATGAACATGGGGAGCATGGCCTGATGATCGTAGGCCCGCATGGTGACCTTACCCACAGGGCTGTCCACGGCCATGCCTTCGAGGGCGTCGATAAACTTTTCCGTATGGATCTTTCCCGCTTTCGTGTAACTGTTCTCGATGAACTTTGCGGTCAGATATCCGTAGAGCGCGCCCACTGTGGGATAACGGTTGAAGGTCTTTCTGAAGTCCGCCACGAATGCCTTGTTCTCGGGGGTTTCCGGGAAATAGAAATGGTAATTGGAGGTCCCCAGGACACCTTCGGGTGCATTGAGACCGAGGGGTCTAATGGTGGCAAGTTCCGTGGCGGTATGCAGATAAAAAGGGATTTTTTTATGGAGGCCGGTGTTCATCGCCGCTTTGAGAAACGGGACATTGTCGCGCCCGCCCGTGCAGACGATGAGCGCTTCCGGTTTGGCGGCCAATATCGCTGTGATGTAAGGTGTGAAATCCGGTTCACCTACTTTCCACCATGACTGGCCCAGGAGTTTCACCCCGGGTTTCACCTTCTGGAGGGTGTTCCAAACGTCCTTCCCGATGGCATGCCCGTATTCGTAATCATCGCCGGCTATCCAGTATTTCAAATAGGGTTTTTTCGCAAGGCCGACGGCGGCGGCTTTTCCCGCCATCATGGTATTCTCCGTGATGCCGAAAACGTAACGGTGCCCTTTTTCCCCTGTGATCTTAGCACTCTTGGAGAAGGTGCAGAAAAAGGGCAATTTTTCTTTCTTGGCAAGATCGGATACGGCAAGGGCAAGAGAGCTGTTGATGGTACCCATAAGGATATCCACGTTTTCTCTCATGATCAGTTCTTTGGCCGCGCTCAATCCGATGTCGACTTTGAACTTGCTGTCTCGGGTGACAATCTCTATCTTTCTGCCAAAAATGCCGCCGTTCGCATTGATTTCGTCCGCAGCAACCTTAAACGCATCCCGCACATCGTTTGTGTACGTACTCGGCGGTCCGCTGTAACAGTCTATCATGCCGATCTTTATTGTTTTTGCTGCATGGGTTGGGGTGACCGTGACCATCAAACCAAAAACCGCAATCATACAGACCGTTAGCAAAGACACCTTTTTCACGATAAAGCCCTCCTATTTATTGGGTTTTGTGAACAAAACAAACGTGTATGCGCTTTGGTGGACCTGTTGACAAACGACGCAGCCGGATGCAATAATAATTTTATTTTAGTTTGCTAAACCTACCAAGTGTAAATCATGACTGTCAAGCTTTTAGCTATATTTTTATGTGGTCATGAAACTCTATAACTTTATGATTTATTCAGGTAAATAAGTCTGGAGTGGCTACTGGTCCATGTGATCCTCCGGCCAACCATTGAAGATAAGAGATGATAGAGACGTTCGAATCAATTATCTGCGCATTGATGGCACCGGACACGCCTGAGAAACTCTCTTTTGATTTCCATCCAACCGATCACGATGACACCCCACAGAATCTGAACACTGCTTTTCTCATCCTTCTGGCAGGCAGCACGCACCCCTTGTTCAAAAGCGCAAAACGTTTCTTTAAAAGCCTGTCAGAGTCATCCGAAGGCGCCGACACGGCACTGTTTTACGAAAAAGGATTAGAGCTTGTCCCCCGGGAAATTGAAAATGTATGCAAGCATGATCCCGATTTTGCGGATCGCTTGAATCGGCTTCACGAGTGGGTTTCTGATAGCCGAAACCTGGAGGATGTCAACCGGGCGGCTGAAAAATTCTGGTCCGTCTTTTTCCCTGAAGGATCCGGAATTCTGGAAAACAGGCAGGAACGAATAAAGGCCTTACGGTCAAAACGGAAAGTCACCGTCACAAAACTCAATGCGGATCCCATCACGGACCCGGCCCGTCAAATGCTTTTTACCTCGAATGTCCTCCTGACCATTCCTCCGACAATGAAGCCCCTTTCGGAGCTTCAAACCAGCGACGATCTCAAGGGGGCGGTCTCTGAAATCATGCAGGAACGTCCGTTGTATTGGTATGATCATCCGGTTCAGATCGGCGTCGAAGAAAAAAACAATGAAGTACTATACGGACTCAGAGGCCTGGAAGCGGCCTTTGAGTTTGAAGAAAACCACGGTCAACTCCCACGGGGATCCAGACCCATTTGCGTATTATCGGTCTCGGTAACCCATAAAGGTCTCCAGAGGGTGGCAAAAAGATATATCGAAGAGGAAACTGCTCGATCGGGAGGACTCAATAACTTAGACCTCTACGTGTTTACGGAAGCAGACACAAAGCGAATCATACATGAAATTTTTGTTCCGGCCGCAGAGCATTATTTGCAGTGTGCGGATGCAGACAGCCTCCTGAAAATTTTCGGTGTTGATGGTGATTATGGAAGACACTATAGTTTCTTAAAGGCCATCGCCGCCCTTTGGAAAGTCTTTGTCAATCCTGACATAAGGGCGACATTTAAGATCGACCTTGATCAGGTCTTCCCTCAAAGAGAGCTTGTTGATGAGACGGGTTCTTCTGCTTTCGAACATTTCAAAACGCCTCTGTGGGGAGCCTATGGTAGAGATGCAAATGGGCATCCTTTGGAACTGGGCATGATAGCCGGGGCCCTTGTAAATGAAAAAGATATCTGCAAATCTTTATACACCCCCGATGTGTCGTTTCCCGATCATACTCCCTTTTATGATGAATTCTTTTTTTTCAGCACGTTGCCCCAGGCGCTCTCGACCGAAGCAGAAATGATGGGACGTTATATTCCGGGCGACCTGGACGGCCGAACGGGCTGCCTGCAACGCATCCATGTGACCGGTGGAACGAACGGCATTCTCGTTGACAGCTTGCGCCGCCATCGACCTTTCACACCCTCTTTCATGGGCAGGGCGGAAGATCAGGCATACATCCTTTCGGTGATCGGGAATCCCGGAAAAAAACTGGCTTATGTCCACAAAGACGGTCTCGTGATGCGGCACGATAAAGAAGCATTCGCTCAGGAGGCGATTGAATCCGCTTTTCTCGGGAAACTGATCGGTGATTACGTCAGAATCATCCTGTTCTCAGGATATGCCGGGGTCCTCACCGATGATATCAGAAAACTCAAGGAGGCCATCGATCCATTCACGGGATGTTTCGTATCGGTCATACCGACAACCATCGTGTATCTCCGGTTTTGCTTCAAAGCGGCACGCTTCTTTGAGATGGGAAGACATGACGAGGGGGTTCAATTCATCAGAGAGGGTGCAAGGCGCATTATGAATGCTATGGATTTTGTGAGCGGCGAGGAAAACAGGTTAAAGCAGATTTACGAAAGAGAACGCCTGGGCTGGAATTTATATTATGATACGATCTTGGCGGTTGAAGATGCCATTGAGAATGAAGACGGTTTTGCACAGGAATTGAAAAGAAAATTAGAAGATATTATCGATCAATGTGCGATTAAAAATTAGACAGGATCAACAGGATTCACAGGATTTTTATGCCATTTACTGAAGAGAGCTAAATGGAAGAAACTCAAAAGATCCTGTTGATCCCGTTCATCCTGTCAAAAAAATATTAAAAGGGTTCAGTCATTAGACTCCCTGGACAGGATCTCCCTGATTTTTTTTGATACCTGAAACAGATCCAGGGGTTTTTGAATAAAATCGGTGCAACCTTTTTCGAGAATTTCTTCGGCAATATCTTCGTAGCTGTATCCGCTCGAAAGCACGACCTTTATCTTTTTATCGAACTGTTTCATGCGTTCATAAGTCTCCAACCCATTCATCTCCGGCATAATCATGTCCAGGATGACCAAGTCGATCGGAATTCGGCCCTTGCGCAGGACCTCGAGTGCCTCATTTCCGCTCCGGGCCGTCACGATCTTGTACCCGATTTTCGTCAACATCGATTTAAAGGCCTTCAGAATATAAATTTCATCGTCTACGACAAGAATCGTTTCACGACCTCGTTGCGGTATTTCGCTGGTCGCTTCCTCGACAACAACCGTTTTATCCGATGCCGGGAGGCAGATGTAAAACGTCGTGCCTTTTCCCGGTTTACTTTTGAAATCGATAATGCCGTCATGATTTTGAATAATACCGAAAGCCGAAGCTAGTCCCAGACCGGTTCCTTTACCCATGCCCTTGGTCGTAAAAAAAGGCTCGAATATCCTTTTCTGAGTCTCGGCATCGATGCCCGAACCGGCGTCTTTTACGGATACCTTGACATAGCGACCGGGTTTGACCTGAAAGGGCTTCACAAAACGATCATCAAGTATGACGTTTTCCGTTTGAAGGTATAGGGTGCCTCCCGGTTCCATCGCCTGCCAGGCATTGAGATAGAGATTCACCAGGACCTGTTGGATCTGATTGCGGTCGACCTCGACGGTCCAGAGGTCCTTCTCGTATTTGCCGACGATTTTTATTTCTTTTTTTGTGCGGCCGAACAGGCTGGATGATTTTTGAACAACCTCGTTCAGTTTCGTCGTCTTGACCAGGTATTTTCCACCCCTGGCGTAACCAAGAAGTTGCCGGGTGAGGTTGGCGCCGCTCTCAACACAACTCTCAATACTTTTCAGATTTTCATGAAGTTCATTGCCTGAATCGATGGACATTTGCAGAAGCGAGACATTGCCCTGAATACCCATAAGCAGGTTGTTGAAATCGTGTGCAATCCCTCCCGCAAGGGTGCCAATGGCCTTCAAGCGCTGGGCCTGTTGAAGATTTTCCTCCAGTTTCCGCCTTTCCTCTTCCTCCCTCAGGCGTTCAGTGGCGTCCCGTCCGATACCTCTGAAACCGGAAGGCTTTCCGGCCGCATCGCGTATGAGTGAGGCCGATAGTTCGATAAAGCGCTTATCCCCGTCCTTTCGCTTGATCCATAAATCTATGGCGGTTCTGGGCATGGAAGTGGTGAAAATTTCGTTAAAGATTTCGACAGCTTTTTCTGCAGACTTCTGCTCCAGGAATTTCCGGAAATCCATGCCGAGTAGTTGGTCTTTGGACCAGCCCAGGGCCCGGGATGTGGCATCATTGAGAAAAGTAAAGCTGCCCTTAAGGTCGGTTTCAAAATAGCCTTCTTCTATGCTTTCAAGAATATTCCGGTATTTTTCCTCTTTTTCGCCCAGGGCCGCCTCGGTTTTCAAACGTTGTTCCACTTCTTTCAAGAGTCGGGCGTTGGTTTCTTCGAGGTCCGCGGTGCGCCCCTTAACCAGTTCCTCGAGGTGTTCCCGATATTGTAACAATTCACGCTCTACTTTTTTTCGCTCGGCAACGTTACGCATGGATCCGATAATCTTTATCGGTTTGCCCTGATCATCAATCTTCAATATCGAATTGAGAGAAAAACACTCAAAATTTCCGTGCTTGTCCTTTAGCATGATTTCATAATCTTCCACCTTGTGGTTCTTTAGGATTTCTTCAACAAACGCTTCTCTGAAGGAAGAATCCTTATAAAAACCATAAACATTTTTTCCTATCAACTGCTCGCGTTTATAGGAGGTGATCTTTTCAACGGAAGGGCTCACCTCCAGGATCGTGCCGTCCAGCGTGATTTCATAATAGGCATCCTGTATGTTTTCGAATATGCCACGGTATTTTTCCGTGCTCTCCATGATGGCGTCTTTCATTAAATGAAATGAGTCGGCGGTCTCCTGAATTTCTTTGTAAGCGGAATGTGTGTCAAATCGCTTCTGAAGGTCATTGTTTTTGACAGCCAATGCTTCCTTTTCGAGATTGGCAATCGGTCGAATGATACTGCGAGAAAAAATAAGGGCGATAAGGGTCGCAATAGCCGAAATGATCAAAGTGAGGAGAGTATTTGACAGTCGGTTCTTCTTCAGTCCTCCCAGATAATCGTCTTCGGGGAGGTGGACCCCGATGATCCAGGGCCACTGGGAAATGGAGAAAGGCGTCAGCATGGCGTGATAATTGAGGCCATTATGCTCGAAAGTGGCAAAACGTGAATTTTTTAAAACATACCGGCCGTTGTTATGCTGTTCCAGATTTAAAGCCGTGAAGGCCTTGCGACTCAAAATATCATCCAGTTCCTGAATTTTTACAAGCCTGGAAGAGTTCGATTCCGAATCTTCGGTGGTTTTGATTTTATCGAGATCGGGAAATGCCACGACATCCCCGTTGTTGTTAATCATGAACGCTTGGCCGTTTTTTCCGATATTAAGATTGCCGATAAACGTGGACAGTTGGTCGATTTCAATGTCAACGCCTACGATTCCCTTGAGCGTTAAGGCATCGTCATAGGTCGGACCGGAAATGGTGATCCCCGGTTTCTGAGAAGTAAAGAAGATATAGGGATCGGTCCACACGATACCTTCTTTCGCTAGAGACTTCTTATACCAGGGACGTGTTCTCGGGTCATAAGGATCGCCCGGATCCAGCTCTTGGGCGATGAATTTCAGGTCTTTATCACGCCAGATTAACCTCACTTTTCTGATGCCGTTGTTGTGCAGAATGATTTTTGTCCGAAAACCGTCCGGTGAATACTTTGAATGACGGCTCACATAGTAAAAATCCCCATTGGGTTTACCGAGATAAATCCCTGCGAAATGAGGGTAGATCGCCAGTTGGTCCAGGAAATACTGCTCCAGTGCCTGAAAATCGGCTTTATTAGTGCTGACGACATTGGCCGTCAGCAGGCGTCGGGTCAGCACCGCCGCTCCATGGGCATGGGCAAGATGGTTCTGAGACTGTTCCATCGCGAGATCGGCAATGTTTTCCATGATATCTCGGGCATGCTGGTTCAATACCTTTTGGGACGACACAAATGTCGATGTGGTTGTGATGACATACGTCCCCCAGATCAGTACAAGAAAACCGATAATAAGGGCCCAGCGAATCGAAAGTTTCATGCCGTTACTCCAATCTGAATATGCATTTATGAATGAATTCCCGGTCGAAATAAATCTTAATGGTTTCCTAAGGTGTCTTATTTTTACCACGAAGAACACGAAGGGCTATAAAAATATATGATATTCCTTATAGTTGCATGAAAAACATGACAAAGGATTACTAAAAACAACAGTGACAGCGGATTCCTAGACTTTACTAGCTCTCAAAAACCGCCAGGATTTTTTACCGTGATGTCAGCTTAATCTCGATGCGTCGGTTTTTACGGTAGGCCTCAGGGGTATCGACCGGATCAATCGGGTGAAATTTACTGAACCCGGCTGCGACCATACGATTTTGGGGAATACCCTGGTCCGCCAGGAATCGAACCACCGCCACGGCCCTTGCCGTTGAAAGTTCCCAGTTTGAGGCAAAGCGCTCGTTATGAATCGGCACACGGTCTGTGTGTCCGTCCACCCTCAGAACCCAGTTGATGTCACCCGGAATTGTATTCGAAAGGCGCCCGAGGGTCGGTGCCATTTTCATCAGGTGTCCTTTGCCGTTGTCTCCAAGTTCTGCGGACGCGGACTCGAAAAGCAACTCCGCCTGAAGCACGAAACGATCCCCTTCGATCCGCACATAGGGGCTATCGCCGAGAATTTCTCTCAGGCGACCGAAAAACTCGGATCGGTATTGCTCCAATTTGTTGACCCGCCGCGCCAGTTCGATGTTCAATCGTTTTCCCAGTTCCTTGACCTCAGCCTCTCGGGCCAATTTATCCGCTTCCGCCGTTTCAAGTGCACGGCCGATTTCTTGCAGTTGGCGTCTCAGATTTGCCATTTCCCGGTTCAGCAGGGCGAGTTGCGCCCTTGCATCGGCTGAAAGCCTCTTTTCTTTTTCAAGGGCCTGTTTCTGATCTCCCACGACAACGGAAAGGGCCTGGATGCGGATGTCTTTTTGATCGATTTCTTTTTGCGCAAGAAAGGTGCGTTCCGTCTGGTCGGAAAGACGGGCCTCCAGGGCCATGGATCGATCCCGAAGGGCCCCTATCTCGGTCGTTTTTGATTCCAGGGCCGATGACAGACCACCGACGCGTTGCTCCAGGGACGTACGTAGACGCTGGAGGGCATCGATATCCTCTTGAAGGCTCGCGATGAGGTTGAGTTTTTCCTTGAGTTCCTTTTTGTCGACCTCGGTTTGATGGGATAAATCGGCCACCCGCTCGTTCAGCTCGTGTCTTCGTTCGATCAGATGGTTGACCCTTCCGGTCAGGAGCGTCACCTCATTGGCCAATGCCGTGTTCTTCTTTTGTTCCAGACCCAAAAGCTCAGAAAGCTCGGCCAGGCGTTTGTGCAAAACATCCAGTTCACTTTCCTGACCGGAAAGGATTTCGCTCAGCAGAAAATGGACGACCGCGAAAATCATAAGGACAAAAATAACGACCATGAGGAGCGCGGACAGGGCGTCCACATATCCCGGCCAGACGCTGACCGATTGTGCGGTTTTTCGTCTTCCGCTAAAAATCATCGCGTTTTCCGTTTTTTCCCTGTGCGTCGGAAGGTTCGGGTGAGGTTTCCTGCTGTTTTTCGCCCTGGTTTCGGATCAGGCGGCCCATCCGGCTGATGTTTTCGTGCATTTCCGTCAGGAGGCTCCCGAACTGGTCTTCGATCCCGGAAGCGTGCAGGGCCGGATCACCCTGTTCGATGATCGGTTTTTCCAGCCTGTCGATCAGTTGAGTCACTCCCCACAACCATTCCTCCATGTCGTTGAAAAATCTGTTCTGGGCGTGCCCGGCCTGAATGTCCAGAAAGCCCAGGACCAGGGAACCGCCCAGCCCGAAAAGAGAAGAGCTGAAGGCTGTGCCCATGCCGTTGAGGGGCTGCTGAAGGCCGGTTTTCAATGTCTTGAACAGGAGACTGAAATCCTTGTCGCCCACCTCCAGGCTTCCAATGACCTTCACCACATCGGCAATGGTGCCGAGAAGGCCCCAGAAGGTTCCCAGGAGGCCGAGGAAGATCAGCAAACCGATCATGTAACGGGAGATCTCCCGGGACTCGTCCAAACGTCCGCGGATGCCTTCGAGCACGGTCTGCAGGGACAGGGCGGAAAGCCTGAATCGGTCCCTGTGAATGCCGGAGAGATGCTTTGTAAGGGATTTGAGCAGTCGTGGGCTTTCTTCGGCTACCGAAACACCTATGCCGCCGGTTCGGAACATTTTCATCCAGGTAATCTCAGGCTCCAACCTGATCACCTGGCGCATATTGACGGCGATTCCCACGGCGAGCGCGCAGAGAATAAGGAGATTGAACCCCCAGTTGGCCATGAAAGCGGACTGCAGGGGCGCATACAGCAGGGCACACACGACGCCGACAACGCCAAGATAGATACACATGAAATAAAGGGAATGACGTGGATTACTCATAAGAATCCCTCATTTGGGTGGGGATGATGCTTTAACCTTCTTTACCATGCCCGCTCGTCAAATTCAACTTCGTTGCCGTAGCCACCCCATGGTCCCCATATGGTCCTCATGGCCGTCCTGAAGTATAAGCGGTACATCTTTATGAAGGACACGAAGAGATTAAAAAAAATATCTCACGCCCTGCCTGTCCCGATTTGCGGGGCTTCGCTAGAGACACCAGAGCAATCAGAGAAAAACAAAAGTTGAAATCATTTTGATTATACGGATCTCAAAACATTCCTTTGACATAAAAAAATAACATGACCCCGCACAGCCCCATTTTCAGACCGATGCTGAAAAGATTCCCCACGAACACACCCAGGCCCGCCCTCAATGCATCATTTCTTGCCTTACCGACATACAGTTCCCCAACCACGGCACCTGCAAAGCCACCGATGAAAAGGCCGAACGGGGGGAAGGCAAAGAGGCCTACGATCATACCGAGCATGGATCCCCATACACCCCATTTCGAAGCGCCGTATTTCTTTGCCCCCAGGGCCGGTATGACATAATCCAACAAGAAGACCAATGCCGTCAAGCTTCCCATGATTATTAAGAACCTTGTTCCGAAAGGTTCCCAGTTCCTGGCGAATGAGAGAACGATCAACGACAGGTAGCTCAACGGGGGCCCGGGGAGGATTGGAAAGATGCATCCGATGAGACCGGATACGGCCAGGATCAAACCGGCAATGATCAAGGCAACAGTAAAGGCTGCTTCCATGTATGAAAGATTCCTTTCAGCTTTGAAATGCGCTTGGACTTTTCATAGTAAAGCACAATGCACCGTGCAAGTCTATCCTGCGAATTATTTTAAACAATGAATTTTAGTAACTACTCAGCTAGATAGGCTGTAGGCATTTAGGCTGTGAGGTACCGCAGGAAGGGAACATGCGTGATCATAGGAAACTCAGAGCATTTGAATTGGCTGATGAAGTTTCTAGCTGTGAATCAAAAATTGTGGAAGCCGAGAAGGTTTTGGGCGCTCTGCTTCGATCAATGCGCGGATAGCAAAGGGTTCGGAAACTAATAGCCTTTAGCCTACAGCCTAACCAACCTGAACAGTTACAAATTCTATTGATCAGGAACCGTTCCTGTCTTAAAATGATTTCATCAGTGACGGAGAAGGGCCATGATCCGTTCGATAACACGGAAGACGCCGTTCGTGATTTCATCGAAATAGGGCAGGGGGAACCATACCATGAGTATCTATAAGATCCATCCCATTGTTGTGGGAACCAAGATTTTCGACAAAAGCATGATGACCTATCAATACGGTTACGGCAATCCTTATGCCATCCCCATCTATTGCTGGTATCTGGAAGGGGGAGATAAGAAGGTCCTCGTTGACACCGGAGAAATGAGTCCCATTCAGTCCGATGACAGGGAACAAAAAATCGGAGGTAAAATCTACACCTTCGAGCAGGGGCTCGCGCGTTGGAATCTGACCCCTGAGGATATCGATGTTGTCATTCACACCCACCTTCACAACGACCACTGCGAAAACGACTATAAATGCACTCATGCCGCCTTTTATGTGCACGAAAAGGAACTCGTAAAGGTCCATGATCCCCATCCCCTGGATTTCCGTTACATGGAAGATTTCATCGAGGATATTGAAGAGAACGGACAGATCCGCACGGTGCATGAAGACATGGAGATCCTGCCCGGCATCCGGGTCATGCATACCCCGGCCCATACTGAGGGCGGGATGACCGTCCTTGTGGAGACAGGGGAGGGGATGGCTGCCATCACCGGGTTTTGCGTGATTATGGAAAATCTCCGTCCGCCCAAGGAGATCAGGGCCATGGAAATGGAGGTCATCCCTCCGGGCACGGTCTGCAACGTCTGCGAGGCCTATGATATACTGCTCAAGGTGCGGGACATGGCCGATATCCTTATCCCCCTGCACGAGCCTTCCTTTGCCGCCGTTGATACGATCCCTTGATGCGCAGGGGTCCAAAAGACGTTCCCCGGCTCGCGCTTTTCCGGGAATTTTTCACCATGAAGGTCTTGAAGAGCATGAAGGGAAAAAGATAAATAAAAACTGAAGAAAAGCCCCGGATCATTACGGCCTTCTATCCCACTGATTCATTGCCCGGACACACGAAAACGGCCCCATGGCCTTCCCGGTAACGAGCCCGATTTTCTAAAGAAATAAAATGTTCATTGTGTACACAGTTGACAAAGTGGACAAAATGACTTAAACTCGCCGAGTGATACCATAAAGGAGGTGGGCACCATGACCAGACACATCAGCGCCCGGGAGGCCCGAAACAAGTTTGCAGACCTCATGGGGAACGTGCATTACGGTGGAGAGGAGGTCATCGTCGAACGCTCCGGCCGTCCCATGGCTGCCGTCATCCCCGTTGACACTTATGAGCGTTTGGTTGCAGAACGCCGGACCCGCTTTGAGGTGCTCGATCAGATCCGATCGCACCTTCCCGATGTTTCCCCTGAAGAGATTGAAAGGGACGTGGCCCAGACCGTCAAGAAAGTAAGAACTGCCCATGCAAAAGGTCGTTTTTGACACCAATATCTTTGTAAGCAGTCTCCTGTCCAAAACCGGCCGTCCTGCAATGGTCATCGACGCCTGGCGTGGCGGACAATATCTCCTCGTCACGTCCCCATCCATTATTTCCGAGATCAAAAGGGTGCTCGAAGCCCCGAGAATCCGAAAGAAATATGGTCCGGACCGTGAGCGGATTGAAAACCTCATCCTGTTGCTTGAAAATAACACCATCATTGTCCCCGGCCTGTCGGCTGCGCCAGGTGCCATTCCCGAAGACCCTACGGATGAAATGTTTCTCTCAGCGGCCCTGGATGCAAAAGCCGACCTCATCGTCAGTGGCGACCGGCACCTTTTGGATCTGGGCGAATACCAAGGCATCCCCGTCCTCACGGTTCAGCAATTCTCGGAACGCCTGGACAAACAGGATCCAAGTGTGGGTTCGACGAAATGAATGGCTTATAGACCTTTAGCGACGATCTCACTGATTGCCGAACCTATCTGCTCCCCTGATATGATATGTATTTTCACCCCACCATTTGAAAGCACATAGCCCGGTCCTTTGTGGGAGACATCTTCCTTCATCCCAACATGCTCCACGCCCTGCTCAACCAACCACTCCGCCACACGAATGCCTTTCGCGGTCTCGACTGATCGGTGGGGATTCTCCAGGATTTCCTGTTTTTCGATTTCTTTGTCTTTTCGACGTATGTATACAATGCCAAAGTAAGGCGCTTCACCGAAGTGCAGGCTTATCCGGTCCTTCCCGTCTTCAAGGGGCAAAGCGATCCGGTCATGTGTCCTCTCTTGAGGTTCGTAGTGGATGATTACTTTTTCAACGTGGGTAATCTGATTCCGGATTTTCATTTCAATGTCTTCGCTGATCCGGTGGGCTGTTTTCAGATTTTCCGTGTTTATGGTTACGGTAGCTTGTATATAGCGAAACCGACCTGCATTTCTTCCCATAAGCGCCTTGATTTCACCCACCATCGGCTCGCTTTCTATGATCTCACGGATACTATCCAGGGTGGAAAAGTCAATAGATGCATCAAGGAGCACCCGCATACCGTCAGAGAGCAATTCCCACCCTGCACGGGCGATAAAGATGAGGATCAAGGCCGCACCAATCTGATCGACGGTCACGCCCAAAATATTCACATCGAGGCCGAAATAACTGAGGGTCACCGAAATCAAGACCACAATCGATGAGAGCACATCCACCTGACGGTGCCGGCCCTCGGCAATCAGCGTGGGGGATTCCGTCCTTCTCCCGATAGATATCGCATATTGACCAAAAAGGAGTGTGCCCACGGTTCCGGCAAAGAGCAGTATAATGTAGATTAAAGATATACGGGGCAAATTGCCGGGTCGAGAAAAAATTTCCCGGATGATCTCATAACCGGCAATCAGGATAAAAAGCGCAATGACGATGGATGCGACGTTTTCCAGTTTATACAGGCCCAGTGGGAACGTCCGGGTTTTTTTCGTGGACAGCTTTACCCCACCGTAGATCACAAGGGATGCGACGGCATCGGTTCCGGAGTCAATGGCGCTCGCGGTAATGGCAAGACTTCCTGAAAAAAAAGCAAGAAGGGCTTTCATGACGGCAAGCAAGAGATTCAGAAAGAATGCGTAGCCTGCAACCCTGTGAATCTGTCTGGTCTCGTCAATCCCTGAAAAAGATACTCTTCCCGGTTTCTTGTCCCTGTTTCGAGCCATATCCAGTTTCCCTTCTAATCAAAGGCCAATCAAATAGTATAGTAGAAACAGCACTGAGATTTAAGAAAAAAAACGGTACCTTAAGGCGGTGAGAAAACCTACTTTGCAATGTGAGGGGGACCCCAATTAGATTTGATGTGAAGACAATGAGGAAAAGATCGGTCTGGTGTAAAAAATCAAATTTCTTCATTCGTCCATGCAGTGGTACACGGGTTCGTATCCATCCAGAAATCGGCCATTTCCGGATGAGAACGGGTTAGGACAAAACTAACGGGGCGCCACGTCTATAACGACGTTAGGTTCCTCGATCTTCCCCTGTTTTACCTGGACCAGGGCTTCCTGCAATGCTTCAAAGGGAAACCGTTTCACTCCGATATTCAGGTCGAGATTTTCAACCATCCCGAAGAATTCCTCAGCGTCCTTTTGATTTAAATTATAAAGGGTATTGATGGAGCGCCCCCACAGGTTATCACTATAATGATCAATCATAATCGGAGATGAGCTTACAGGCGCCAGGACGACTGTACCACCTCGCTCCACACAGGCCAGAGCGGGCTCGACCAGGTTACCCGCAGGAGGAAAGACAATGGCTGCATCCAGACTGCAAGGCATGCTTTCTTTGGAGGCGTCTGCGGCCCATATTGCGCCCTCTTTTTTGGCCCTTTCAATATTTTTTATCGACCTGGTGCTGACATAAGTTTCAATGCCGAGTGATTCAGCGACCTTGAGGACAAAATAGGCCGTGGGGCCGAAGCCATAAAGGCCCAGTTTACTTCCCTTGCCGGTACCCGTTAATTTGAAGGCGGCGTAACCGGCGATTCCAGGACACATGAGCGGAGCAATCTCCCAAGGGGCCAGAGAAAGGTGTCCTAATGGCAGGGCATGTTGTTCGGGGATCGTCATGTATTCGGCATAGCCACCGTTTTCATCCCAGCCGGTGGCCTTGAAATCCGGGCAGTAGTTCTCCTGTGCGGACTGACAATATTTGCATGTTCCGCAGGAACTGTATAGCCAGTATGCACCGACCCTGTCTCCGATATTGAACCGACGGACGTCTTCACCGATCTCATCCACCACACCCACGACCTCGTGCCCGAGGACTAAGGGGGATTTTTTCAGTGCGAGATCTCCTTCAGCGATATGAATATCCGTTCTGCAGACACCGCAAACCATGGTCTTCAAACGAATTTCTCCCTTTGAGGGTTGTGGTATCGGAATATCCTCCAGGCTCAGTGGTCCAGATTCTATCGTTGCCTGATCTCTGAGAAGCCATGCCTTCATCTCTTGCATCCTCCTGTGTCGGTCTACTTGGGAGTGGTGTTATCCGATTGGTAGCGGTTTGCTTGCATCCCCTGCATCACGGCGGAAATTCATTCTGAAACATATCAATGTGATGAACCATCAATTTTCGGTGGAGAGTCTACGCCATGTCTTCATGTGTGTCAATCTGCCAGGCACAGGAAATGCCTGTAGAAATTTGAATTCTCCCGCAGAGGCGCTGAGGCGCAGAGATTAAGAACGGTTCATCCCCACGCATGTGGGGAACTCCAGTCGGGCGCCAGGAGAGCCAGGCGGGCGAGCGGTTCATCCCCACGCATGTGGGGAACTCGTTGTCAACGTGTGTGCCTTCAATCCTAACGGCGGTTCATCCCCACGCATGTGGGGAACTCGAAAAGGAAGACCCTTGTGCGTGTTGCCCTGTCGGTTCATCCCCACGCATGTGGGGAACTCTCACAGGCAACTGGAAGACTGATCAAGGAGCGCGGTTCATCCCCACGCATGTGGGGAACTCACCCGATGGTCCCCCGCCCGGATCCTCACGGTCGGTTCATCCCCACGCATGTGGGGAACTCATGTCCTTTGCCCTGAAAGCAGGGAGAAGTCCCGGTTCATCCCCACGCATGTGGGGAACTCGACATCGGTTTATGGTGCAGGCGGGAGCATGCCGGTTCATCCCCACGCATGTGGGGAACTCTTCCGTCAGGTTTAACGGTTCCAAATAAAGGCCGGTTCATCCCCACGCATGTGGGGAACTCGCGTACATTGATTGTATTTTTAGGTCGATTTCCGGTTCATCCCCACGCATGTGGGGAACTCTCGGTCCGGGCGGCCCAGGTCTCGATGGCGCTCGGTTCATCCCCACGCATGTGGGGAACTCGCAAAAAAATAGGACAAAAAGGATTTTAATGGCGGTTCATCCCCACGCATGTGGGGAACTCTTTCAATTTTAAATTCTTCATGCCCATGATTTCGGTTCATCCCCACGCATGTGGGGAACTCGGGGTGTCTGCACTGAAACAATTTCATATTGGCGGTTCATCCCCACGCATGTGGGGAACTCAACCTCCTTCCCCTCTGCGAGTAAGAGGGCAGCGGTTCATCCCCACGCATGTGGGGAACTCTTCAATGTCCTCCGTTAATGCCGTCATAATGACGGTTCATCCCCACGCATGTGGGGAACTCCTACGGCCTCTCCCCTTCAGCGTCTTCAAGATCGGTTCATCCCCACGCATGTGGGGAACTCTCCGTGGCCCACGCCTTTTGATCCGGGGTGATCGGTTCATCCCCACGCATGTGGGGAACTCTGCTCCCAGTCCGACGGCGCGCCGTCGAAAGCCGGTTCATCCCCACGCATGTGGGGAACTCTTGCGCCGGGAAGCGCATATCATCCTCGGCCGCGGTTCATCCCCACGCATGTGGGGAACTCAAGGCCATGGGGATTGGTGCGGCGGCGGTGGCCGGTTCATCCCCACGCATGTGGGGAACTCCTCTTGTCTAGCCACATGCGGCCACATCTATCCGGTTCATCCCCACGCATGTGGGGAACTCGCGACCCCACAAACACGGCGGAGGTCATGAAACGGTTCATCCCCACGCATGTGGGGAACTCAGCATGGTGTTGTCTTCCAGCTCTCGTTTGATCGGTTCATCCCCACGCATGTGGGGAACTCACAGGAACTAGCGCTATGATGCGCATGCTCTACGGTTCATCCCCACGCATGTGGGGAACTCAGGCCCTTGAATCAGGAAGGCAGCAACTCAAACGGTTCATCCCCACGCATGTGGGGAACTCTGCTCAGGGGCAACACGAACGCCCTAACAGAACGGTTCATCCCCACGCATGTGGGGAACTCGGTTCCGGTTATTACGGGATGAGGGAGTTTGGCGGTTCATCCCCACGCATGTGGGGAACTCTGACCCATCATGCCCCGCCTTTCGGCCGCGGCCGGTTCATCCCCACGCATGTGGGGAACTCTTTTTCTCAATCTAGACGCAGGCAGTACGGACCGGTTCATCCCCACGCATGTGGGGAACTCATGCCTATGCCAATTTCAGGATCATCGCTGAGCGGTTCATCCCCACGCATGTGGGGAACTCCGATCTCCTGAACTTGCCGAATTCATTGTTGACGGTTCATCCCCACGCATGTGGGGAACTCCCCCGACATAGCAATCCGGTTCATTGAATGCGCGGTTCATCCCCACGCATGTGGGGAACTCGGCTAAATGGGCCAATTATGGGCTGTGAACAGCGGTTCATCCCCACGCATGTGGGGAACTCCTCCCTATCAAAAGCCATGATAATGACACCCCCGGTTCATCCCCACGCATGTGGGGAACTCTCTCCGCGTGATACTTCCAGCCTGCCGACACACGGTTCATCCCCACGCATGTGGGGAACTCATTTCCGCTGCGACCTGCCAGACGATCGATATCGGTTCATCCCCACGCATGTGGGGAACTCATATCCAATGCCTTCCAGGTGAGATAATATTCCGGTTCATCCCCACGCATGTGGGGAACTCAGAGGTAGGAAGACCAGAGATTAGACTCGCACCGGTTCATCCCCACGCATGTGGGGAACTCGCAAGAAAATATTACACAGTGGTTGATTACCAAGGTTCATCCCCACGCATGTGGGGAACTCTACTCGTGGCTGGGAAATTCAGCAAGGGAACGCGGTTCATCCCCACGCATGTGGGGAACTCGATCCTAATGTCCCCAGTTATTTCGGGGAGGACGGTTCATCCCCACGCATGTGGGGAACTCACGCTTCAAGAGGTAGATGATGAACTCAAGGGCGGTTCATCCCCACGCATGTGGGGAACTCAGAAAAAGCTCTCTTTCCTTTCCTCTCCTTTCCGGTTCATCCCCACGCATGTGGGGAACTCAAGAAATGGCTGCGAATCTTGGGGTTTATTACCGGTTCATCCCCACGCATGTGGGGAACTCGGTTGTCTCCGTAACCAAGTCGTCTGGTTTCACGGTTCATCCCCACGCATGTGGGGAACTCTATGAGAGATGGTATCGTGGGGTTCTTGATGGCGGTTCATCCCCACGCATGTGGGGAACTCCGGCATAACCGCCACCCCATTTTAACCGTGCCCGGTTCATCCCCACGCATGTGGGGAACTCGTCTATACTGCTCCAACGGTGGAGCCGGTGACGGGTTCATCCCCACGCATGTGGGGAACTCAACTGTCAGACCACTGGGAAATTCTTTCATACCGGTTCATCCCCACGCATGTGGGGAACTCGGTTTCATGCGGTCATAGTATCTCTGTAGAAACGGTTCATCCCCACGCATGTGGGGAACTCTCTTCCTGGAACCCGCTGAATTCAGGAAGGTTTTTTATTGTTCAATTTTTCACCAACATATTTCATGATTCCCGCACAAAAAATTTGAATTGTCAAAGAGCAGTACCTCCCTTATTTTCTTTCTGTTCTGGAGGCATAAATGATACCAATCGCAGTCCGTCATACTCTATGGGAACTCGGCGGTTTTTCCCGAAAGTTTGGAAGTCAAACCCCGATTCCGTATTCGTCGCCCAAGCCATGGCGACATTGCCGATTTCAGCCAGGGCCGTTATTTGTTCCCAAATCATCTCCCTGATGCGCTTGGAAACATCTCCGACGTAGACTCCCGCCCGTATTTCAAGAAGCCAGACAGCCAACCTTCCACGAAGTCTGGGAGGAACATTTTCAGTCACCACAACCAGCATGCTCATTTCATTTGCTCCTGTGCCCTTCGTCGCCAATATTTTCCGGCTCCGGGATAGCGGGAGGTTGGGCGTCTTCCGGTGGGAGCGGTGGTTCAATACCACCCGCTCCCAAGATTTCCTCAATCGAGGGAATAATCTTTCTCAAAAGTCGGGTTTGCCGAAAACTATCCCTGCAGGCGATGCGAACTTGCCTATCCGGTTGCGAAGGATTCTTTGCCGCAACCTGGAAGGCCACGGGAACCACCGTATCAAATTTAAAAATGTCTGCAATATCATAAACAAAGGATAAAGGTTTGCCGCTATGGACAAATCCGACGGCCGGTGCATATCCGGCTGCCAGTATTGCTGCCTCGGTTACACCGTAAAGGCAGGAAGTCGCGGCGCTGAGACACTTGTTGATTACATCACCGGCCTCCCAGTTTTTAGGGTCGTAACGCCGACCTTTCCATTTTACCCGGTATTGCCGTGCAAGCAACTCATAGAGTTTTCGAACACGAACGCCTTCAATCCCGCGAAGCTGATCCACGCTCCTTCTTTCCGGCGGCTTCTCACCGAAGCGTATCTCAAACATCTTGCGCACCACCTTGAGGCGCAGGTTTTCATCCAAGGCCAGTTTGGCCTGGTACAGCAATTTGTCCGACCGTGCCCCGCCCGGCTGGCCCGAAGAATAGAGGCGCACTCCGGCTTCTCCCACCCAGATGAGCAGTGTGCCTGTTGTCGCGGCAAGTTTTACGGCCGCATGGCTGACGCGTGTACCCGGCTCCAGCATGATGCAGGCTACCGATCCCACAGGGATATGCTTGCGTTCCCCGTTGACCTCATCCACCACCACAAAGGCACCGTCCCGCACATCGATCCGCCCATAGGAGACAAAGATCATGGACACGCGATCTTTGATGGGGATGGGCTTAAGGGGAACAAAATTATCTTGACTCATGTTCAAATGCCCCTTCGGATAATCGCTTTTCCGTCTCGAGGGTTTGTCCCTTTTTGATGATCTCGCAAGTTGTGACTGACACGTCAGTCCCGGCTTTCTGTCATGTCATAGACACCTTCTGCCAAACGAATAGTCTCCTGCCGAACAGGAAATTTTTCGAAACGGGAATAGGTCATGGGTTTCCTTTGTCTTCAATGTTTGAAGCCGAGCGCACTAGGAATATTTACTGGTTGTTAAATCCTCCTCACCAGCATCAGATAATATTTGCCGATTAAACCACAGAATTGAGATTCACTTTTTTTTAATAAAATATGAAGAATTGCTATTTCTTGGCTTCACATAGTTTTATCCTTCTTTGACCTCGTTCACGTTTGTCGATTGCATAATCTATTGGCTCATCCATTAAAGTGTCTGACCCTTGCTCAAAAGAAACAACCTCTTTCTGGTAAGTAAAATGGTTTAATGCTTTGCCACCAAATAAACCGCTACAGACCTCATCTATGGTTGAAAATACACCCGCAAAAACAGGCACACTCGGGATACAGCTTTTCCTCCCCAGCCAGATGCCCCAATCAGGATTGGACAGTTTATTTTTAAGATCTTCGGCAATTTTTGAATCGACTTCAAGCAGAACAACAAAATCTGCATCACAGAGGTATTGTCGATAAGTTATCACAGCATTCGGGTTAGGTCTCCCCGTTGCTGTTTTAGTATTTTCAACAGTATGAAAATCCTCGATTCGTCTGACATTAATTGGCCAAATTTTTTCTCCGGCCGTTCGTGAACGAGGCAATGCTATTGACGTCATGGAACAATCGGTAACGGCTCCCAAAAAATCATGTTCCTCTACGGAACCTCGGCTCAAGCCTTTTGCAGCGCAACATAAACCGAGCACCGCACTTTTTGTCGGAAACAGACCTGAATTTCGATAGGTGTATTCGCTGTTATACCCCCAAGACTGTAATACACCGCTGAGTCGCAATGCCAAGAATTTATTCGACATATCTCACCATCTCCTCAATGAATTCATCAATATTTCTCTCAGGGATAACGGATCTTGCCAATTCATGCTTGTTCAATTTCCAAATTTCATTTTGCGTTTCTTCTTCTTTCTTAAGGCGCTCAATAGATGTTTTCATAATACCTCTTCCTGCACCTGGCCAAACCGGTTCTTCAAATGCGTTTACAAATTGAATCGGGTGCCCCTCCTTGCGCACAATGCCTAATACGAATGACGGCCTGGCGTATCCATTCATCGAGTTTTTACGGCCTGAATTTGTTGAGGTCATTCCCGGAACGGCTTCCACTGTCGCTTGTACAAAGGCAGACACAACTTTTTTTCTCTCCTTTTGTGTCATACAGGCAAGGTGTTCTTGGTCCTCCAGCATACTCAGATTCAACGCCGCAAAACGGTAGTAAACAGATGAATTAAATTCCAGGGTGCCTGTCATGCCCGCACCTGAGTCCCCTTCCTTTTGCCATTCATCCACAGCGGCAAAAAAGTCTAACTCATTGTCAACTTTGTGTGTTGAAATCGGATGATTGAACATGGCCGCCCCTTCGATGGTCAACGAATGATCACTAGCGACCATACGACCAAAAAGTGCTAAATCTGCGGCATCTTTATTAACGGCGGAATCAATTTTTTTGGCCGCTGCTTTAGTTCTAATTTTTGCCTTTTCCTTGTATTTTTTATCATCTGCTGGAATATCACCCTTTTCCTTGCAAATCGCCGCATATTCTTTTGCTAAAAATTCGAGCTCAGCATGGCTGGTAAAATAGATCGTCTTAACCTTTTTTTCATTCTCAGAATCTAAAGTTGCCAGTGAACCCGCGATTTCTTTTGCCCATTTCAAAGCTGATTCTTCATCTCTACCTATCTTTACAAATTCATCCCTAATCGGCTCGATAATAAGACGACTTCGCTGACCTTCAAAATAAGGACTGATTTCATGAGCATATTCGCGTATCGCCCTTTTCCAACTTTGGCTGGATACTCTGGCACGCTGAATTCCGCCGAAAAATGCGGTTTTGGGTGATCCCAAATCATCACGATTCAAGCAGGTGACCGGTACAGATTGCAAAATATGCATTTCCAAATGTTTCATTGTATCCTCCTGTAAAAAGTCATTGATTAAAACTGTGCTGGTTTAATCATTAACAGGCCAAAGCCAAACCCTTTGGCGGTCCCAATACCCCCGCGAAAAGCTTTTTTAAAAGCGGCTCTGTCGGTTACCTGCAATGCACCTTGAAAGCGAACCCCGATATGCAAACCTTTTTTGCCTTTCCGATTGAAACGATGATTAACAGGTTCTTCTATCCGCAATGGAATGGCCTCTGCCAATTGGAAACCATGGTTGTTGCCCTTCCTTATCAGCCATTCCCGTTGAGACGGCGTGCCCATTAAAGTTAAGCGCCTCCCATTTTTTGTGAAACCTCCATTACCATCCGGCTTCTTTACAGTTTTGGTGGGATTGGCATACAGATCAAAAAAATAATTATTTTGAGAGAGATAATTTTCATTGATTTGAATCATCTGCCATTGCTCGCTGCCACACCAATCCGGTTTTAAAGGGCTATATTGAGATAGAATCAACAATTCCGCGTGGTTTGATTTTTGTATATAGCAACTTAGAAACGGTGTGGGACCTTTATCCTTTTCCCTTTTGATGTTTCGTTCTTTCAATTCCGTATGATGCTCGAACATGGTCCAGGCTTTTTTATGCCACGCGTAATTGTCGTAGATATTTTCCTTGGCAAGCTGTTCGTAACAAACCGTTAATTTGACCAGGTTCATAATTTTATTCCACCTCGCTTTTTCCTGTTTCGACTTTTGGTTCTATCTTTATTTCCAAAACTCTTTTCCCCAATCGAGTTTGATTCTGCCTTTTCTGTATGATGATTGCCAGCCTAGTAAATCATCCGTGAGGTTAATGTAATTGACAGGAATTTCGTCTCTTTGGGCGCGCAGTACCAAACGCCTGACACGGGGGAATATTTCCTCCCCATTTGCGGCTAATGCATACTGAAAATGCTTGGAGATCGGACCGGAATCTCCTTGAGCTATTTTTTCCTTTTCATCTGCACCCAACATCTGGTGACATAGGCTGCCAAAATTACCTGTGTTTGTATTCTTCGGGTGATGCCCGAATAGGCCCCCCACGGTTTGCAGGGCTTTTATATGATAAGGCTTATCGAAATTTAGAAATCGGGCCAATAATGGCCAGGCGGCCTGGGCTTGGTTTTCAATTAAGCCCTTGCGCAGGGCTGCCATTTTGCCTCTGTCACCGGCCATGCCTTGCAGGTACTTTACAAAATTTTCCGCGAATGTTTGGCTCATGATTCCTCCTTTCTTTAAGATTGTGACGGATTTAATAATTGCCATCCTGCTACATATGCTCTCACTTCACGCGGGCTTTCCTGCGAGCAAAGCGTTCGATATGTTTCTCTTGCTGCGCGATTTATTACACCGAGCCATGCTTTTTGCGCTTCCTCACGCTCTTTGTCCCTCTCCGTTCCTAGCAGAGAGATATAATGCATTAATAGGTGACGTTCTTTTTCGATGAGTGTCCAGTAATGTATCAGGTATTTGCTTTTCACTCTCTCCTTAATGAATTTATATTTTTCACTTTCTTTCTTTTTGAGTTTCTCACCTCTTATACCCTTGACTACAATTTCGACCATGTCCGGCATTAAAAAAGAAAGATACCTCTGGATCGATTCATCTAATTTAAGTGCTTCAAATTCGGCTTTCTTTACGCTATTGTTGTAAGATTTCCTGCGTTCCTCAGACTGGGAAAAATAATCGGGTACGTGGAGAACAGATTCCACTGTGTCAAGGATTGATGCACTACCTCCTCCCCTTTTTAAGGCAAGTACATGTAGATCATAGCTTTTAAATGGGGATTGATTTTTGATTGCCTCCGGTCCTCCGCCGATGTCTCCTTTATCCGCTATTCGTTTGGTCGTTATGGCGAACAGTTCACGCCACGGCGTCGTTGCTTTACACCCTAATATTCTACGCTCCTGTTTGTTTTTAAAAGTAAAAAACACTTCGATTGCGTTAGCTTCAGTAAAATCAGGATAAACTGGATAAACGAACCCTTCACCCATCAGCATCGTCTTCCTATCGGGCAATATTTTCAGCCATCGGCTTAGGGGTACAAGTCTTCCGATATATGTTTGAGTTGCGTTTTGAATTGCATCATGATCGGAAGGTGACGAAGGAAAACAATCCCAAAGGGGAACCCCAACATTCTCTCCGTAACTATTTATTATTTGTTCTTTCATAAGGATATTTGCATGTAAGGTTTCAATAACGGTGTCTTTCCTTACAAAACAATGAAGCATGGATTGAGAAGCACATGGTGCGTCCTTCACTCCTGATTTAGACGTTATCTTCTCTTTCCATTTCGCCTGAGGATAAAGCCCCCCCGGAGAAAAATTATTAAAACTTAACATTGAGATAAGCAGGTCTGAATTTTCCAACAATCGCCTCGACTCTTCTCTTCTGACATCAATTCCAGCATGATCAAACAATGTTGAATTATTTCCAGTCGCAAGAGAGAATTTAAGTTTTGTAGTGGGTGTTGGTTCTTTATTAAAAGGCTCCAGATCGGCTATTTGAAGGAAGGGGTTTTTATCATCATGCAAATTAAAGCAGCTTTTACGTTCATCTGAGTTTAAGTAGCCCAAACAGGTCTGTGGTATTTCATCTATACAATCATTCCAGTCATCCTCGGAAGGCCCACCATCCAAAGCACCCTGTACGATGCATATCAAAAAGCGCATCACGCTTACTCGCTCATGAGGTCGCAATACCAGATCCTGCCATTCATCCGATTTCTCAAATAACTTATTCAAACTGATATAATGCAACCGGCTATTTCTGTCAGTTACAGGTAACCAACGATCAGTCACAAGATTCATCACTTCCTCCTTTCGTATAGGTTTGTACTACACCTAGGTCCTCGCTCCACTCAATTAGAATTCCTGTCTTTAATCCCTTAATCTTTACCTGGTTGTTTTTTTCCAACATCGCAAGGCAATGGTCTCCTTTAAGATAAAACGAAACTGCAGGGTGTGGCGCTACTTGTTCATAAGGCCAAGCATGAACACGAATAATATTTTTATTTATTGATCGCGCGTGGTGTATGTTAAATATCTCCGGATTAAGTGCTATAACGTCACCATTCAGCAAAACAATATTTTCGGCTTCAATGTGCCTTGCTATTATTAACGGCAGCGTTGCAATTTCATTCAGTCGTGTTTGTTTTCCCTTCTCATCATCTAAGGCGGCTTTGGCGAACAGCCGTGTATTTGATAATGCCAACTTTTCCTCGGCGAATTCGGTGCCTTGCATTTCGCCCGCCAGAGTTTCCCAAGATTCGGGATCTTTTTGGCCGTTTAAATAGGTCAACTGTAAAAGATCTCGAACATCAGAGTCGCCATTTTCATCGCCCAGATTAATTATCTTAAAGCAATGCAATGCTTCATATGTTTTTAGTAACACATATGGTTGGTATACTTTTGCCTTAACTCCCAGTATTTTGACTAATTCGGTATTGGTACTCTTCTTCAAATCGCTCAGGGTTTTTTCTTCTTTGACTACCCTGATTTCAGGGCCTTGTACTGGTCTTATAGTTGCTGGCCGTTCATCAAGATGCCGCCATAGACGGCCCATCCGTTGCAATAACATATCCATGGGCGCCAGTTCACTGATCAACATATCTGAATCAATATCAACACTCTGTTCAACAATCTGTGTGGAAACAAGAATACATCCGCCTTTATCAGTGTTTGTTTTGCCCAGTCTTTCTATCCAGTATTTTTCACGTTGCTGTCTGATAAAATGAGGGAAACGCGAATGTAGCAGCCCTGTTTCAAAATCACTACCTTGTTCAGTCAATTCCCTGAAGGTTTTTTGTGCAGAATTTACCGTATTGCATACCCATAACACCCGTGCACCATCACTTGCCATTTGACGCGCATCGGTCAACAATTGATTAACACTCTTAATAATACGTTTGACTGGGGGACGAGGTACAAGCTTTGATTCTTTCGGAGTAATCGGAGTCCCGTCATTACTCTTTCCGCTAATTAGTGGGTAGCTGTCTTTCTCAGTGTTTTCTTTTCCGAGACCGAGTAAATCATTTCTGACATCGGGCAGTAAAGTGGCCGAAAGAATTATTATGGTACATTCTAGTTTTCGAAGCTCACGACAAAGGCAATTAATCAATGTTCCTGTGAAATGATCATAGCTGTGGACTTCGTCGATAATGACAACCTTACCTGCTAGGGCAAAGCGACGCACAAAGAAATGTCTTACGGCAACTACCGACATCAAAGCTTGGTCGATGGTGCCGACCCCAAAATTCGCAAGTAATGCTCTCTTGGCAGATGCAAACCAGTCACGGCACGCAGTGGCATCATATTTTGAATATTTAATAAGTGTTTGTACCGGACGCGGCTGATAATAAACTTCCTCCAACCATGCATTGGCGTGAGCTAATCGGGTATGTTCTGAATTTTGGGTTATTTTTTCGACAAACTTACTGACCCTCAGATGTATACGATTTGAGGTCAGTTGCGTGGGCAAGGCAAAATATAATCCGGACGCCTGACCAGATTGCATAAGTTCATAGGCACAAGCCAAAGCTGCTTCTGTTTTTCCTAAGCCCATGGGGGCTTCTATTACATATATGCCTGGTTTAGTAACAATCGACAATGCATCCCGTTGCATGTCATTAGGGGTAAATCCGAAAATATTTTCGAAACTAAGATTTTTCTTTATGTGCGGAGTACAAATACCAATGGTCTCAACCGCCAGTTTTGCAGCTCGTCTTGCTTCATTCTCTTGCAATCCCCTATCAACCGGAAAATTATTTTCATCTGAGCCTATCCAATCAGCTACGCTTGTTAAGCCCATCAACCACGGGATAACCGCATCTGTTTTTTGAAGTCCAATGGCAGATATCTTACTGCCGAATTCCAATTCAATGGATTCAATTATTTTATGGCGTTGTGCATGCCAATCATTGATGAGCAGGCTTACATTACCACCCGCGTAATTTTCAGGAGAATGCATCTTTCCATGATGAGCCCCTGCCACCATCGCCCATGCAGAGGCTTCGGATTGATTGTATCCACGATTTTGCAGCAATAATTGAATTGAATTCTGGCTATGCTTTTCATGGCGAACATCTTTTTGAGCTTTCCAGTCTTGACGTTCGGCAATAAGCATTAACTTTTCCTGCTCCAACCAAGCGGGGCACATCTGCAAAAAACCAGGTGACCATTTGCCAACATCGTGAAATGCTGCAACAAGAGCCGCAACGGTTGGACTTATTCTTGAATCCGGTATTAGTCGACCATGATCAATCAGTTCACGTACAACCCAACCAACATGGCAGCAATGTTCAAAAACTGATAACCCCGGTTTTCCTTCCGAGTGAGTCTTTGCCCATCCACTTTTTTTGGGATCAAAATGATAATTCATTGCTCCGATTGAATTCCTCAATTTAATTTTATTTTGGCATCATGTTAGCTCATAATTAACTAAACCTTAAACAATCCTTCAAATTATGCCAAAATTATTTAGCAGTTCAAATAGAAAAGGTACTATATCGTTAAACATCGCAAAACGTGCCAAGAACGCATGATCTAAAGATGTTGATTTGTATAGTTCGATTACTCTGCAGAACGGTCGACAGCATGGCAACACCTTCTTCGATGAAGACCACGGGAGAGTATCGAGTATCTCAAACCTATTTTGACGCTATTGGAGGTGCCAAATTGGCATCTCCAATCTTCCAATTTCTGTTTTGTTAACTCAAACATGAAATCAGCAGGAAAGCGTTCGATGTTCCAATAAAATTGCTACGCGATTTTATAAAACGCAGCTTCGCTGCTATGAAAACCGGACTTGAGAACACAACCTATAATGCCAATCGCCAAAATGTTTTTTTTCGAATCGTCCGTTCCGATTCGGAAAAGACTTCGCGCCCCTCGCGTCTTGGCGGTTCAATTATTTTAAACCCCCATGTGGGACATCTAGCGTCCTACCTCCGAATAAACTGTCATTTTTCCGGATAAATTCCCGACATTTTTTCGATTTCCGCCCGGATATCCTCCCGCAAGCCCTCCGGCGCGATCACTTCCACGTCGGCCCCGAACTGGAGCACCTTCATCCTCACCTCCCGGAAGTCCGAGACCTGGAAGGTCAGTCTCAGGCCGCCGTCCGGGAGTTCCTCCATCCTTTGATCCGGGTGCCAGACCTGCTCCCTGATCCAGGGGGCCCGGAAGGCATTGAATTGCAGTATAACGGGGACGGGCGCTTCCCCCTGAAAGATACCGAAACTTTCCTGGATCAGGGGCTCCCATTCATCCCTGGGCCTTGGTTCGAAGGTTTCGTCGGTCAAGAGGGGTTCGGACATGCGGGAGAGATAAAACTTGCGCCAGTCCTCCCGAAGCCGGCACCAGCCGATCAGGACCCAACTGCCCATGTAATGCTGGAGATGGTGGGGGGCGATCTTCCTCTTTGTTTCCCTGCCCTGTGCGGGTGAAATATACCGGCAGGTCATGATCCGTTCCTCGAGAAGCGCGGTAGTCGCAGTCCGGAAGGTGGCGGCCGGGGCAGGGGAGTGCCCGTTCCAGACCGCGGAAAAGGCATGACGGAGCTTGTCGCGGCTGTAGCCGATCTCCCCCATGACCGCCATCAATTTTCGTCCAAAGGACTGGATGCTTTCGCTGATGAGACCTCCTGCGCTTTCGGACAGGAGGTTTCTGGCGAGAAGGATGGAGATCAGTTCCTCTTGTGCAACCTGAAAGGCGGGCAGAGAAAAACTTTGGTCCGTATAGTGGTACCCCCTGCGGGCAGGGTGGTATTTCAGGGGGGCGCCGAGGCGGTCTCTCATGAAATCAATGCTGCGCTGCGCCGTCTTCTGTGAAATTTCGAAATGTTCGGCAAGGGTTTTGGCGTTTGGAAAACGAGGGACACGGGTCTGGTTGTGGAACCAGTAATATCTCTCCAGGGTGAGATGATCTCCCATAATGACCTCCATAAAATCGTTTCTCGATTTTATAAAACGCAGCTTCGCTGCTGGGAAAACCGGAGTTAAAAATACAATCTATGATTCCAATCGCTAAGATCTGTTTTTTTTCTAATCGTCCGTTCTGATTCGGAAAAGACTTTGCGTCCTTCGCGACTTGGCGGTTCAATTTCGCCGGAACGGAAAACCTGCGATTAACCGATGTTTTCCTGAAAAAATAAACCAGTCCAAGGATTGCCAAACCGATGATGTTTCCCGTAGGCATTTCAGGCCGAAAGCGCTCTAACAGCGGTGCGCCAAAATCCGGGACATCCGGTGCCAAAAGCAGGTTGACATTTAGATTGTGCCGATATAGTGTGTTAAAAAACAACACAATCAGGATACACAATGGCATCTGTTCGCATCAATATCAGCCTTCATGAAGATCTCCTCAAGGAGCTGTCCAAGGTCGTCGATTCCAGGAAAAGGAGCCGCTTCATCAGCCAGGCCATCGACCGGTCGCTCCGTGAACTGAAAGAGGAAAGGCTGGCAGCGGAATACAAAGAGGCGGCGGCTGAAATCCGAAGGATCAATCAGGACCTGGAGGGGACGATTGGCGACGGCATCGATTAAACGCGGCGATGTCTTCCTGGTAAACTTCGATCCGACCGTGGGGGCAGAAGTCCGCAAAACAAGGCCTGCCGTTATTGTCTCCAATGATATCAACAATCTCCATTCCCCCATTGTCTCCATTGCCCCAATCACGTCCAATATCACCCGGATCTATTCTTTTGAAGTCGAGATACCGGCCGGAATGGCCGGGTTGCACCGGTCCAAGGTCATGGTCAATCAAACCCGTGCCGTTGATAAGTTGCGCCTTATGAAAAAAACGGGCCGGCTTTCTAAAGATATCATCACCCTGCTGGATTCGGCGCTACGCCTCCACTACGCCCTTCCATAAAATCGTTTCTCGATTTTATACGACGCAGCTTCGCTGCTATGAAAACCGGAGTTAAAAATACAATCTATGATTCCAATCGCTAAGATCTGTTTTTTTTCGAATCGTCCGTCCCGATTCGGAAAAGACTTTGCGTCCTTCGCGTCTTGGCGGTTCAATTTCGCCGTGGGAACAAACTATGCTCGACCCTTCCTCTTTCCTTCATAAAATCGTTTCTCGATTTTATACGACGCAGCTTCGCTGCTGGGAAAACCGGAGTTAAAAATACAACCTATGATTCCAATTGCTAAGATCTGTTTTTTTTCGAATCGTCCGTTCCGATTCGGAAAAGACTTCGTGTCCTTGGCGTCTTGGCGGTTCAATTTCGCCGTGGGAACAAACTATGCTCGACCCTTCCTCTTTCCTTCATAAAATCGTTTCTCGATTTTATACGACGCAGCTTCGCTGCTATAAAAGCCGCAAATGAAACCCAATTTGATATTCCGAAGCCCTCATTCAATCTCAAGTGGCTTGAGACAAAAAAACATATTCATCTCGGTTTGCTACCGTACTGAACCCCACCCTCCTTGACTTCAAAGCCGATTCGTTTCTTCGGCTTTTCCTGGTCATTCATCAGGGCTCGGATCGCTTCGAACACAATCTTAAATTGTCCATCATACTTCTCTTCCAGGGCGTCGAGTCTTCTTTCAAGTTCCCTGTAAGCTGAGACCATTTGACGTAATCGGACAAAGGTCCGCATGATCTCGATGTTGACTTGTACGGCTCGTTTGCTTCGGAGAACGCTTGAGAGCATGGCAACACCCTGCTCAGTGAATACATAAGGCAACTATTTGGAATGCCGCCCTCTCTCTAAGATTCCAAATTGGATTCCTAGAGATTCATATTCATTAGATGTCAGTTGAAACATGAAATCTGTGGGGAAACGATCAATGTTGCGTTTCACGGCTTTGTTGAGATTCCCGGTCGTAACACCGTATAACTGTGCGAGGTGACGATCGAGGATCACCTTTTGACCACGTATCAGAATGATAATGCTTTCAATTTGTTCAATTGGAATGGGCTTGTCCATGTTCAATCCTATTCGATAAAATCGTTTCTCGATTTTATATAACGCAGCTTCGCTGCTGGGAAAACCGGAGTTGAAAATACAACCGATGATCCCAATCCCTAAGATCTGTTTTTTTTCGAATCGTCCGTTCCGATTCGGAAAAGACTTTGCGTCCTTGGCGTCTTGGCGGTTCAACATGGCCGTGGGAACAAACCTATGCTTGACCCATTCTCTTTCTTTCTTTACCGGCTGACCCGTATTCGCACAGGCTTTCCTTGACTTCAAATCCTATTTTCTTTCTCTTTTCATCGGGTGTCGCCATCAGTTGCCGAATGGCTTCGAAGATAACCTCGATTTTTTCATCGTGATCTTTGAAACGCAGTTCAAGTTCTGAGAGCTTTCGTTCCAGGACTTCATGTGAAGTTGAAAGCCTTCTCAATTGGACAAACGCACGCATTATAACGATATTGACTTCGATTGACCGTTCACTGTTAAGGACGGATGAAAGCATGGCGACCCCCTGTTCAGTAAAGACCATAGGCATATACTTGGAGTGTCCTCCTCTCTTTAAGGTGCCAAATTGGCTCCTTAAAGAATCATGCTCCTCTTTGTTGAGTTCGAACATGAAATCTGCTGGGAATCTCCTGCTGTTTCTGCGGACAGCACGCTTCAACTGTTTCGTCTCCACGCCATATAGCTTTGCCAATTCTCGATCCAATAGGACCTTCTCACCTCGGATGAATAGAATTTTGGTGACGATTGACTCTATTGGAACAATTGTTGTCATGAGCGTTCCTCCCCAACTTGATGCTTTTAAAATGATCCCAATCCCTAAGATCTGTTTTTTTTCGAATCGTCCGTCCCGATTCGGAAAAGACTTCGCGTCCTTGGCGTCTTTGCGGTTCAATTATTCTCTTCCTGCTTATTCTATAAACGGAAAGGCGGGGCTTTAGGGATAGAAAATATGCGGTGAGTGTCATTTCCCTACCAGATCAAAAGAGGTCGACAAAAGGAGCGGTGGAACATCGTGAAGATTAAATCAAACCACGAAAATACCAAATAAGAACCGCTCGTGAACGTGAATATGAAATGGTTGGTCTGGAAATTATGGCAGACTGTTTTTTGCTGATAGCTGATTGCTTCATCCTGAAATCTTTGATTTCTAGATGAACACTAATTAACTTTCTTCTCGGGTTTTGTCAAGGAAGATAGATGTGTTGAGTAGAAAGAGAATATGAGGAGATAGGAGGTTGGAGGAAGAGAGGGTTGTTGTTTATTGGTTGTTTCGGTAATTGGAGAGGAAGAAGGAAAAATAAAAAAACTCTCACCCAGCCTGTCCCGCTCCGCGGGACTCACTAGAGTTCTCAGAGAACACAGAGAATGAAATATCCTTTTTCAAATGTGTTATGTGACCTTGACTTTCAACACTGGAACTCAAATAACACATAGATGTATTCTAAACTCTGTGATCCCTGCGAGCTCTGTGAGAGACAATTTTTTTCAATTTTTAGCACGAACACTCCGGGCATCCGTCCCCGAACGTTTGCAAAGCAAAAATCACGGAGGCGAAATACCCGGAGGGTGGAGACGGCGTATCCATTGTCTATGCCGCCAAATATATCTACATTTTCCGGAGCCGGGGAGGCTTCCGAACCTTTGTCGCCTGCTCGAAAGCATGGGCCATGCCCATAATTTTATACTCCTCCCAGGGCCGGGCCACGATCTGCAAGCCGATCGGAAGTCCCTCGCTGCCGTGACCTGCAGGGACCGTAATGGCCGGGTATCCCACAACGCTGACGGGATCACAGTTGCGGATAAAGGTAAGGAAGGTATTCACTTTCTTTCCCAGGAGGTCCGTTTGCATGTCCTCTCCGATCCTGCAGGCCGGAAGCGGGGTCGTGGGCATGAGCAGGGCGTCTACTCCGAACATGGCCTTCTCAAAACCGGAGATCATGAGGTTTCGGTCTTTGCGCACGGATTTGGCGTACACAAAACCCGGAACGGGCTTTTCCTTGGACCCGGCAATGGCCGGTTTGACATCGGCACCCAACTGGTCCGCATACTTTTCGATGGTGGCCTCCGGATCAAAGGCCTTGAAGTAGTCCTCCATGAGATAGATGCATTCGGCAAGCACGATGTTGAATCCCGTCGGGGTGGCGATATCCATGTGCTTGACTTCCACTTCCTTGAGCATGCCGCCCAGGTCTTTGATGACTCCCAGGGCCTCGTCCATGACCTTCGCTGTGTCCGGATGGATGTCGTCAAAAAAGGTTTTTCGGGGTATCCCGAATGTCTTCCCCTTGATCCCTTTCTCGAGATACTTGAGATAGTTCGGCACCGGGTTCCAGGAACTTTCAGGGTCTCTTGGGTCCAGGCCCGCCACGGCTCCCAGGATTATGGCCGAATCCGCGACGCTTCGGGTCAGGGAACCGATCACATCCCGGGTATGGGAGAGATACATGAGGCCGCCTCTTCCCACCCGGCCCAGGGTCGGTTTCAGGCCCACCACCCCGCAAAGGGCCGCAGGAATCCTGACGGAACCGCCGGTATCCGTTCCAATGGCCCCGGCACATAGCGCGGCAGCCGCAGCCGCGCCCGAACCCCCGCTCGAACCTCCGGGTATCCTGGAATAGTCATAGGGGTTTCGCGTGGGGCCGTAATGAAGATTGTTGGTGGTGATCCCAAAGGCAAATTCATGCATGTTCGTCTTCCCGATGATAACGGCTCCCGCCTGCCTGAGCTTTTCCACCACATGGGCGTCCCGCTTGGGTTTCCATTCCGCCAGAATCTTGGATCCTCCCGTAGTTCGCAAGCCCCGGGTATCCAGATTATCCTTGACGGCGATGGGGAGGCCATGAAGCGGTCCCTTGAAATTTCCCGTCTTTGCAAGCCGGTCGAGTTCAGCAGCCTGCCTCAGGGCATGATCTTCAGCCACGGTGATAAAGGCATTCAAACCGCGGGGGCCGCTGTACATCTTGATGCGGTTCAGGTAGATCTCGACAAGTCTTCTCGATGTCAGATCACCGCGGCGGATCATTTTGGCCAGGTGAGAGAGCGGCAGATCCGCCAGATCATCGTCCGGGTGGTGCGCGGCCCCGGCCAGATCGCCCACAGAGGACGTCAGGGCCAGGCCCGCACCTGCGGCCAGGGTGGTCTTCACAAATGTCCTGCGATCCATTCCTCTTTGTTCCTCATTCATGGTCACCCTCCTTTGAGATGTGCAATGCACGGTTGAAGTGTGTCTCTTTGATTTTGTGTAACTGTTCAGGCTGGTTAGGCTGTAGGCTAAAGGCTATTAGCCCAAGTTCGTCAAAAATGGAGCAAGCTTGGCCAAATTTCGTCAAAATATGCGGTTTGTGATTACGTAACTGCTTGATATTGTTACAAGCCGATGTTTTCCTAGTCAATGTAGTGACCCATAGATTAACAATTTAGTTGCGCCACGAGTTCCCTTATGATATACCACCTTTCATGTATATCAAAAGAGTCCGAAAATCGAACCGTAGTTCCAGCAAGATATACGAGTACCTGCATCTTGTCGAAAATGTCCGCACTGAAAACGGCCCCAGGCAGCGGTTGATCCTGAACCTGGGCGCCGTGGACGTTGCGCCGGAACAGTATAAAGAACTGGCAAATTGTATCGAAGCCTTGCTCACCGGTCAAAATCAGTTA
>Ga0272442_10000359_pt1 | contig 75980 bp, 67 predicted proteins | sample SSMForm2O_FD_200262 | JGI IMG/M metagenome (GOLD analysis project Ga0272442, IMG submission 200262) | Marine sediment archaeal communities from Little Sippewissett salt marsh, Falmouth, MA, United States - SSM-Form-2O | ecosystem: Environmental > Aquatic > Marine > Wetlands > Sediment ...
AAAAAATGACTTACTTTGGTATAATAAATGAATTTTATACAATAGTTATAGGGCAAAAAAATAGATTGAAATGTATTTTGCCATTTTACTCAAAATAAACAGCTATAATTAAACAATGATAATGGATTGTAAGTTATTTTTAATCTTGTTTTTCAGTGATGGTTTGACTATTTCTTGAAAGATGAATTGAGCACGAAAAAACGATTAAAAGAGCGCTATAAATTTTTGCATTTTCATTCTGTGTTTGATATATTTATTAATATAATCTTATAAATCAGGAACAAAAATCAGAAAATACATTACGCTATATCTTATTTTTTTCACTAAATATTTTTTGTTTGCTGCTTTCGCCATGAAAAAATAATGCATGGAAACATCCTGACATAATCATGAACTATTAATGGATGTTGCAATAAAATCCAATAGTTTTACGGTAAAAGGAGTGGTTTTGAAAAATTCAGGAAGTTATGCCATTGAACTGCGTGGAATTGTCAAGCGTTTCCCTGGAGTTGTAGCCAACGATGGAATTGACCTAAAAGTAAAACGTGGAGAAATTCACTGTCTTTTGGGAGAGAATGGCGCTGGAAAAACAACTTTAATGAGAATTCTTTATGGCCTCTACCAGCCTGATGATGGCGAAATACTACTAAATGGCCAACCGGTCAGAATGACATCGCCAAGAGCTGCAATCAGTCACCGCATTGGGATGGTTCATCAACATTTCCGACTTGTTCCTACGCTTTCAGTAGAAGAAAATGTTGTCCTCGGTCTGGACGAAGGTACGGGTTTATTTTTAAATTTTAGTAAAACACGCAAAAAAATTTCATGGATTGCCAACGAATATGGCCTGTCACTTGATCCCCGGGCAAAGATATGGCAGCTGACAGTAGGACAACAACAGCGGGTCGAAATACTAAAAGCATTATATCGGGAAGTGGATATCTTGATTATGGATGAACCAACAAGCGTTTTAACCCCCCAGGAAGTTGATCAACTATTTGCAACGCTGCGCAACCTGGTTGATAATGGTTTGACCATTATATTTATTACCCACAAGCTTGAAGAGGTAATGCAGGTAAGTGACAGTGTTACAGTTCTTCGAAAAGGAAAAGTTATTTCAACCCTACGTACCTCTGTTACGGATAAACCTGAATTAGCCAGATTGATGGTCGGACGCGAGGTTGTTTTTCGTTTAGAAAAAAGTCCGTTGCATCGAAAGGAAAAACTTCTTGAGGTAAGCGATCTGCATACACTGAATGATCGTGGGCTTCCGGCTCTTCGAGGAGTTTCATTTGATATATTTGGCGGAGAAATTCTTGGTGTGGCAGGTGTTTCAGGGAATGGACAGCATGAACTTGCCGAAACTCTTACAGGTTTACGTAAATTAACAGGGGGAAAAATGTTTCTTTCGAAAAAAGAAATTACCAATTGTTCGGCAAGGGAAATGCACGATTGCAATGTTGCCCATATTCCTGCTGAAAGGATAAAAATGGGGATTGTACCTGGGTTAAGTATTCGTGAAAATTTAGTTCTTAAGAAATATCGCAATCATCCTTATTGTAGGAGAGAATTTCTGGAGAAAAAGAAAATTGAACAAAACGCACTTTGTGCTCTTTCGGAATATCAAATTGCCGCTCCAAATTATGAAACTCCTGCCAAACTTCTTTCAGGAGGGAACATTCAAAAGGTGGTCCTGGCTAGAGAACTTTCAGAAAATCCGTCTTTGATTGTTGCAGTTCATCCCACCTATGGATTGGATATTGGAGCAACTGAACAGGTAAGGCAAATATTGTTGGAACAACGAGATCGCGGTGCGGCAATTTTACTGATTTCAGAAGATTTGGAAGAAATTATGACTATGTCTGACCGGATATTGGTGTTGTTTGATGGTAACGTAATGGGTATTCTTAATGCAGAAAATGCTAATATTGAAGAAATCGGATTAATGATGGCGGGAAGCCTACATCAAGGAGAAACTGAATGAAAAAGAATCCTTTATTCAAGATTGAAAGAAGATCAGTTACATCCGGTTCTTTGATATTGATTGTATCATTGGTTGCTATCATTGTGGCTCTTCTTGTTGCAGGACTATTTTTTCGAATTTATGGTGTTTCTCCGGTTCGCGCATATCAGTTGATACTTCGAGGTTCATTGGGAAGTCGATTTGGTATTACTGAGACCATTCGACGAGCAATCCCTTTATTATTATGCGGTATCGGTTTGACAATAGCATTTAGAGCTCTTTTTTGGAATATTGGCGCGGAAGGGCAACTGCTTATGGGAGCAGTTGCTGCAGCAGGCATTGCTCTGTTTAGTGGTTTACCGGATATCTTGCTTTTGCCGACTATGTTTATCGGTGGGTTTTTATTGGGAGCAGCCTGGGGATTGATTCCGGCAATCCTGAAAGTGAAACTAGGATTAAATGATGTTATTACGACTTTGATGATGAACTATATAGCGCTTTATATTGTGGAATGGCTGATTCATGGTCCATGGAAAGGTCCTTCCATGCGAGGATTTGCTTATAGCGATGTTTTTCCACAAGCAGCAAGATTGCCTTTAATTTACGGTAGCAGGATTCACTGGCCGACTTTAATTTTAGGTATTTTCCTCGCAGTTATTATGTATATTATGGTTACAAGAACAAAAAGTGGTTTTGAAATAAGGGTGATCGGTGAAAATCCTGATGCTGCAAGGTTTGCCGGCATCAGTCAATTAAAGACAACGCTCCTGGTTATGTTAATCTCCGGAGGATTTGCAGGATTAGCCGGAGTTGGAGAAGTTGCAGGAATTCATATGCGTTTATTAGGGCCAAATCATATTTCAATGGGCTATGGTTACACTGCTATTATTGTTGCCTGGTTGGCACGACGTAATCCATTGGCTGTTATTATAACTTCACTATTATTTGGCGTTATCATGACTGGTGGCGATGTAATAAAAGTATCACTGGGATTACCCTTTCAAATGATCAATGTATTTAATGGATTAATATTATTTTTTCTAATTGGAAGTGAAATTCTTTTGCATTATAAAATTACTCTGGTAAATAGGAGATAGTTATGGGTTGGGAAACATGGATAATAACCACATTAAGCCGTTCTCTGGCATATGGTACACCGTTGCTTTTGGGTACGCTTGGTGAGATTTATGCAGAACGTTCCGGAGTTTTAAACTTGGGCGTTGAAGGTATGATGATTATGGGTGCTTTTTCGGCTTTTGTTACGGCTTATAGCACTGGTAATCCTTGGCTGGGTTTATTTGTAGCAGCGATTGTTGGAGGTCTTTTTTCACTGATTCACGCTTTTACAAGCATAACACTTAAAGCTAATCAAGTCGTATCCGGTTTAGCTCTCACTATGTTTGGCTTGGGATTATCAGGAATGTTTGGTCGTGGTTGGGAAGGAAAACCCCTTCCAAATCCAATTCCCAGGATAACAATTTCCAGCCTTGTAAAAATACCAATCATAGGCCCTATTCTATTTGAGAACCAAAACATGATTGTTTATCTGACTATTCTCATTGTTCCTTTGATGTGGTATATCCTGTACCGTACGCGTATTGGCATTACTATTCGTTCGGTAGGAGAAAGTCCAGCTACTGCCGATTCCTTAGGAATAAGTGTTAGTCGGGTAAGATATATTTGTGTCTTTATTGGAGGTATTCTTGCAGGTGTAGCAGGGGGATATCTTTCAGTTGCGTATAGACCGGCATGGACAGAAGGGATGACTGCGGGAACCGGTTGGATAGTCATTGCTTTAACTATATTTGCCTTTTGGAATCCAGCTTATGGTATGGTGGGAGCCTATTTATTCGCAGCTCTTTACCATCTGTCTTTCCGCTTGCAGCCCTGGGTATCGCCCGAATTATTAAAGGCCATGCCTTATGCCTTTGCGATTATTGTTTTAATCTTTGTATCCCGGGGAACTCTACAGAAACGAATGGGTTCACCTGCCGCATTATCATTACCCTATACAAGAGGTGAAGAATGATTTAAGGAACTTATCCTGGTTATTTGCATTTTTTTCCGACAGTTTGATAAATTGATGTTATCCAAAAAATAAAGAATTCTTTTATTTGATAAAATAATCCATCTTTGTATTTGTTTAAACTCCACAATTTTTAAATAAAGTCGGTTAATAAATTTAATTTTCAAAATATTTATTACAGTCTTATATATTCGAACAGAAAATAAATTATAACATAATTAAAAAAATAATTATTAAAAATAAGAACAGAAAAGAAAGAGGGAGGTGAGGTATTAATTTCAAGTTACTTCAATGTTCTGGGTAGTTTTGCTGCTCTATTCCAGGAACATGGTAAAATCAGCAGTGATTTTAAAATCAAAAAACTGTTTGGATTAACAAACAAAGGAGGATTAAAAGTACCAATGAAAAGAATGAAAATAATGTTAATTACATTAATGGCGATAGCGATTATACTCTGTCTTTCTACAAGTTTGATGGCCAAGGAATATGTTCCAGGCGAACCACTTAAAGCAGGATTTATCTATGTGGGGCCGATTGGTGATTTGGGTTGGAGTAATGCGCATGATAATGCTAGGCTTATCTGTGAGGAAACTTTTCCCTGGTTGGAGACTGTCTATGTTGAAAGTGTTGCTGAGGGAGATGAGCCATTGTACATTGACAAACTAATCATGGAAGAAAACTGTGATGTCATTTTCACTACCAGTTTTGGATTTATGGATGGCACTTTACTTTCTGCTCAGAAATATCCGGATAAAATTTTTGCTCATTGTTCTGGTTTCAAACGTAACCCCAACATGATGACTTATATGGCCGATTTCTATCAGATTTACTATTTAAATGGATTAATTGCAGGAGCACTGACCAAAACAAATAAAACTGCCTATGTAGGTGCTTTTCCGATTCCCGAAGTAAAACGCCACATGGGGGCTTTTGCTGTAGGCGTTCGCGAAACAAAGCCAAAAGCTGAAGTTTATGCCCGCTGGATTTACGAATGGTTTAGTCCTACGGCTGCTAAGGAAGCTACGGAAGCACTAATTGCAGACGGATGTGATGTTTTTGCTTTCACTGAAGATTCTCCAACGGTTGTTCAGGTTGCTGCAGAGAGTGATCATCCCTCTTTCGGGCATTATTCGCCGATGTATCAATTTGGCCCGGATTATGTTGTGTCCGGACAGATCGCACACTGGGAAGCAATTTATCTTGATTTTCTGGCGAAAGTCTATGCCGGAGTATACACTGCCAAAAATCTTTCCGATGTTGATTATTGGTGGCTACTGAAAGAAAAATCTGTAGAAATGGGTGCAAAGCCTGGTATGCTGATAAATCCAGTATACGAAAAGCAACTAAAGGAAACTAAAGTCGATGATCCGATTTTAGGAATGATTAGCGTATATGATCTTGTTATGAAAAGATTTGAACAGATGTCTGATCCATCAATGGTTTTCGATCCGTTCAACGGGCCGGTTTATGATCGTGATGGTAATTTAAAGGTGCCTGAAGGCTCACGTATGTCGGTATTTGAATTAACCACTATGGATTGGGCAGTAAATGGTATCGTTGGTCCTTGGGAATAAAATATAAAAAGAGAAACTAAATTTGGGCGGCAACCTTTAAGTTAATAGGGAGCTGCCCTTTTTATATTTAAAATAGGTAGCAAAAAAATTATACTGATATTAAAAGCTAGCCTTTCTAAGGAAACAAATCTAAAATTAATCAAAAGTGCATTTGTTGTAATGCAATATATGAACATATTATTAAATCATTAAAGATATTTTAGATTTCAAGCTAATCACTAAGCGCATGGTATTGTGCCTGAGAATCCTTTCAAGCATCGTTTTAATTTAAAAGTATTAACACGTAGACAAAATAATAAATAGCAAAATTACTACTGTCTTTCAGATATAAGTATTCATTAAAGAAAATAATGATTGTTTTATCCAATAATTCTGAAATTTTTATGGTAAAACAAAATTAAAATTGACAATCGAATTTAACTATTAAGGAATTTTAGCCAACGCGGAACAAATAGCTAAAAAGAGAAAAAATTTGCAAAGTGAAACAATTGAATGAAATCCTAATAACAAGTAATTGGTAAATTGAAAAGAGTATTTTTTACCTTGATAGTATAATATTTATAGGGTTTTAAAAGTTTCCAGACAGAGCTCAGTCATGTAGTGAAATATAGAATTTATTTTTATATTATCAGTAATGGTCTTTTGGGATAGTAGATTGGTTACAGTAGCAAGGATGGAGCCTACTTTGACTCTACGGAGGTAACCTATGGTAAATAGAGCAGAAGATTCATTTTCCACGCTTAAAACATTTGCATCAATCCACTCCTGATTGCTTGTCAGATAATCTTGATTTGAAAATGTTGAATATTTATAGAAGGCATCATGACTCATAACGATGCCTGTGTGAAATTTCAGGTTTTTCTCTTGAGCCGCTTTCGTTAGGGCATTTAAAATATCTAGGTCTGCAATAGCGGGGAATTCGACTGGAATATATTCAAGAGATGTGCCTTCCAATCTTACCGCCGAGGTGGGAATGATTATGTCTCCCAAATGTATATTTTTTTGTAGAGCCCTGGAAGTACCAAGACGTATAAAATATTTTGCCCCGGACATGACAAGCTCTTCAAGGGCAATAGCCGCAGATGGACATCCCATGCCGGTTGAGGTAGTGCTCACTTTTATTCCTTTATATTTTCCAGTATAGGTTAAATATTCCCGGTTTTGGGCAATTAATTGAGGATTTTCAAAATGTTCAGCTATCAGATGGCAACGATCCGGATCACCAGGCATTATTATAAATTCTCCTATTTGTCCTGACTCTATCTGAAGATGATGCATCTTTTTCATAACTTTATTTCCTTTTCTTTTTGAATGTCGACCAATGCTCCAGCAGCAATGGTTATTGCTACATGGATACTTTTGTGAAGTTCATTTTTTATGCCTTTTTTACCGGTCATTAGATGACCCGCAACGACAAGGATGGAGCAAACCCTCACTTTTTTTAAAGAACCAATAACCAAAAGAGTGGATGTTTCATTTTCAACTCCAAGTATATTCCCCTGGGTCCAGATATTTGTTCTTTTTTTCCAATCTCCAAAGGCGAAAGGGGACTCCATGTAAAAAGCATCATGCGTTCGAATGATTCCAGTATGATACGTTATTTTTTGTGCAATTGCTCTTTGAATCAATGCATTGACCATTTGAAAATCTGAAACGGCAGGATATTCTAAAGGAATATATTCCCTGGATGCACCATCTCCTCGAACTGCTCCGGTCACAATGATGATATCGCCAACATGTATTTCAGGAGAGAAAGCACCACAGGTTCCTACCCTGATATAGTATTTGCATCCAACATGAATGAGTTCTTCCATTGCAACAGCAGCTGACATGCAGCCAATACCGGTAGAGCAAACTGCAAGAGGATTGTTTTCGAATGTGCCGTTATAGATGTGAAATTCTCTGTTTTTAGATATGTTTACAGAGTCTTTAAAAATGGAGCTGCCAATATAATCTGCTCTTTCTGTATCGCCAGGAAGGAGTACTGCCTTATTTACTTCATTTTTTTTACATTTTAAATGAGGTTGTAATGATTCCAAAATAATTTTCCTCATAAAAATAGTGGAATATAAATTATTTTTCGATAGCAATTTTTTCCAAGATTGAAAATAATTTTTCTTATGTTATCAATTTAATCATAAGCATTTTTAGTACACACGTCAAATATTAGCATTGGCTGACAATGAATAGAATAAACAGTTATCCTGTCTATATTAGGGGGAATATTTGAAAAAAACCGTTATTAATTGTTTTTAATTATTATTATAATAAAATTTTGACTTAACTTGATATTGTATTATTATTATGTATTTCTTTCTTTCGGTTTATAAATAAAAATATTCATAGAATCAGGAATGAAAAATAAATAATAAGTTCAGCTCGCTAATGTGAAAAGCTATAAAAAATGAAATTATTTTCATGAAACCGATAAACTATCGGTTATATTTAAGATTCTCATCCGCCACAATAAAGTTTGGGAGCAACAACATTTACAGAATCGCTTCTGGTTACTCGGTTATCGGTATAACTTATGGTGATAAAAGCATTTTTGTATGTACATGAGGAGGGCACACTAATTACACCACCATTAACTATAACATTTGGGTTGCTTGACCTATAAATGCAATCAGCAAGGTTAATGACGGATGTTGTTCCGTTATCATAGTGAGCAGTTACTGAAGTAATTTTTTTTGTTTCGCCTCTGGCTATTTCAAGATAGGAAGGCAATGCCGTCAATGAAGTAAGCAAAACTTTTTCAACGACCACAATAAATGATTGAGTCTCAAAATTATTTCCATCAAATACCTTTACGGTAACATGATAATTTCCAGGTGTCGATGGTTTCCAGTTAATCATCCCGGTAGTAGGATGAATCGTCATACCACTAGGATGAGTATCCAGGGAATAACTCAGTACATCACTTTCAGGATCCAAAGCTTTAATAGTATAGGTATATATAGTTCCCTCTTTTACGGTAATTATCGGTTCTGATTTGATGATTGGAGCGCTATTAGAAGAAGAATATCCTATTACATAAAAAGAGATTAAAAGTAAAATTAAAATAAGTAAAAAAAATTTAGTATTAATATTTTTCACTTCCTTTCCATGGTTAATTGATATAGCGTTTGCAATTGTACAAATAATTTTATACTAAAATAGTCGGTAAAACAATAAGTAAAAAAAATATTTTATTATCTTGCAATGAAAGATACCTTGTGATGTTATAGAAAAGTTTAAAGAAAGATACATGATGATATTAAGTAGTAACAGCATTCAAAATAGGAAAGGAAGTGATATATTGAATATTCAATTTAAAAAAGGAGTTCTGGAATTATGTGTTTTAAGCATGCTGGAAAGAAAAAATTGTTATGGCTATGAATTAGTAAATGAAATTTCAAAAAATATTTTAATTTCAGAAGGAACGATTTATCCTTTGTTAAGAAGGTTAAAATCTGAAGGTTTTGTAACCACATACCTGGAAGAGTCGACAGAAGGCCCGTCAAGAAAATATCATTAATTAACTGAATCTGGTCAGAAAAAAAGAGGTGGAATTTAAAAAAGAGTGGTTTTCTTTTGTGGAGAATGTTAATAATTTTTTGAAAGGAAGTGAAATGTAATGAATAAAATTGAATTTATTAAAAAATTAGCAGAGTACATCTGTGATTTACCTAAGGAAGTTAGTGAGGAAATTTTATACGATTATAAAGAACACTTTCGAATGGGTATAGAAAAAGGCAGGAACGAAGAAGGAATTGCTGTTTCATTGGAAGATCCAAAGAATATTGCCAAGCAGGTCATAGCAGAAAATATGATAAAAAAAGCTGAAAATACTACTTCAGCAAATAATATTATACGAGCAATATTTGCTGCGGTCGGTTTGGGATTTTTAACCTGGTGATCGTGTTGGGTCCGGCAATCGGATTAGTTGGTTTATTTATTGGATTATTTGCCGCTGCCTTTTCTGTAGCGATTTTCGGAGGCGCGATCTTTTCGGTTGGAATATTTGGTCCAGTCTTCAGTGGAGGATTTTATATTCCATTTTCACCGATAGTCAGTATTCCTTAGATATGGAAAATGTGAATGATATTCTCATAACCGCGATCAGTTCTGATATGCATCTATATACGAAGGATATAAAAAATATTGAAGTCCATTTTTATGGTAAGTCATTTTTAAATTGTGAAAGAGTGTGTCCGGTTTTAAAGAATGAATTAATTGGAAACAAGATTAATATCGCAATAGAATATCCTCAAAAAGCTTTGTTTAACAATATGGATATTAAGCTTGATGTGTTTATTCCAAAAAACTATATAGGAAATATTTACATTTCGAATGTATCAGGAGAAACCTGGATCGAAAATTTGACCATCGAAAATTGCTCATGTGGGACCATATCGGGAAATATAAATTTACAAAAACTTGTTTCGAAAGATTTAAGTTTGAAAACGACATCAGGAAACATTTTTGCCAAGATATAACAGGCAACCTCACGGCAAATTCTGTCTCAGGGGATTTGAATATATCGTATCCGGTTTTTTCCAATTTTATTAAAGCCAATACCATTTCAGGAAAAGTAAAAATATAGTTTTCGATAGATACATATTTTAATTTGAATATAAATACACTTTCCGGGAAAGTAGTTAATCAATTTTCTGGTTCTATTAACTTTTCAGTAGGCAACAACCTAAGCTAATTAAAAAAAGTGTCTATATTAAAACGGTTTCAGGTGATATCCACCTGACTGATTAGCCCTTATATTATTAAAAAAAGGGATATGAAAATGACAAACAAATTATATAGATCGAGAAAAAACTGTGTAATTGGGGGTGTGTGCGGGGGTCTCGATGAGTACTTTGATATCGATCCAATTATTATTGGTTTACTGCTAATACTGTTCTTTTTTATGGATGGAGCAGGATTAGTAGCCTATCTTATTGCCTGGATTATTATACCAAAAAATCCTGATAGTAACACCAATCACTACCTAAAATATGAAAAAGAAATCATTGATTTAGAAAAGAATATTGATAAAGATGCAGAAAAAAAATGGTTGATGAATGCTAATCGCCAGAAGAAAGTAGACATCATTCAGCAAAAAATAGACATGTTTTTTTTGGATTAATTTTATTGGGGACAACCTTGTTCCCTTGGATTGCCTGCGTCGTATGGGGAACCTATTGGCCTGTGCTATTAATTATTACTGGATTGGTGATCTTGGTACGGCAATATAAAAACAAACTTATAAATAAAAGCGATAAATGTAGCGAAACAGACCATTTAAAGAAGAAAAAATTCTATTGATTAATTAAAAACCTATCACCTATGAATTAATCCGAGATGATAGGTTTTTTAATTTTGTATTAGCAGGAGGAAGCATTTCCGCTATGAGGATAGATTGAAAACCCTTTCTGAAGAAAAAAATTAGAATAATCAATTTTAAAACCTTTGAATTGTTCTAATAAATTCTTGTCAGCAATAATATGAATATCTTCTTCAGAATATATTTTATCATTTTCTTTTTGCTCATCCAGAGCAAGATTAAATCTAGGGCCGCCTCATCCAATCCCCGCTAAAAAAATTCTTATTTTTTTACCTGAAGCATTTTTTTCTTTTAAAATGTCTTTTAACTTCTCTGAAGCTTTGCTTGTTATGTCTACAGTCATTTTTTTTCCTTTCCAAATTTATTAAATATTTATCCAATGCTAAAATTTACATTGGAATATTATTATATAAAATATGACAAAAATTGTCAAGTTTAAATACTAATTATTTAGAAAGGTTTTGTCTTTTCTTTTGCCGGTAAACTACCGGCATTTATTATCCTCCTCAACCAGGAGAAGGATTTGATACTATGACAGACACTGTATCAATTACAGTTATTGAATCTGCTGAATAGCTGACTGTAATGGTGGCTGCAGTCGAAGCAGTGCATGATGCTATTCCTTTAATGACACCATTGGAATCAACTGTTGCAGTAGCGGGTTTATCCGATTCATAAGTACAATCAGCAAGTGCTAAAATAGACTCAGTACCATCACTGAAATAAGCAAGAATAGAAACAATCTGCATGGATTGGCCAATTTTTAAATTCATGCTGGCAGGTAAAACAGCTATCGAAGCAAGAGATACTTTATCTACTGTAATCGAGAATGATTGACTAACCAACTGACTACCGTCAGATACTTCCAGGGTAACGTCATAATTTCCGGTATTTTCAGGAAGCCATGTAATCAGACCGGTAGAAGCATTAATGTTCATTCCTTCAGGATAAACTAACAAAGAATAGGTTAATGCATCGTCATTGGCATCAGTAGAAATAACTTGATAAGTGTATGTTTGTCCGATTCGTGCAGTTATCTCGGGAGAGGATTCAATGATAGGTGACAGATTAAACAGGGCACACCCGGTAGATAAAATTGCTACAGTAATTAAAGCAAAAACATTCATCAATAATTTTCTATTTCTAATGAAAAACACCTCCTTTCTTGGTTGTATTATGAAATTAACATTATCTCATATGTTTTGTAAATAATTCTAAAATAAAGGAGGTAATGAAAAATCATTAACTGCTCAGATGTTAATTTTAGAAATATTTAAACTTTTTAGATGTGGAAATGAGGAACAGGTTTTAATCACTACCAAATAGGTAATATTAGTAGTGATTTTACTATAAAAGAACTTCCTTGTCAAAAAAAGAAACAAGGGAAGGAAGTAAAAGAGAAGGAACATTTTTAATTTGAAGATTCCTGCATGATTACCAAAAAGTAATTTGACATCTTTTCATTTTTTCATGACTTCTCATTTTACAATGATCGATAGATCAATTTATCTAGAATGAAATGTGTTTATGGAAATATTTGTGAATTTCATAAGACTTATCTATCTCACGGATTTTTCGTAAGAAGAGAGTTGGGAATTCATAAGCGGCTCTAACGATCTTAATTTTCACAATTGATACCTCCAATTATCACGCTTTAAAAGGATAAATGGAGAGAATAATTTCATTTTTCATGGAAATATTAAATAATTTTTATTTTTTTTCCTGAATTGATCTTTAAAATCTTGCCAATGATTTGGGTGCGTGTAAATCCCTGCTGACGCAATAATGCTTTAGCTTTCTCCGCTTGTTCGGGCATGACGGAAAGTAATAAACCACCTGAGGTTTGGGCATCGTAAAGTATGGTTTCCTGCTCAGGACTTATATTTGGATTTTTCTGTATCTGGCAAGCGTATATTTCTTTGTTTTTTTTAGTTCCTCCGGGGATGGTTCCCAGCGAGATGTATTTTAGAATTTCATCGATTACCGGTATATGGTTCATCCAAATTTCGGCTCCCAATTCATTTTTAGAAAGCATCTCATTTAGATGTCCTATGAACCCGAATCCTGTAATATCGGTTAGACTATGAATAGATAAATCCAATATTTCCGGAGAGAGCCGGTTTAATTTCATCATCCAGGAAGCAGTAGCCTTTAAAACTGCTGGGCTGGCAATCCCTTGTTTTAGGGCGGTTGATAGTATGCCGGTGCCTAAAGGTTTTGTTAATATTAAGAGATCACCTTCTTGTGGGTTATTATTAAAAATAATATTTTTAGGATGAATTAACCCAATGACAGCTAGCCCGTATTTTGGTTCTTTGTCTTTTATGGTATGGCCTCCGACCAAAATAGCACCGGATTCTTTAATTTTTTTAGCGCCTCCCTTTAGCATGAGCTCTAAGTCATCTAGCTGGTTTTCGGGAAAAGCAACAATATTTAAGGCCATTAAAGGATTTCCTCCCATAGCATAAATATCGCTTATAGCATTAGCCGCAGCTATTTGGCCGAAAATATATGGATCATCAACGATGGGCGTAATTACGTCCAATGAAAAAATCAAAGCCTGATCATTGTTCAATTGATAAACTGCTGCATCCTCATAGTGTTCAAAACCGGTTAAAAGGTTTTTATCTTTCTTTATTTTAAAATGGCTTAAGATCTCACCGAGATCTTTAAAATTTAATTTAGCTGCTCATCCCGCAGCAGAAACCATTTGGGTTAGTTTTTTTTTGTTGTTCAAGCTATTAAGCTCCTTTCTTTGAAAATCCGTTTTTTTTGTCTGATAACACACGGTTATTTCCCTGCCGTTTAGTGATGTTTTCTTCGTCTAATTTAGTTAGCAAAGGAATGATATATTTTCTACTCAATCCAAGCAAACCGCGTACCTCTGCAATAGAGATAGATCCATTTGTTTTTAGAAATTGAATTAATTTTCCTTTTATCATATCATAATGCTTTTTTTCAAGCAAAATTCCATCATTCAATCTTACAATTTTCTCTTCCTGCATTAAAAAGTGAATTATTTCTTTACTTCTCGAGAATTGTAAAAGAATTGTCTTTTCGTTGAGAGGATTGTGCGAATTATCCCTTAAGGTCTTTAAAATTCTTGTCATTAATTTTTCTTTTTCAGGTGGAATTTTAGGATAATGATCAGGTGAGGAGAGCATACCGTTTTTTAGAATTACTTTATTATTTTTTGCTTGGGAATTAATTAGATAGTTGAAAATTTGAGGTTTTAAATAATAGAAATAACTCTGAAATACATGGAGAGGAAAGCTTTTTTTAAAGGGATTCAATTCGTGTTCTTGATTTAGTTTTTTTGCTAATTTGTCAATCTGTTTTTGCCAAAAATGTTTACTGATCAACCATGAATCAGTACAAGTGATTACATTTTCTTTTATTAAATGATCAAGCGTTGACTTTATTTCTATATCGGAGAAGTTACTGGTTGCATACAAGCTTTCCTTTTTAATGAGTAAAGACTTTTCTATTTCTGTTAAAATAAGCTCTTTTAAGGTAAGCGACAATCTCCTGTTTAGAAAATCAACCAGCTTGCCATCTTTAAAGCTATGTTTGCGTGCTAAAGGATCCAAAATAATCCCACCACCAATGGTTTTTGGAGGGGTGGGAATTCTGATAATAAAATGGTCACCATAAGAGGTTGATATTGGTTCATTAAAACGAAATTGTACTAATCCCTTTTTTTCGGATTCTAAATACTTCTCTTTATTTAGGATAATTTTAGTTAGGATTTCCTTTGTACCACAAAAAAAATCTAAATTAGCCCTGTTCATTAAAAAATATTTTTTTTGCTGGGGAAGAAGTTCGATTTGGGCATCAATGTATTGGCTTGATCCAATGATTTTTTCTGTTCCAAAAACAATATCCCCACGGTGTAGTTGTTTTTTTTCTATACCTGACAGGTTTAGAGCTATTCGGGAACCCGGAAGTGCTCTTTCTACTTCCTCTTTATAGGCTTGCAAGTTTCTAATCCGAGATTTTTTGTAAGAAGGGAAAATGACCACTTCCATGCCTTTGTAAAAAGAGCCATTCATTAAGGTGCCTGTAACAATGGTGCCGCTTCCTTTCATTCCAAAAACCCGGTCGATAGACATTCTTGGTTTTCCAATATCTTTACGTGTTATCATCTTTGGGATCAAATTTTGAATAGCTTTTTTGATTTGGCCTGTACCGATGTTCTTTATCGTGCTAAATCGAATGATTTGTGCCGTTGAGAAGGGGGTGTTAATTGTTTTTGATTTGATCTGTTTCTCTACGAATTCAAGTCTATCATTATTAACTAAATCTACTTTAGTTATGACAATAATGCCGAATTTTATTTTCAGAAGATTAATGATTTGGAAATGTTCTTCCGTTTGAGGCATCCAGCCTTCATTGGCATCGATGACCAGAATAACTGCATCAATGCCGGTGGCTCCTGCTATCATGTTTTTAATAAGATTTTCATGGCCTGGGACATCGACTATTCCCACTGTTTCGCCGGAATGTAGTTTTATCCAGGCGAAACCTAAATCAATTGTCATGCCTCTTTTTTTCTCTTCAGGTAAACGATCAGTGTTTATGGAAGTCAAAGAATAAATCAAAGCAGTTTTACCATGGTCTATGTGGCCTGCCGTACCGAAAACAAACATAATTTCCCCTTTTTTTGTCTTGCAAACAAGTTTTAAGATTTTTTTTGTATGGAATTGATTCCGAAAAGGAATAAACTTTTTATAAATATAAGATAAAATGTTACTCGCAGTAATTATAACATCTCAAAGAAAACGTTTTTAATAATCTTTATGGTTAATTTGTCATGTCGAGCATCAAAACAGCGAGGATCAAGAATGAAATAATCATTTTCAATCCTTCCCAACAGAGGAGGCTCAAAAAACCGCAGTTTTCTGGAAAAAGTATCTACCGACCCCGGGGGTTTTAAATAAATCAATTGTGTTGGTAATGTTTGTCCGGGCATTGATCCTCCTCCAATTGCAGAGAATCCTTCTTTCAAAAAGGCGGGAACATTTTTTGCCTTAAGTTCCTGGATAATATAGTTAGCACGTTTACTAATTGTTTCAAATGGGCACGAAATCATTTGCCAAACGGGAATTTTTAAAGTAGCCTCATTTTTTAAGTAGTATTTCAAGATTTCTTGAAGAATGGTTATTGTTATTTTATCGACTCTCAGTGTTCGAAATAATGGATGTTGTGCGATTTTCTTTAGATAAATTTCTTTTCCGCAAATAACACCACCTTGAGGCCCTCCTAAAAGTTTATCAGCACTGAAACAAATCACATCTGCTCCGGTTTTAACTGTTTCCTGGATGGTTGGTTCATGGATTAATCCAAAATTTTCAGTATTTAAAAATGTTCCGCTCCCCAGATCGACGATAACAGGTAAATTATATTTATTACCTAATGATTTTAGCTCTTTAATTTCAACTTCATGAGTAAATCCACTTATTTTAAAATTGCTTTGATGAACTTTCAGTATTAGGGCAGTTTCCTCATTGATTGCGTTTTCATAGTCGTCTAAAAAAGTTTGGTTGGTTGTTCCTACTTCCTTGAGGTGTGCACCGCTTTGTTTTAATATTTCCGGAATACGGAACCCGCCTCCGATTTGAACCAGTTCCCCTCTGGAAACTATAACTTCTTTGTTTTTTGCCAGTGCATTTAGTATTAGAAAAATGGCACCAGCATTGTTATTGACGATAACGCTTTTTTCAGCTTGGCTGAGAGTGCAAAATAGCTTTTCAATACTTTCTCCTCTTTTACCTCTATTACCTTTGAGCAGGCTATACTCCAAATTGGTATAACCTTGCAGGGATTCTCTGATGACCTTGTAAATTTCTTTTCCCAAAGGAGCTCTTCCCAGATTTGTATGCAAAATAACTCCGCTGCCATTAATGACTTGTGTGAGAAAAGAGAGGTTCTCACGTTTTGCATGTTCTTTTATCTTATCAATTCTTTCTTTGGTAGAATAAATTTTCTTGTTGGCATATGCTTCCTTTTTTTCAGTGGAAATAACTTTTCGAATGATTTGAGTCATTATTTTTCGAGAAGATTTTTTAATTAAAGGTTGCAACGTTTTACTTTGTAAAATTTTTTCTACACTAGGAATTTTTGATAAAAGTATGTTTAATTTTTTACTGTCTTTTTTCAATGTTTTTAATGATCTCCCTAATTATTTTAAGAAAAGGTGGAGCAGAAGGATTTGAAAGAACTGCTATGTGCTAAAATAAAAAAATGGCGGGAGGGGTAGGAATCGAACCCACCGCGACAATTATAAACAATTATCGCCCACGAATTTGAAGTCCGCAAGGCCCACCAGAGCCTATCCACTCCCGCTTAATTGATTATTCTATTTTAATTATAATTATTTTTGTGTCATATTACAAGATTTTAATAAAATGTCAGTCATTGAAGATATATTTTTCGTGATAAAGGATGCTAATATCGACTAAAATTGTTTGAACGAGAAACAAAATTAAAAATTAAATTATCAATATAAAACGTTAGGCGTATGAATAAATCGTTCATACGCCTAACTTGTATTTATGCAAAGATTCTCTTAAAATAGTTTTGTGTTGGACTATTGATTGTCTATTACAATTTTATGATGTCGAAAATGAGAGGTAAGAAAGATGCAGTATATTGATAGTGGCTCTCTAAGCCCTTATTTAAATCTGGCCATAGAAGAATATGTGCTTAAAAATTTTTCTTTAGAAGAAGATTTTATTTTTTTATGGCAGAACACACCGACGATAGTTGTCGGGAAAAATCAAAACACGATAGAAGAAATAAATTCACGGTATGTGCATGATCACAATGTTCATGTTGTCCGGAGAATGTCCGGCGGGGGAGCTGTTTACCAGGATCTTGGAAATCTAAATTTTACATTCTTTTCCAGGATTTCAAAAAATAGTCAGCTAAGCATGGAAAAATTTACCAAACCTATTGCGGCAGCACTTAAAGATATGGGAATTCCAGCTGTAGTAAGTGGCAGAAATGATATCACAGTAAACGAAAAGAAAATTTCCGGTAATGCACAACGTTTATACCAAAACAAAATTTTGCATCACGGTACTTTGCTGCTTGATTCAAATTTAGATGTTTTAGAAAAAGCATTAAAGGTTAAAATTGACAAAATAAAATCGAAAGGCATAAAATCTGTTCGTAGCCGGGTAGCAAATATTAATGATTATCTATTACAGAAAATTGATATGCAGACTTTCAAAGATACCTTGTTGTGGTACCTGTTTAACAAAAAAGAGCCAATCCAATATCATCTTAGTGAAAACGATTTGGACGGAGTGAATCAGTTGATGAAGAACAAATATGCGACCTGGGATTGGAATTATGGTCAATCACCCGATTACAACTTGAGTAATTCTATGCGTTTTTCCGGGGGGGAAATCGAATGCTATTTAGATATTAAAAATGGACGTATTAAAAATGTAAAAATTTTCGGTGATTTTCTATCAATTGATGATGTCTTTGATATCGAAGACACTATCAAAGGCAAGAGGTACGAACAAAAAACGATAAGAGATACCTTGTTAAAGTTTGATCTTTCTCGTTATTTTGGCAGGATTTCCATGAATGAGATATTATCTGTATTTTTTGGATAGCAGATGAATTGATAGTCAAAAAATTTTTGAATTATTCATTTTCAATTATGCTATCCAGAAGACTCAATGAAACTATTTCTTTTCTTCCTTGCAATTGCCCGATTATAGTCATATCATTTTATTTATTAAAAAATATTATTCCAGAGTGATTTCATGGTCAAAAAAGAGGATTTTGTTAAGCATTGTAGAATTTTAATATAGACAGTACCATTATTTATTCCCATGAACAATATACTGCTTATTTAAAAAATTCCAATACAAATGTGAGGAGGGAGATATGAAAATAGGACTCTATCATTTGGTATCCAATGTGCATGACGAAAATCATATTGATAAGAGTTTACATTATTTTAAAAAAGACATTGAAGATAAATTAGGATTTCCATTCATAGATTTAAATAAAAACACTTTTCAAAAGGGAGAATATTTTTCAGTTATTTTTGTGAAATCCGGTGGGGTGGAAGATGAATTTAAAAAGATGTTTAAGCTGTTCAATGATAATTGCTGGCTTTTGGCGGGTAATTTGCATAATGCTTTACCGGCGGCGATGGAAATCGCTACTTTTTTAAGAAAAAAGGGTAAAAAAGCTGAAATCATTCATGGGGATACAGACTATATTGCTCGTCGTATAAAAGACTTGTATCGTGTTTGGGAAGCAAAAAATAAATTGCTTTCAGTAAAATTAGGAGTCATCGGGAAACCATCTGATTGGCTGATTGCCAGCGAAACAGATTATAAAAGAATAAAGGAACAATTAGGAATTACCCTTGTTGATATTAAAATGAGTGAATTATTTCGGGAGATTAATCAGGAAAGAAAGTTTGACCATGACAGGTTGAATGACTTGAAAAGAATACAATTTAATGCTCAATCGATGGATGGTGCACTAAAAATTTATTATGGATTAAAAGCTCTGGCTGAAAAACATAAATTGAATGGAATGACGGTTAGATGTTTTGACCTGTTAGAGAAATTTGCGAATACCGGATGCTTAGGTCTGTCTTTGCTCAATAGCGAGGGAATTATTGCTGGATGCGAAGGAGATGTTCCTGCAATGATATCTATGCTTATCCTTTGGCTCTTAACCGGAAAGCCTGTTTTTATGGCAAATCCTGCGAGCGTTAACAAAAAGAAAAATGAAGTCATTCTAGCACATTGCACCATTCCATTAAATATGCCAGATCATTTCCAGTTGGATACTCATTTTGAATCGGGATTAGGTGTGGGGATAAAAGGGCACATTCCAAAAGGGAAGATAACTATTTTTAAACTATCTTCAGATGCCCAGACTTTTTTCGTATCTGGTGGAGAGATTATAGAAAACCTCGATGATCCTAATATGTGTCGCACGCAAATAAAAGTGAAATTAGATGAAGACGTTATCTATTTTTTGAAAAATTCTATTGGAAATCATCATCTGGTTTGTAAAGGCGATCACCATTTATTAGTTAAAGAATTTTTTAACATGTGATTTGCTACCTCTGAAAGCATAGAATAACGTTCTAATCGAATCACTTTCTTGTTACAGGAATACATTTAAGCATGTTTTTTGAATGATTTTATTATCAGGAGGGAAAGATGAGTGATAGAATAAAACCAGTTTCCTTTGAAGGCTTATTAGAATGGATAGTCAAGGAGTATCAATCCCAAAAAACAATTTTCAGCATACCGGAATCACAATTTTTTAGAAAAGAAAATGGCGAGAACATCATTATTTTTGACGAAGAATGTGGAATGCCTTTGGGTCCTGCAGCGGGTCCTCATACCCAATTAGCCCAAAATATCATTACTTCTTATTTGGTTGGTGGACGTTTTTTCGAACTTAAAACCGTACAGAAACTTGATTCCCTGGAATTTGAAAAGCCTTGCATTGATGCCAGAGACGAAGGGTATAATACTGAATGGTCTACTGAATTATCTTTGGAACAGGCATATGACGAATACATTAAGGCATGGATCATCATTCACTTTTTAGAGATGACTTTTAATCTTTCTCCTTTAGGAAAAAGATCTTTTGTTTTTAATATGAGTGTTGGTTATGATCTGGAGGGCATTAAAACATTAAGAATGAATGCCTTTATTGATCAATTGATTGATGCTTCAAGTCATCCTTCTTTTAGACAATATTTGGATTATTTAGAATATTTTATTTCATTAAATAGTTTTGAAAATAATGGGACACGCCTAAAATCATTTAAAAATATTAAAAATATAAAGGATTTTATTTCTTCAAAAATTGTTCGCTCAGTTACACTTTCTACTATGCATGGATGCCCGCCTGAAGAACAGAAATCGATCTGTAGCTATTTGATTGAAAAGAAAAAATTGAATACCTACGTTAAATTAAATCCAACACTTCTTGGATATAAATTTGTTCGGAGAGTATTGAATGAACTTGGATATCATTATATTTCCATCAAAGAAAATACTTTTAAACACGATTTACAATGGAATGATGCCGTAGAAATGATAAAACAATTGAAAAATCTGGCTTCAGAAAATAATTTACACTTTGGTGTGAAACTATCCAATACGCTTGGAACAGTGAATAATTTAGGAATTCTTCCCGGAGAAGATATGTATTTGTCCGGTAGAATTTTATTCCCCTTAACGATTCAATTAGCTTTTCGGCTATCAAATACATTTAATGGAACAATTCCCATATCTTACTCCGGGGGAGCATCTCAAATGAATGTTGACCGGATTTTTGAAACAGGCATTAACCCGATAACTGTAGCTACCGATCTTTTAAAACCAGGGGGCTATTTAAGAATGTTAGAAATGGCAAAAAAAATGGCACCAATAATAAGTAAACTGAGAAAGCAAGAAACCATTCATATTAAGAAGATTGAAAGTCTGGCCCAACAAAGTCTTAAAGAAGAATATTATCGGAAAGAATGGCGGGGAACAAAAAAAGTGTCAGTCGAAAAGGAGTTGCCAATAACTGATTGCTTTATTGCGCCTTGCGTTACTTCGTGTCCCATTTTTCAGGATATACCGGAGTATATTAGTTTAGCCGCCCAGGGAAAATTTGATAATGCATTGCGGTTGATTTATTCAAAAAATCCCCTTCCTCACATTACCGGACAAATCTGCGATCATCAATGCATGTATAATTGTACACGACTTGATTATGAAGAGGCATTGGATATACGAAAAATTAAAAAGATTGCTGCACATTATGGGAATGTTATGGTTGATAAAGAAAATTTTTCCAATACTAAAAACTTAGATGTAAAAGTTGCAATTGTTGGCGCAGGACCAGCAGGACTTTCAGCAGCTTATTTCCTTGCTAAAGCCGGTTTTAAGGTGACGGTTTTTGAAAAGAAAAAGTTCCCAGGGGGTGTCTTGAGCTACGTATTACCCAATTTTAGAATAACAGAATCAACGATCATGGAAGATATTTCATTAATAAAAAAAATGGGTGTCCAATTTAAATTTGGCGTTCAAAAGAATTTTTCCATTGATAATTTAAAAAATATCGGATTTAAATATATTTTTATCGGTATTGGTGCAGAAAAATCGAAGAAACTAATATTTACGGCCGACAAAGTGAATGTCTGCGAAGCTTTGGATTTTTTAAGGGATTTTAAAAAGAATCCCGAAAAGCTTCATCCTGGAAAAACTATTGCAGTCATTGGCGGAGGAAATACTGCAGTAGATAGTGCTCGTTCAGCCTTACGGATTCCCGGAGTAAAGAAAGTTTTCATTATATACCGTCGGACAGAAAAAGAAATGCCTGCAGACAAGGAAGAACTCGAATATGCAATGAAGGAAGGCGTTATCTTTAAACCATTATTGCTTCCTGAAACATTGCTGAATTCAGGCGTACTGGTATGTCGCAAGATGGTTTTGGGAGAATTTGATTCCAGTGGTCGCAGACAACCCGTTTCCAGTCAACAAACTGAAAAGCTATTGGTTGATTATGTGGTCAGTGCCATTGGCGAAGAGATTGATATTGAATTCTTAAGTCAATGTGGATTGAAAAGAAGCAAAGAAAATGGTTCGTGGATAAATCCGGACACACTTGAGACAGGAATAGAAAATGTTTTTATTGGAGGAGATGCTTTTCGCGGACCTTCTACCGTGGTTCAAGCAATAGCCGATGCCAGAATAGCAACCAGGGCAATCATTACACGTGAAATTCCGGAGTGGAAGGAAAAGGAAGAAGTTGTGAATTTCGACTCCAAAAAAAAGTTGAAAGATGTCTACCGTAAAAAAGGGCACATCGCTTTGAAAAAAATTTCTACTGATGATAAGTTGCAGGCAGAAAGTGAGGGTGAGAGATGCCTTGAATGCAATATCATCTGCAATAAATGCGTGGATGTATGTCCTAATCGTGCAAATATTGCAATTTCCGTAGAAAAGGAAGAGGGATTTTCAGATAAATGGCAAATTGTTCATATAGATGCATTATGTAATGAGTGTGGAAATTGTGCAACATTTTGTCCTTATGTCGGGGAACCATACAAAGACAAATTAACTCTTTTTTCAACCATGAATGATTTTCAAAATAGCTCGAATCATGGGTTTTTTATGGAAGGTTTTCCGGAAAAACCAATTGTTCATTTAAGGTTGGGTCATAATGAATGGAAATGGAAAATTTCCCAAGAAGAAGAAATGATGGCTGAAAAATTACAAATTTCACCCAGCTTTGATAAGAGGGAAATAGAAAAAATTAAAAAACTTATAAGAATTATTCTATCAGATTACAGTTATATTATTCATAGAGATTAAAATGAAAGAGAATTTTATTGGAAGCAAAGCGGTAATCGAACATTAAGAAAAATATTTGTAGTACAATAAAAAGATTGCATGCAATATTAAAGGAGGTGAAATATTTAGCTCATGGGAAGATTGAACAGCGAAAAGAATATTTCCACAGACAATGAAGGAAAATTTCGGGAGTCTCTTTTTAAAAGTGATTATTTTGCTCCTCAAAGTTTGCAGGAAGCTTTAGAATTGTTGGAAAAATATGGGGAGGATGTCGTTGTATTAGCCGGTGGTACAGATTTATTGGTCCAATATTACGACAGGCTGTATGAAGTAAAAAATTGGTTGGATTTAGGAAGATTGGAGATTCTAAAAAATATTAATTTAGGTAAGAAAGAATTAACGATTGGGGCAATGGTTAGTCATGCCCAAATAGAAAAATCACAATTCATTCAGGATTATTTTCCAATTTTAAGCAATTCGGCAGCCGATATTGGTTCTCCTCAAATAAAGAATCGCGGTACTATTGGAGGAAATATTGTAAATGCATCCCCGGCCGGTGATCTTTTGCCCTCTTTGATGGCTTATGGTGCAATGTTTAAATTGATTTCCCAGAAAGAAGAAAAAATCGTTCCAGCGGTAGACTTTTTTATTGGACCAAAAAAAACCATTTTAGGGGCTGACCAATTATTAAGCCAAGTCATACTACCTTTACCCGGAAAACACACTTATGGAAGTTGGACAAAAATAGGCAAAAGAAGGGCTTTGATCATTGCTACGATTACTTTGGCTTTATTGATGAAAATGGATAATGACGATGAAATAATAGAAGATATCAGCGTTTGTCTTGGTTCTGTAGCACCAACTCCCATTCAAATAAAAGAAATCAAAGCAGCAATGATTGGAAAGAAATTACAACAATTAAATTTTAGCCAATTAGGACAATTAGTAAAAGATAAGATTCACCCGATTGATGATATCAGGGGGACAAGGGAGTATCGTAAGGATGTTGCCCGGCAAATTATGATAAAAGCTTTGGAGGAAGTAGCAATAAAAAGTAGGAGGGCAGTAAAATGAGAGATGTAACAATTACTTTCACAATTAATGGAGAGAAAAGAACTTTACAAACAACACCTTCTACCAGATTATTGGATTTAATAAGGGATGAATTACATTTAACCGGAACAAAAGAGGGGTGCGGAAAAGGTGAATGTGGGGCATGCACGATTATCATGGATGGACAGTTAGTTGCTTCCTGTCTTGTTATAGCGCCTCAGGCTGATGGTGCGGACATTACAACTATTGAAGGTTTAAGCCCGAATGACGAACTACATCCCATCCAGCAGGCATTTATCGAAACAGGTGGTGTTCAATGTGGATTTTGTATCCCTGGAATGATATTGGCAGCAAAAAAAATTTTAGATGATAACCTCTACCCTGACGAAGAAGCGATAAAACGTGGTATTTCAGGTAATATTTGCAGGTGTACCGGTTACACAAAAATATTTGATGCTATTAAATTAGCCGGAGAAAAAATAGCTTTAATTAATAGCAGAAAGGTTATTACCGATGAGTAAAAAATATATAGGTCAGAATATTCTCAAAGTAGATGCTCAAGATAAAGTAACCGGAAAAGCAAAATATTCCGATGATATTTTTTTCGACGACATGTTATATGTAAAAATCAAGCGTGCGGTTTATCCTCATGCATATCTTCGAAAGCTTTATTTAAAAAAGGCAAAGTCTGTACCGGGAGTGGTAAAAATCATTACGGCTGCCGATGTTCCCCATGTAAAAAATTTCGGATTGATTATCAAAGATCAACCTGTTCTCATTGGTATAGGAGAAAAAATGCGTTATATGGGAGACGCGCTTGCTATTGTAATTGCTAAAAGCAAAGAAGCGGCAACAATATCTATGAAAATGATAGAAGCTGAAGTTGAAAAAATAGAAATTGTTTCTAATCCAATAAGGGCAATGGAAAAAGATGCACCCATGATTCATCAGGGTGGAAATATCTTATCTACCCATTTTTTAAAAAAAGGAGACATTAAAAAGGGCTTTGCTTGCGCAGATTTAATTGAAGAAAATGAGTATAAAACGACTTTTATTGATCAATTGCCTCTTCAGGTTTCGGCGGGAGTTTGTAAATATGAAAAAATAAGTGATACGCTCAAATTTTGGGCAGCGACACAATGGTTACATGATACACAGGCAGATATTGCCCAATCGATTGGTTTCCCAAAAGAAAAGATTAGAATTATCCAGCCGGTAATTGGAGGAGCCTTTGGAAAGAAAGAAGATATATCGGTACATATTCATTTAGCTTTAGCTGCCCTTGCTACAGGCTGGCCAGTAAAATTGACCTATAGCAGAGAAGAATCAATGATAGCTCAATCAAAGAGGCATCCTTTTATTATCCAGCTAAAAACAGGCGTAACGACTAAAGGTTTATTAACTGCTTGTCAGGTAAGAGTTATCGGTGATACTGGCGCATATGCTTCAAGTGGATTAGCAGTCATTCATAAGGGCATGTATCATTGTACTGGGCCTTATAATGTGGAGAATGTTGATGGAATTGGGTATGCAGTGTATACCAATAATACTTATTGTGGAGCGATGCGCGGATTCGGTACTGCCCAGCTTGCTTTTGCATATGAGTCTCAAATGGCGATATTATGTGAGCGACTAGGGATTGACCCCATCAAATTTCGTCTACAAAATGCCTATAGTATTGGTTCAAAAACACCCAATGGACAAAAATTAACCAGAAGTGTTGGCGTGAGAGCAACGATCAAGGAAGCTGCAATGATGGCAGGTTGGGATGGAGGTTTCAGATGATAAAAAAGGGAAGAGGCGTTGCTACAATTATGTTTGGCTTTGGTTATGGTGAAGGATTTCCTGATCATTCTATTGCTTCAGCGGAAATTAATGAAGAAGGAACAATATTAATCAGAACGGCTTCTGCAGATGTCGGACAGGGAGTATTAACTGTTGTTGCTCAAATAGCTGCAGAAGTTTTACAGGTAAAACCGGAAATCATTAAAATTGTCGAAGGTGATACGCATTTAACTAAAAATTCAGGTTCGACTTCGGCAACTCGATCTACGTTTTTTACCGGAAATGCTGTAAAGAGTGCAGCTGCGGGATTATTAAGTAATATTTATCATTATGCCAGCATATATTTTGTTACAAATCATGTTGATTTGGGAATTGAAGACGGTCATGTTTTTAGAATAGATAATCCCAGTGAAAAAATTAGTTATTGGGAATTAGCTAAAAAATTTCAAAATGTCGAAAATAATTTAAAGGCTGAAGCGTCCTTTTTCCCCCACACAGACAAACCTGAAAAAAAGAACGGACAAGGGGAAAAATTGTATGTTGCTTATACTTTTGTCACTCAGATAATTGATGTATCTGTTGATACAGATACCGGTATCGTCAATGTTTTACATGTTTATAGTGCTGCCGATATTGGGAAAGCCATTAATCCCCAAAATGCGGAAGGTCAAATTGAAGGTGGAACTGTCCAGGGAATGGGAATGGCTCTAATGGAAGAGCAGGTTATTAAAGAGGGGTTAACATTAAATGCAGACCTTACGGGATATTTAGCACCTACTTCCATGGATATACCTCAATTTACGACGAGATTTGTGGAAAATGAAGATTCTGATGGCCCTTATGGTGCCAAAGGAATAGGTGAACCTTCCTTAATTGGAACAACCCCTGCTATTGCTAATGCCATTTATGATGCCATTGGTGTAAGGATTTTCAGTTTACCGATAACTCCGGAAAAAATATTAAAAGCCTTAAAAGAAGATAAAAAAGAATATCGAAATAATCAGTAGATGCATTTGATTTGGTTTATATTAACACTTTATTGTCTAAACCAATTTATTCCGATGATATCGTAACATTTTAATGGGGAAGATTAGGTTTGTTCTTTGCCTTGTACAAAAGGCTGGCTCTGCTAATGGTTTTTTTACCGTATTTTTCCCTGATTCTATCCAAAGACTGGGTTAATTGTTCTAATTTGTCATCTTTCCTGTCGAGCAAAGTGAGTTGTCTTGCGGAGTGGTTGGAAGTTAATTTGGAAAGTTTAATTCCTATCAACCTAACTCCTCCTTTTCTTATTTTTATTTTTTTTAAAAGTTTTAAAACCTCATGGAAGATAATTTCGTCAATATTGGTAGGATTTTCCATCGTGATGGACTTATTTAGTGTAATAAAATTTTGAAATCTAATTTTTAAAGTGATTGTGCTTCCCCGATAACCTTTTTTCCTTGATGCATATCCTACCATTTGAGAAATTTTTAATAGTTCTTTTGCCAATATTTCTTTATGTGATATATTTTCATGAAAAGTAGTTTCTTTACTGATGGATTTTACCATAGAGATAGGTGTAACCGGTCTTTCGTCTATTCCCTGAGCCAAAAGTTTTATTTTTTTACCGTTTTTTCCTAATAAATTTTCCAGGATTGAATCAGGCATTTCAGCTAGTTGTTTTACCTGGTAAATACCGGATTTTTTTAGCAATTCTTCTGTTTTCTTTCCGATTCCCCATAGTGCTGATATGGGAAGAGGGTATAATATTTTACGAATTTCGTCTGAGTGAATGATGGAGAAACCATCCGGTTTTCCCAGATTAGTAGCAATTTTTGCCAAAAATTTATTTTTTGCAATACCCACTGAAAGTTTAAGACCCAGTTCTCGATAGACTCTTTTTTTGATATTACTTCCTATTATTTCTACTGTTCCAAAGAGCGATTCACAGCCCGATACATCTAAAAAAAGTTCATCAATGCTAATTGGTTCTGCTAAGGGGGTGTATGCCTTGCATATCTCAAAAAATATTTTTGATGTTTTCGCATATTTCTCCATTTGGGCAGGGACAAAGATGCCTTTTTGGCATTTTTGACGCGCTTCCCATATAGGCATTCCGGCATGAATGCCATATTTCCGTGCTTCATAGGACGCAGCGCAGACCACGCCACGGTTCGAGTTCCCCCTTTTATCGCTAATTCCTCCTACGATAAGAGGTTTCTCTCGATAGAGAGGATTATCCCTTTGCTCTACTGAAGCAAAGAAAGCATCAAGGTCTAAGTGAATAATGGAAAGATCATTATTATGTTTCATTGGCTATTATTTATCCTTTTTTGTTATAGATTAAAATAGTAGTTTCATCAATTTCCAGTATTATTCATTTGCATTTGAACACAGCAAGAATAATAGGCTAAATAAAAAATGATTCTCAACCCAAATTTTGAGGATTTGCAACTCTTTTGTTTTATAACTTTCATTTTATAATTCCGTATTTTGTCATTTTGCCCTTTTTATGAAATACAAATCAATATCTACAATTTTTTGGGCGATTATTTTAGGATCATGATTATCTTTACTTACAACACCTTTGATTAAAAGGGGCACTTCTTTGTGGAAGAGATGAGCATATTTTTGATAAATATCAGGAAAGACAATGACTTCAATAAAACCTCTCTCGTCTTCCAAAAGCAAAAAAGCCATTACCTGTTTTTTTTTGGTAAACTGTTTTCTTGCTTGAATAAGCATTCCTCGGATAAGAATCGATTTCTCATAAAAATGATTAAGCGGATAATCAGAATTCATTATCGGTAAGTGTGACAATATTTTATCATATTTTTTTAAAGGATAGTTGGTTATATATAAATCAAGAATCTTTTTTTCTTCATCTATTCGAAAATTTTCAGAAAAATGGTAGATTGGAATAGAATCCGGAGAGATGAGTTCGGCATGGAAACATTCCTTTTTCAGGGATATTTTATTTTGTATTTCCTTTTTATTCTTTTTTTTAGCTTCTTTTAAAGTGAGAGGAAGTAGAGCGAGTAACGCTGAACGTGGGTGGGTGGTAAAATCAAAAGCGCCAACCTTGACAAGATTTTCTATTAAAGTTTGGCTTATACCTAAAGCGTTTATCTTGTAACAGAAGTCAAATAAGGAATGAAAAATTTTATGCTTTTTCCTAACGGTTAGTATCGATTCTAAATATTTTTTGCCCATACCTTTTATCTTGCTTAATCCGGTCCTAATATTTCCTTTTTCTATGCTGAATCCGGCTTTACTTTTATTGATATCCGGCGGAAGTATTTTAATGTTAAAGCGCCGGGCTTCTTGTAGGTAGCGATCAGCAGTGTAGTAACCCATACCATATGTCAACATTGAGGACAGGTAATAAGCTGGATAATGTATTTTAAGGTAGCAGGTGATATAAGAAATTAAAGCATAAGAAGTACTATGTGCTTTATTGAAACCGTAATGAGCAAATTTGGAGATGAGTTGGAAAATATTTTCCGCTTCTTCTCTGCCGTTTCCCCCTTTAAGTGCTTTTTTAATAAAATTATCTTTCTGTTTTTCCATTTCTACCGGAGAACGAGAGCTGATAGCTCGACGGAAGAGATCAGCTTCTCCCAAAGTAAGGTTTGCAAAAATGGAAACGACCTGCATAACCTGTTCCTGGTATAAAATGACACCATAAGTATCCTGTAGAATTGATTTAAATTTGGGGTGAAGATAGGAAATGTTTTCTTTTCCTTCTTTTCTCTTAAGGTATTGTTCGGTCATACCGCTATCAAGGGGACCTGGTCGATATAAGGATAGGGCAGCAGTCAAATCTTTTAAATTGGAAGGAGAGAGCCTTTTTAAGAGAGAGGAAATTCCGGAACTTTCCAATTGAAAAACTGCCAGCGTTTTCCCTTTTTGCAAAGCAGAAAAGGTTTGTTTGTCGTTGAGAGGAATCTTGTCAAGTTGAATATTGATATTATTTTCCCTCATTTTAACCAATGTTTTTTTGATAACAGTAAGGCTTCTGGATCCTAAAATATCTATTTTAAGTAAGCCTAAATCCTTAATGGATTTCTTTTCGTATTGACTTACGATTTGTCCTTGATTCGTTATTTCCAAAGGAACTATTTCGGAGAGAGGTCGGTCCGATATAATCATCGAAGAAGCGTGAACAGAAAGATGCCGTGGCTTTCCTTCAATATTTTGAGCAAAAGAGAAAAGGGATTTTAAAGGTTCTTTGCGGTAAGAAATCTTTTGCAATTCAGGCAGGTGTTGAAGGGAGGCTTTAATGACTCCCGGAGAAGAAAACATGGGCATCATTTTGGTAAGTTTATTTAGTTTTTGTGACGGGAAATTCATAACCCTTCCCGTGTCACGGATAGCAGAGCGAGCAGCATAAGTAGATATGGTGCTAACATGAGTTACCCGGTTATGGCCAAATCTTTTAAAAATATAAGAAATGACTTTTTCTCTTCCCAATTGGCCAAAATCTATATCTATGTCAGGGAGATCTATTCTTTCCGGATTGAGAAATCTTTCAAAAAAAAGTTGGTATTTTAAAGGGTCTACCTCTGTTATATTAAGAAGATAAGACACTAAACTGCCGGCAGAAGAACCTTTTCCCGGACCTACTGGAATATTATTTTGTTTAGCAAAGTGAACGATATCCCGAATAATTAAAAAATATCCGGCAAATCCCATCTGATCGATGATTTTCAATTCATATTCTAGGCGCTTAGTAGCGTTTGAACAAGAGAAAGAATAGAATTTTTTTAAGCCTTTCAAGCAAAGTTTTTTTAAATAATCTTGAGCAGAGGAAGAAGATGGTAAGGGGTAATCAGGAAGATGAACAGTTCCTAAATTAAGTTTTAAATTACATTTATTGGCGATTTCCATTGTATTTTTCAAGGCTTGAGGAATTTTAAAAAATAATTTTTCCATTTCTACAGAAGATTTAAAATAGAATTCATTGGTTAGTAAGCCTGGATAGTGAAATCTATTTCTTGTTCCAAGGTTGGCTATTTTGTTTAGAAGCCGTTGAGAGGGGGCTTCTTTTTTTTCCAAATAGTGAACATTATTTGTTGCTACCATGGGAATGTTCAGTTCCTTTCCTATCTTAATTAATTCTAAGTTGATTTCTTTTTCCTTCTCGATGCCATGGTATGATAATTCCAGGTAAAAATTATGTTTACCAAATATTTGTTGATACCGTAAGGCGCTAATTTTTGCCGCCTTTATATTTTTTTTTAGAATAAGGGAGGATATTTCTCCTAAAGTACAGCCGCTCAAGGCAATGATACCTTTAGCATGATGAGCCAGGATGCTTGGTTCTACAGCCGGAATCTCTCCTGGGATAGACAGATGAGCATGAGTGATCATCTGACAGAGATTGGTATATCCTTCAATATCTTTTATTAAAAGAAGTAGGTGATAGTTGGTTTTTTTCTCCGGATGGGTCCTGATTCTTATCTCGGAACCGATAATGGGCTTTATCCCGGCATTTGTAGCTTTTTTATAAAATTCAATTGCTCCATAAAGCCCGTCATGGTCAGTCAAGGCTACTGCTTTCATGTTAAAATCAATCGCTTTTTTTATTAAAGCGTCAATACCGCAAAAACCGTCTTGCATACTATATTGGGAATGAACGTGCAGGTGAACCATCTCCATTTTAAAATTTCCTTTCTATGATAATAATTGATTAATAAATGAATCATTGTAAAACGTATGTTTGTATTGGAAGACAAAAAAATCTGTTTACTTCTCAATCCATTTTTTTGTATTTTTCTGTTTTAATCTCTTCCTTTAGAAGTTTAATCAGCATTAAAGCGTTTTTAACGGCTTTTCCTTTGTAATGATTGTTCATGAAGATGTATTGATCTTCTGTTTTATCAAGAATATTCTTTATTTTGGGAACCCATTCTTTCAATTCTTCTTGGCTATAAAGATAGTCATATCTTTGGTAAGCTTTTTCATGTTGCCACCATTTCGCTTTGTTTCGACCATGAAACCTGATATACCCCAAACGGGAAGTCGCCTTATCGATAGGAGGGATTAAACCGTTGAGTTGAGGCTGATCTACACAACAAAAGCCAATATCATTGCCTTTTAGAATTCGAAAAGTTTCATTATTGATCCAATAGGCATTCCTGAATTCTACTACCAGAGGAATATCTCCCATCCTATCTTTGAAGCGGATAAGATAATCACGATTGGAGGGGGTATTATAAAAAGAATAGGGGAACTGAGCTAATACGCAGGAAAATTTTTTTGTTTCCAATAACGGCTTTATTGATTCTTTAAAAGTATCAAAAATTGTTGGGTTTTCTTCTCGACTATGTGTCATCTCTTGATTGGCTTTCACCACAAATTTAAAATCAGCAGGGACCTTTTGTTGCAAGTAATAAAAGGCTGCCGGATGGGGAATGCGATAATAGGTAGAGTTGATTTCAGTCACCTTAAATTTTTGTGAATAGAGACGAAGCATATCTTTTTTATCGGTATTCAAAGGATAAAAAGCTCCTATCCAATCTTCGTAGCTGAAACCGGAAGTTCCTATGTATAGCATTTGGACTCTACTCTCCTCCTTTATACCTTCTTAAAACACCGATGACTTTGCCTAAAATCATGGCCTCTTGAGTAACAATGGGTTTGTAAAGCGTATTGGAAGGCTGCAGGGTTATTTGATTATTTTTTTTATATAATCTTTTGACGGTAACCTCTTCCTGATTAAGCAGGGCAATGACAATATCACCGTTGCTCGCATCTTGCTGAGGATTGACCATGACATAATCTCCGTCAAGGATATGGTCACCAATCATACTATCTCCTTCGACTTTTACCATAAAGGTTTCATCGCTTCCGGAAAGCTTTTCGGGGATAGGAATATATTCAGTGATATCTTTTAATGCCAGCAGGGGATTTCCGGCAGGTACACTGCCTACAACAGGAATGTTTTTTGCTTGAGGAACAAGCCTGATGGCCCGTGATTTGTCTTTCTCTCGCCTAATATAACCTTTTTTTTCCAGAATGGTAAGATATTTATAAGAAGTAGCCGAAGAAGTAACCCCAACCAATTTACCAATTTCTCTTACGGTAGGGGGATAGCCGGTTTCTTTTATTTTTTGCTGAATAATTTCAAGTGTTTTTTTATGATTTGGAGAAAGGGTATCTTTTTTCAAAATAGGGAACCTCCTAAGAATAAATCAAACATAAATAGGTACGATTGTTTGTTTGCTTTTAATTATATAAGAACAAACGTTTTTTGTCAAGTAACGCTTATTGACAATTATTTAAACGTATGATAAATTTATCATGTTAAAACTTATAAGTTTATATGATAAAATTCAATGCCAAAAATGTAAATTTTGTAACTTTCCCCTTAAATATCTCTTATATAGATTAGAGGAAGGAAAAAAATTTGTAAAATTGACGAAGATTGTCAAAAAGTATTGAAGGGGAATGCTGAGCATGCTTTCTAGATCGCTTGAAAATGTTGTTAACTATAAAGTCCAAAAAATATTTTTTTTGTTTTTATTGATTGTCATTTCCTTTTTTCTCCTTCATGAAATCGATTCATTTGCTGCTGAACAATCAAACTCAGAAAAATTTCCTATCTATGTAGCTGATTTTTTCGAGCCCGGTTGTCATGACTGTGAAAAGGTTGATGCTATTTTAAAACAAGTCGAAGCAGAGTATCCTGATGTTTTAATCATTGAAAAATTTGATATATCTTTGTCAGACAATGTGGAATTAGCGGAAGCTATGGGAGACCTTTATCAAATGCCCGAAGAGCAAAGACTCTTGGTGCCGGTTATATTTTTCGACAATGAATATCTTTTTCGTCAAGATATCACTTATGCTAAAATAATAAAATTAGTCCGTGAATATGGGAGCAAGGAAGTGATACCGCCATGGGAAAAAATAGAAAAAGATCATTCTCAGGAAAGGTTAATCAACCGTTTTCAATCCTTTGGTATTTTTGCAGTTGCTGCTAGTGGATTAATTGATGGCATCAATCCATGTGCTTTTGCTACGATTATTTTCTTTCTATCCTATTTAACGCTCATCAATAGAAAAGGAAAAGATTTGCTTTGGGTCGGAGGCATGTTTACTCTTGCAGTTTTTTTAACTTATCTTTTAATTGGCACTGGTGCACTGAGAGTGATCACTTCATTATCCTTCCTTCCATTGGCCAGAAAAATATTTAGTATAATAACTGCTGTCGTTGCTCTTATTTTGGGAATTGTTAGTTTACAGGATTATATTCGCTTTAAGACAAGCGGTAACACCAAAGATGCTAAACTTCAACTTGCGCCCTTTTTAAAAAAAATGATTCATTCGACCATTAGAAAAAATGTAAAACTTGGTAACTATGTCTTAATGGCAGCAGTCACCGGGTTTGTTGTATCCCTTCTAGAATTAGCTTGTACAGGCCAGATTTATTTGCCTACCATTATGTTTATCAGTACCATACCCAAATTAAGAGTTAATGCTCTACTTTACCTTATTTTCTATAACTTAATGTTCGTATTGCCTCTTGTTTTTGTCTTTACGCTTTCTTATTGGGGAACATCTTCCCAACAAATAGGGGCATTGACTCAGAAATATTTTGGAAAAATTAAACTGGCAATGACGTTTATATTCTTTGGCTTAGCTGTGCTGTTGCTTTTTACAGGTGTATTTATTTAATTAAAGATTAAAAACAGAGGACTGTTATAATAAAAAAAATATCAAATGAAATTATTGAAAGGTTTTATTTGATCTGTATTTTTTAAAACAAAATTGAAAATTATCGAGAGGAATTGATATCTGATGATTTATAGCAAGAATAAAAAAAAGGTTCTTGTTCTTTTAGTTTTAGTTTTCCTTTTACTGGCGAGTGCAAACATTCATTCTTTAAGTAAAAACAATGTGGAGACAGCAGAAAGTGTTCCGCGGGTAGTCTTGCTGGAACTCTTCATTCAATCTGATTGTAATATTTGTCCTGAAGTTGAATTTTGCCTGGAAGATTTATTTTGGGAATATGGACCTGAAAAGATTATTTTATTGGAAGAGCATCTTTGGAGTGACGGGTATGATACCCGAGAAACCAATGACCGTTATGACTGGTATGTAACAGAAGGAACGAAAGGAACCCCTGATTTATTCATTAATGGTTCGGTAAAAAGAGTGCAGGGTTTGCTCTGTGAAAACCTTGAAGATAATTATTATTGTTGTAAAAAAATTATTGATTCTGAACTCAATAATTTTTCTTATATCAAAATATCAGCTCAAAAAACTCCGGAAGATGATGGCTTAGCCGTAGAGGGAAAAGTGAACAATGTCAGTTCAGTTATTTTACAAGATTTGGCTGTGTGTGGCATGGTATATCAGGATGGGGATGATCCTGGTTTGTATTATTGGGTAAGAGATATTTTCATGTTTCAGGATTTACCAAAGCAATTTTTACCCGAGGATAGCATTGGTTATCGTTTTGTTTCCGAACTTTTGATTCCGGAGGAAGATCGAGATAAATTTCATGCAGTCATTTTTATTCAGAATTTAAAGACGAAAGAAGTGCTTCAAGCAGTTTATGTTGAATGAATCCGGACAAACCAAATAAAACAATGCCCGTTTATTGTTGACTGGATATCATGAAAGCAATCATCTTTAACTGGAATGATTAGAATATATACTTTTTAAGTGAATAATTTTGCTTAATTTAATGATATTCGATTATACATTTAATCATTTTAAGTTTTTAAATCATTGCTTATTAAAATAGTCTTGACATAACATGATTTTAAACAATATATATGATAATTTTATCAATTAAACAAGGAGGTTATTTTGATGAAAGATTGCCACGCTAAAAAATATTCAATTTTGATTACTTTAGCTTTATTGGTCTTATTTGCTTTTCCGTCAACCTCTTTTTCAGAACCTTTATTGAAAAAAGGATTTCCAGCGCCTAATTTTTCACTTGAAAATATTGAAAAAGAAGTAATTAATCTGGAAGATGCCAAAGAAAAGCAGAAACTTTCTATCCTTTATTTTTATAATGGGAACGAAGATTCGTTTTTGGGATTAAAAGAGTTTTCACACTACTTTGAAAATTATAATATTGAAGAAAAATGTAAAATATTTTTAATCAACATGCAAAAAGACTTTAAAGAGCAAGATAAAATGCGATTGGAAGAACTCTGGAAAAATCCCGATATAAACTTTGAAGTATTATTAGACTATCAAAATGAAGTGGCCAGCCTTTACAATATTGAGAAGACGCCTACTGCCATTTTGCTGGATAAAAATTTAATTGTAAAAAGAGTATATTCTGGGTTGCTTTCTAAACAACAAAAACTGATGTTTAGATACATGAGTTATTTTTTAGGAGCAGAGAAAAAAATAGAAGAAAAAAAAGAAAAAAAAGAGAATGATGATTGCGATGACGGTACCTGTGGTCCGCCTGATGAAACCGCATAAACAAAAAAATATATTTGAAAATAGATCAATGACAAGGATGAAAATGCATGAAAATAATATCCATATTTTTATTTTTTTTAATATTTTTCTCGTTTGTATTTACAGGATGTCTTCCTATTGTTCCGACAGAGGAAGAACCCGAACCAGCCGATAGAGTAGTCCTGGTAGAACTATACATGACCCTGGGATGTCCTGCGTGTGAAATCGTTGAACCCATATTAGAACAATTAGTCAAGGAATATGGATATGAACAACTGGTGTTGGCGGAACAAGCGGGCTGGGGAGATTATTCGACTGAAGAAATATCTGATCGCTACAAGTGGTATTTTCCTAATTTTTCAGATCGTAGTGTTCCTAATATTCTCTTTGACGGTATGAATGATCGGATACACGGTGCTTCAAATTATCAACAAATAAAAAATAAAATTGATGCGGAACTGAAGAAAGGTTCAAAAATCATTATCACAGCATCAAGGGATGAAAATGAGAATAGTGCAATTATTTCCGGAACAATAGAAAATGTAAGCAAAACTATTTTGTACGATTTGGAAATAAATGGGATGTTGTACGTTGAAAAGAAAGAAACTGATTTGGCTTACTTGGTAACTGACATTTTTGAAGAACAAAAGCTTGAAATTGACATTCTACGCCCTACTGAAATTTATGAATTCTCAATTGAATTAAATGTTGACAACTTTTCTACTGAGGAATCTCATGGGATTATTTTTATTCAAAGTCCCAATAGCGCATCAAAGGAAGTTTTACAGGCTTGTTATTTAAATTAACTATTTTGTTTTGCACTTGGTAGGTTGGAAAAAATTGATAGATAACCAATAAAAAATAATATATCTAATGATTTGAGTAATAATTTCCTTATTAATAATTGTATCTCTTGATATACCGTCGGAAATTTTCCAATAGGTAAAAATAAAACTTAACAATTAATAAACAAAACATATCGAAGGAGTACTTATGGTTCATAATAAAAAATATTTAATTGTCCTATTTGTAATAATAATTAGTGTAGTAGGTTTTTTTGTATTCAACATTTTGCAAAAAAATATTCCAAAAAGTCCCAAACTATCAATTTCTGAGGTAGAATGGGATTTTGGCAAAATCAAAGAAAACGAAAGGTCAGAGCATATTTTTACTCTTACCAATGATGGAGGCGAAGAGCTTGTTATTAGTCGAGTCCGTGCGTCTTGTGGCTGTACTGCGACCATGCTTTCTTCTGATCGAATTCCTCCGGGAAAATCAGCTGAATTAAAAACTACTTTCAATCCAAGCGGATTTGAAGGTAGGACAAAAAAATCTATCTATATCGAAACAAATGATCCTGAGCTTCCGAGAGCAAAAATTGAGGTTTTGGCAGATGTAGAAACAATACCTGCACCAAAAGCATATATTTCTAATTCCCAGTGGGATTTTGGATTAATTTCACAGGGAGATTCTCCTGAATTTGCTTTTACTATAGAGAATAGAGGTGAAATAGAACTTATTATTGAAAAAATTGATGCTTCCGAGTATATACAAAATAATGTCACGATGCCGCTGATCATTTCTCCAAGCGAAAAAAAGGATATAATATTTGTTTACAATTCGAATGAACATGAAATAGGGGAGGTAAAGGAGAGTATTCGTATATTTTGTAATGATACCAGGAAAAAGGCTTTTTCTCTCAGAATTAGCGGTTACATAAAAGAAAAAAATGAACCGATGATCAGTGTTTTTCCTACTGAAGCTACTTTTGATTTAACGGGTAATCCGAATGATAAATTGGTTCAGCAGTTTACATTGAGAAATTTAGGGGGAAAATTAATAAAAATCATTTCAGTAAGCACTTCGGCAGACTATATTGTTCCTTTAGAATCTGAATTTGAACTGAAACCAAAAGAAGATGAAAAATTACAATTATCATTAGTAAAGGAAAAAATACAGGAAAAAGACCTGGCAGAAAAAAAGGTGAATTACTTATACTTAACCCTTGCAATTCCCATTGATATTTCTAAATAATGATTGGGATTGAGGCTCGAATTTAATTTTGCACTTAAATAAATTTATTTAAAGCAAAAAGGAATAAAATGAAAGATTACCTTAAAATATTTCAAGCTTTATCAGACGAGACCAGATTACGTATTTGTTCACTATTATTTCATTCTGAATTATGTGTTTGTGAGTTAGAGGTTATTTTGGAGATGGAGCAATCACGAATTTCCCACTGCTTACGTATTTTAAAAGAAGCAGACCTGGTTACCAGTCACAGGGCTGGCAAATGGAAAATTTATTCAATTAATAATAATAATAAAAATAATAAATTATTGATGATATTGAAGGAAGAAATAAAACTTTCTGCAAAGGATTTATATAATTTTCAAAAATGTAGAGAAGAAGATATAAGAAAAAAAATGAAATGTATCTGATTTTCTTGGATTATTTTATATAATTTAATGGGATATTTTATTATTTTTTTTCTGTTCAATGCATTCAAAAAATACATTTTTGCAAGCAGAGAAAATAGACTTAAAAAAAGGGATTACAAAAATTCTCAAAATAAAAGAGTGATATATTTTACATGCTTAAATGTGTGCTTTTGGAGTGAATTTTCAAATAATTGTGATAAACAACAAATAAATTTCGCTTAAATTATCAACTTTGCTATAATTGCATTAGTGGTTCGTAAAAGCTTAACCGGAATCCCATTCTATATTTAAATTTATAAATAAGAGCTTACCATAAATGGATGATTTTAAATCGAATTCTCGATGAATGAAGAGGTGTAGCTATGTGTGATACTCTTGTAGCCCTGGGATGTGCCACCAATGATGGAGCAACACTTTTTGCAAAAAATAGTGACCGAGAACCCGATGAAGCGCAAAATATTGTTATTATTCCCCATAAGAAACATTTTTTAAAAGAAGTTGTTAAATGTACTTATTTAACAATTCCTCAGGTACAGGAAACCGCGAGAATTTTTCTTTGTCAACCATTTTGGATGTTTGGAGCAGAAATGGGAGTCAATGAATATGGTGTAGCAATTGGAAACGAAGCCATATTTACTAAAGAAAAGCCTAATAAAATTGGATTAACCGGCATGGATTTATTGCGCTTGGCTCTGGAAAGAAGTACAAATGCGAAAGATGCCCTTGAAATTATTATTAAGTTACTGGAAACCTATGGTCAAGGGGGTAATTGTGGTTACCGTTATCCTTTAAATTATATGAATAGTTTTATTATTGCCGATTCTAACGAGGCATATGTGCTTGAAACTGTAAAATCCTGGTGGATATGGAAAAAAGTGACAGATGTTTGGAGTATATCTAATGTAATTTCTATAGGCAAGGATTATGATGCGTGCTCAGATGGTTTAATTGATAATGCAATACAAAAAGGGTACTGTAAAGAAAAAAAAGATTTCGATTTTCGTAGATGCTACTCTGCAAAATTGATGACTTGGGCTGCTAGGGGACTAGAGAGGGAAAGGCGTTCCAGAGCTTTACTCTCTTGCAAAAAGAAAAGATTTACTTCTCGAGATTTCTTCAATATTTTACGAGACCATGGTCGGTCTCCCGATTGGTCTCCGGATAAAAGAAAGTCAGCTACAATTTGTATGCATGCCGCAAATCCATTGCTTCGTCGCAGTCAAACTGTTTGTTCGATGGTGGGAAAGTTAGGCAAAGACAAATCAATCATTTATACAACTGGTGCTTCTAATCCTTGCATGAGCCCATTTTTCCCTGTTTTTGCCGCGGGTACTGATATTCCGGAAAACTATAAAACCGGCAATGAAAAATATTCTCCAAAATCCTATTGGTGGAAATGTGAGAATTATCACAGGGAGGCCTTAAAAAATATCAATGCTGCCATCTTAAAAATAAAACCTGAACTACTCAATTTTGAAAAAGAAATGATGGATGACATGGAAAAAAATACTGTAGAAGTAAGTCAAAAAGTTATTGATAAATACTTTGAAATGGCTATGGATTTAGTCGAAAATTGGGGATTGTCGTTAAATTTACTTGTGCAAAAAAAAACAGGTTGGATATTTCGTTTCTATTGGGCAAAATATAATCAGCGAAACGGAATGATTTAGTGATAAAAAAGGTTCAAAAATTAAATAAAATTAGGAGGTAATTTGTAATGAAAATTTCTTTGATTAAAAGTTTATTTATCTTATTCGCAATTTTTACCATCTTGTTTATGGGATAAATCTGGGTTTAGCACAAGATCTATCCAGTTTGATGGATAGAGCGCAAGAAAATTACAAAAAATTTAATCAAAACTTCAAAGACATAGCTATCATTTTTGATGCAAAAATATCTGCACCAGAAGGAGATATGGCTTCAGAAATGAAATTATTTCTCAAAGGAGAAAAATCCAGATCGGAAACGCTCATGCAAATGCCCGCATCTGAAGGTATGCCTGAAGGGATGGCAAGTATGTTGGTTGTTGTCATTTTTGATGGTCATGATACTTGGATGGTGTCTCCTTTTACCGGAAAGAACAAACTTACAGCAATGCAAGCTGAAGAGCAAATGCACTTCCAAACTGGAATGAATTGGTGGAAATTTATCTCAGATAGTACTCGGTATGCTGGAATTGAAAATATATTAGGCAGAGATTGCTATTTATTGGAGCTGGACATTAAGGGAAATTCTCCTTATAAAAGAATATGGGTGGATAAAAACACTTTGTTTCTGATGCAGGCGGAAGGAATAAACAGCGAAGGGGATAATATACGCATGACCTTTTCTGATTTTAAAAAAGTTCAGGGCGATTGGCAACTACCTTACAAGGTTGAAGTATTTATGAATGAAGCCCCGATTATGAGAATAATAACCAAATCATTAACGATTAATAAAGGGATATCCGATGAATTGTTTGATGTTGATAATGTAGAAGTTCAAGGGCCAAACTTTCAAGAGATGCTTCAAAATATGATGAAACCAAGTGGAAAAAAGTAAAAAAGTTTATTCAGACGAGGAATATTTTTCTGGATAATTTAGCTTTTAAAAAGCTTTGATGTAAAAATAGAAATGAAATGATGGTTTTTTTTATTCACTGTTATTGGCCTCAATTCAATGAAATTTACAATTTTGAATAATATAAAAATATCCTTCGTAGTATCATTTGTTTAATATTGAGGTCCATCCAGGTTACCCAGCATTTCATTTTCTATTTATTAGCATAAATCACAGTATCAAAAGAAATTTGAAAAATATACATAGATGCAATGCTCGAATATCTGGTAAAATGAATAGTAAGTGGAAAAAGATAGTCACGCGATTTGAATAACTTCTTGAGATAGATAGAATTGTTGCGATTAGTTTATCTGCTTACTGAGAAAAGGATTAATGAATAAGGATAAAGATTAAATGAAATTATCTGACAAAGAGTTTAATGAATTAGTGCAAGAATCAATTAATTCATTACCAGAAAAATTTAGAAGAAAAATGGAAAATGTCATGATAGTCGTTGAAAACCTTCCATCAGCAAATCTTCTTAGCGAAATGAAAATTAATTCACCCTATGGATTGTTAGGATTATACCGGGGAATTCCTTACACGAAAAGAGGCATTTGGTATAGAAATGTGATGCCTGATAAAATTATCATTTTCAAAAAACCGATTGAAGCTCGATGCAAACAAAAAGAGGAAATAAAAGCATTGGTTAGCAAAGTGGTTATTCATGAAATAGGGCATTATTTTGGTTTAGACGAAGAAAGTTTGAGAAAAATTGAAAAAGATAGAAATAATGGAATCAAGCGTTCTTGAATCATGACTTATTCAAGTATTTCGAAAGTGTGCTTGTGTTATAGATCTAAATAATGGTTGATTCATGAATAAGAACAAAGAAAAGAGGCAAATATGCAAAATGGCAAATAATGAGAGGATAGACCTGATTCATTCTTATTTTAAATATCCTCTACCTGAAAGTATGTTGAAAGATTTGTGTAATGAATTAAAGCAAGTTACTCACTATCCAACAGGGGGAGAATATTCAGAACTATGTCAGATCTTAGCAGACTATTCCGGTGTAAAAAAAGAGAATATTTTCCCCGGTAACGGTTCCGATGAAATTATTGAAATGATTACAAGAACATATCCGGGGAAAATATTGATACCAGCACCAACCTTTTCGCAATACGAAGAAAGTGCGAATAGGGTGAAATCTTCAAAGCTTTTAGTGAAATGTTTGATAAACGGTGAATATGCAATTCATTATTCTTCAAAACATTTAGAAGAGTCTTCCTTGGTTTGGATATGTAATCCGAATAATCCTACGGGAACTTTAATACCAAGAGGAACAATTATTGATATTCTTCAAAAAAGCAAGGGGATGGTGGCAGTTGATGAATGTAATTTTAACTTTTCAGGTGAAACTGTCGTCGACTTGATTGAAAAATATCCAAATCTGATAATCTCTCGTAGTTTTTCCAAAGATTTCGGATTGGCAGGATTGCGTTTGGGGTTCATGATATCTAATACTAAAAACATAAAGAAAGTAGCTACTTTTGGACAATATTTTAGAGTGAATAGATTAGCAGAAAAAAGTGTAGAGAAAGCTTTGAGGTATTTAGAGTATTTCGAAAAAGCATGGAAATCAATAGAAGAGATTAGGGACAATGTAATTAAAGAATTAAGAGATTTGGATTTTAATGTACTTGATTCAAAATCAAATTTTGTTTTTTTAGAATTTAAAAATAAAAATAAAGCCATAAAGGTTTGGAATTATTTGAAAAAAAATAATATTTTTACCACGGCTGCATGGGAGAGTGAATTCACTGTCTTAAATGATCAATTCTTAAGAATTTGTATCGGGAAAAAAAAGGAAATGAAAAAGGTTTTGGAAGTATTAGCAAGATATAGATCTTTGAAGGAAGCTTAATATGTGATAAAACATTTACATGGTATAAAATAATGAATCATGAAAAATTAAAATTCAAATGGTAAATAATAGGATAGAACAGATGAAAAGTAGGAAGTGAGATATCAATAAATAATACATTGCAGGGATAAGGAATAAAAATAAAACACAGGTATTTTTGGAATGAATCATCCTAAAAGAAATCGTTAAAAAAGTGAAATCATTTTTGTTTGATTGGCAATAAAAGCAATATTTGTTGTTTGTTTATCTTGTTAGTTCTTAGATTGAGTCAGCAATACAGTTATCTCTGAAAAAAAATAAATAGTGATTAATTGGTTAAGTGGATTTAATTAGTGAAAAATGACTGGATATTTAAAAAATGGTGCCGAAGGGGGGATTTGAACCCCCACAGGCATACACCTACTACGCCCTGAACGTAGCGCGTCTACCAGTTCCGCCACTTCGGCCTAAGTTAATAATAACGAATGCAAAAATCATTGTTTGCGTGATAATTAGTTTTCTTGCATAAGCATAAATAAAATAAACAACATTGTCAAGGTTTCGAGTGTATTTTTATCGGTTATTTAAGAATTCCATTAATAATTTCATGGTATGTTTATTGCTCATTATATAAAAATGCCGAAAATTTTATTCTGCAATGCTTAATTGAATACAAATTTATGTTGCAAGCGCAATTTTCTGGTAAAATAAAGTATTGATTCTAAGATTTTCAAATAATAAATCGTTAATAACAGAAAAACGTTCTAGGAAAAACACATCGAAAGGAAAACACGATGCAAAAAAAACAAATGATAAAAGATTTAGATTTAAACGCAAAAATTGATGGCATTTTTGCTATTAAAGATGCGGAATTCAGAGTTAGAAGAGATAATAGGACCGTCGATCTCTTTTTTAAAATTGGTGATATGACCGGGGAAATGTCGGCTATCATTTGGGATATTTCAAGGGAGAGAATAGAAGAATACAGTCATCTTAAATTTGCTCATATTTTAGGACATGTCAGTAAGAAAAAGGCAAATGGTACCATGCAAGTGACCGTATCGTCAATGATAGAAGAAGAACCTTTAGATCCCTCTGAATTACTGCCTCATTCTCAAAGAGATTTGGAAAAGATGATGAATGCTATATTTTTAAAAATAAAATCAATTCAAAATATTTACCTAAAATCATTGCTTGTACGCTTTTTCAAAGAACCGGAATTTATTAAAAAATTTAAAAAAGCTCCCGCAGCAACCAAAGTGCACCAGCCATATATTGGTGGATTGTTGGAACATACCTGTAATTTGATAAAGCTTTGTGAAACACTTTGCGATACTTATCACGAAATAAATCGGGATTTTTTAATTACCCTGGCTATCCTTCACGACATTGGTAAAATAAGAGAATATAGCTATGATATTGCGATAGATTATACCGACGAAGGGAAGCTTTTAGGACATATATCTATTGGAATTGAAATGATAGATCAAAAAATAAAAGAAATTGAAAATTTCCCCCAGGATTTAACCGTCATGATAAAGCATGCTATACTTAGTCATCATGGGCATTTTGAATACGGTTCTCCAAAATTGCCCAGCACGTTAACTGCTACTGCTCTTCATTATGCAGATGAAGTTGAAGCTAAGATAAGTGGTTTTCTAAACATAAAAGAAGAGAAAAATCCGATAGATGATAAGTGGAGCAAACGGATTTGGTGGCTGGATCGACCGGTTTATTTAGCTGAAGAGAAAATATTGAAGAATAACTCGAAATAAAATTAGCAAGCTTATCATTGTTTAAAATAATTTACAGCAAAGGAGAATGGCTATGAAGGAAGTTCTAAAAAATGCTTTACGAAATACCGGAAAAGCTGATTATGTAGAAATTAGGTTGGAAAGCAGGGAATCTACTAGTATTCGGTTTCAAGGTAAAAAAATAGAAAAGATTGATTGCTCTCAACAACTGGGCGGTAATGTCAGGGCACTGGTTAAAGGAGGTTGGAGCTTTATTACCTTTAACCAGACTGATAAATTGGAAGAAAAAGTAGAACAGGCCATAAATATAGCCGCCCTTATCGGAAAAACAAAAAGTAAATTAGCACAAGTTCCTGCGGTAACCGAGGAAATTAAGAGAGAATTAAAAAAAGATTTTCGAAAGATTAGCTTGAAAGAGAAAAAACAATTAATTGAAAGTTATAATGAAATCATTTTAAATTATAGCCCTGAAATTCAGTCAACAAATGCCATTTATGAAGACAGTTTTTCTACGGTCTATTTTGCTAATTCCGAAGGCAGTTATATAAAACAGGAAAAACCCAATTTAATCGTCAGTCTTACAGCGATCGCGCGAAAAGGGGATAATGTGCAGATGGCAAATGAGAGTATGGGAACCGTTGAAGGCTTTGAAAAAGCTGAAAATATTTCCCAAAAAGCTGAAAAAGCTGCATCCCGAGCCGTTGATTTACTTAAGGCGAAATCTGTAGAAGGAGGAGAATATACTGTTGTTCTCGATCAGACATTGGGAGGTGTATTTATTCATGAAGCCTTTGGACATTTGAGTGAAGCAGATTTTATCCATGAAGATGATAGGATGAAAAAGATGATGAGATTGGGAAAGAATTTTGGCCATAAAAAATTGAACGTTATTGATGACGGTTCTATTCCTAATTTATTAGGTTCCTCAAAATATGACGATGAAGGAGTAAGAACTAAAAAAAATTATTTAATCAAGGATGGTGTTTTGAAAGGAAGGCTGCATTCTCGTGAAACTGCAAAAAAAATGAATGAGGAAGTCACCGGAAATGCCCGTGCCATTAGTTATCGCTTTAAGCCAATTGTCCGAATGACCAACACTTATATCGACAATGGTGATACACCTTTTGAAGATCTGATTTCTGGAATAAAAAAAGGAATATATGCCAAAAGATTTTATGGAGGAAATACTACGTTTGAAATGTTTACATTCAGTGCCGGAGAGGGATTTATGATTAGAGAGGGTAAGATTGCTGAACCGATTAAAGACGTGGTTTTAAGTGGAAATTTATTTTCTATTCTCCTAAATATTGAAGGTATCGGAGATGATTTAAAAATGATTGAATCGGCAGGTGGATGCGGGAAAGGCGGACAATCTCCTCTTCCGGTTTCCTTTGGTAGCCCTCATCTTCGAATTAGAAAAGTAATAGTAGGAGGGCAATAAGATGAAAAAAATAATTGAACTGCTTAACGGGAAGGTTGATTCGGCTGAATTATTTCGATTGAAGAGCAAAACTATTCCTGTAAATTTTGAAGTTGGTCACTTAAAATCTGTAGATATCTCTGATTATGAGGGGAAGGCATTGAGGTTGATCAAAGATAAACTTATTGGATTTTCAGCCGATTCAGGCGGAAAGGATTCAAACTTATTAATTGAAAAAGCGATAGCTACCTCTGAATTTGGCATGAAAGCCAGCTTTGAATTTCCTGCTGATATTTTACGTCAGAAAAACCGTTTAATCAAAACTTTTGATTCTAAAATAAAAGAAAAAAGTATTTCTGAAATGGTTGCTGTTGGGAAAAAAATGATTGCACGAATAAAAGATTTTGATAAAAATTTGCGTTGTGATGTTACCGTTTTAAAACACGATAACGAAATCGAATATTTAAATTCTTTTGGAGCAAATTTTAATTACACAAAATCTTTTCTTTCCTGCTCAATGATGATTCAAAATGTGGAAGAACAAGATATTCTTATGATATATTCATCTATCGACTCAGGAAAAGATAATTTAAATGATGAAGAATTAACAGATGAATTGCTGAATAAGTTAAAATGGGGAAAAAAAATTGTTGATATTGACACCAAAAATATGCCGGTGATCTTCACTCCCAATTCGGTTATGGTATTGTTACTGCCGATCATTAGTGGTTTAAATGGGAAAAATGTTTTAAAAAATATTTCTCCCTTATCCGACAAAAGAGAACAAAAAATATGGAAAGACAACCTTTCGATTTACAGTGACGGAACCATCCATTTCGCTCCGGGAAGCGCACCATTCGATGATGAAGGAATTGAAATGCAAAAACTTCCTCTTGTTGAAAAGGGTGTAATAAAGCATTTTTATTACGATTTACAAACCGCTGGAATGGCTGATGAAAATAGCACAGGTAATGGTATTCGCCATGGCATCCAGAACTCACCAACGCCCGGTATCAGTAATTTGATTTTAGAAGAAGGAAATATGTCTTTTTCTGACATGATCAAGGATATCAAAGAAGGTATTATCGTGGATCAGGTATTAGGCTTGGGCCAGGGAAATATTATTAGTGGTGCATTTTCTAATAATGTCCAATTGGGATTTAAAATAGAGAATGGAAAAATTGTTGGACGGATTAAAAATGTTATGATTGCCGGAAATGCAATCGAAGAGATGAAAAATGTTATGGCTATTGGTAACAAAGCAAAATGGGTGGGAGGTGCACATAGACTTCCTCATATTTACTTAAAATCTCTTTCTGTATCCAGTAAAAAGAATTGAAATCTTTGTTAAAAATAGAAATGCTAAAAAACTGAAGAATAGAAATTTAAAGAGATTGGTATATGGATAAAATAATCACTAAGCCAAAAGAGATAAAAGAAAATGTTAAAGTATTGTATGCAGGAAATCATTTTATAAGCATGCCAATGATTGATTGCAAAACCGGTGCTATAAAAAATCTGAATATTGTATCACTCTCCAATAAGGCGTTGGTAGAGTTAAAGGGGGACCAAAACTTATTCGAGCCTCATTTTTTCAAACGGGGAAGAGAGATAGAAATTGAAAGAACGGAAACCAGCAAAGAGCATTATTATCTGCCACGATTAGATTTCTTTTTAAAAAATGGCTGCAGAGTTACAGCTAGAATATTTACTGATTTAAAAGAAAAGGGTTTTGTTTATTCTTTTGAAGGCACGGAAGAAATTGAGGTAGATTTATTATTTGATTTGAGAAGCGTGTCATTGTTACGTTTCAATTCCCATACTATAAATTTTAAAAAGAAATTGACTAAAGATGAATGGTTAAGGACCACAATATGTCATATTGTTTCATCAAAATTATCGCTGGCTTTAGGCTTCGGAGGAAATAATAATTGTAAAATATCAATTTTTGAAGAAAAGATAAAATTGCAATTAAATTTGCCCCGTTATGAAAAAAATTGTTTCTACATATCCATAAACTATGATCAAGATGGGGCTTCTTCAACCCTTATCCATTTAAAAAGAAAGGGATGTAAAAGAATATATCTGGAATTTATTGATTGGCTGAAACAAAAAATCATCTTTTACTCTAGAGATCGGCTACTGGAAACCAGATTGAATGAAAATATGTTTTTTAATTATTTTTATGCTATCGCAAGAGACATGGAAAGCGATAAATACTTGGCACTGACTTCGAGAAGTCCCCGGTACTATGTGTCAGGTGCATTTTGGGAAAGGGATTGCTTTTTATGGTCTCTCCCTGCCGTCAAACTGGTTAATCCACAACTTTATCAGCATATGGTTCGAGAGATGATTCTATTGCACAGTGGAAATCCCGGGGATCATGCTCATTATATTGATGGAACTGTATTGTACCCGGGATTTGAATTGGACGAAGCTGCTAGCTACTTTCTTCTTCTGGGTTCCCTGAATGATTCAGTAATTGATGAGAGATTAACATGCACATTTGCAAAAGTATTCGAACGGATTGAATGTGAATACGATTCAAAGACAGGTTTGTATCGAACTTTTTTGCTTCCATCTGATGATCCTGCGGAATTTCCATTTGTATTGATTGATAATGTGATTCTATGGAGAGGGTTTCATAACTATAGGCACTTTTTGCTTAAAAAAGGTCAGATTGAAAAAGCTGAACTGTTGAAAGACAGGATAGAAGGAATTTATGGAGGCATCTATAGATTTTTAGTGGGAAAAATTGAGGGAAAAGATATGTTTCTATGGTCTGCTGACGGAAAGGGCAAATTCAGAATCTATAATGATTCTGCAGGTAATCTTGGCACATTATGCTATTATAACTTCGTGAGCAAAGATGAACCTGTTTTTGAAAATACGATTAATTATTATTATTCCTCTCGGTATCAGTATTTTTTTAAAAATGCGATTATCAATGAATTGGCATGTGACCACCATCCCCATACTCCTTCAGGGCTTGGATTATGTGGAAGCATTTTAAATCCGCTTTTAAAGGAAAGAGCATTGGAGTGGTTGAAAAAAGCTGAAATGGACCATGGTCTTCTTTCAGAAAGTTTTGATAAAAATTCTGGGGAAGCAAAAACTGGTGTGGGATTTGCATCGGGTTGTGGTTATTTGGCATATTCTCTTTATCATTCTCTAGTTAAGGAAAATAAGAAATGAAAGTTGCCTCGATAGCATGGAATAGAAGTGAATGGGAAAAAATAGAAAAACCAACAACATTAATGCAAAAGATTGAAAAGCATTTAAAGCAAGCAGTTAGTCAACAGGTAGAAATTGTTGTTTTTCCAGGTTTTACGGGATGTTTTTTCCAATTACTTTTTCATTCCCGTAAGGATTTAAAGGATCTAGTAAAAAATGCTGAATCAGAAAAGTATATTGAGGAAATAAAAAGGCTTTCCAGAAACAATGAAACTATTATTTGTCCGGGAACTTATTGGAAAAAGGAAAATAAAAAAACCTACCATGAAACTGTGTTAATACAAAATGGAAAAGTCATTTTAACCCAGCGGCAAATTTACTTGGCACAATGGGAAAGGAAATTAGGTTTTTCCCGTGGAATCAATGTTGGCTGCATTCAGATGGGAGAATGGCATTTGGGGGTAATTATCTCAACAGATGTTTTTTATCCACAGGTTTCCCGGAAGTTAGCTCTAATGGGCGTAGATATTATTCTATCTCCCGTTGGTATTATAGGCGAAAAAAGTAATGAGTTGCAAATGAGCGGCATGTGGCAGGAAGTTCAGCAAAATCAATTCTTTGCAGTTGAGAGTGGATTTAACGGATTTTTAGAAAATTATTTTTTTTCAAGTGATTCGATTATTCATGCCCCTTTGGAGATGACAAAAAACAAGGATGGATATCTGGAGAAAGGTTTCGGGCAAAAAAAATTAGTTATTTCCCACCTGGACAATGAAAAAAGAAATAGAGTGATTAAGCATTTTGATGTATTGGGTCAATTGAATTATCAATTGTACCGGACAATGAAAATGTTTAAGACGGATGGATATAATGAAAAATATCATTGAAAAATGGTTTGAGATTAAAATTGATTTAGAAAAAATCGATCAATATTGTTCAAGGATTGAGGTAAAAAAGAAAAATATTGTTGAGAATGTTAACGAGGAGAATGTTTGTGTTTCTTGTGTTCAAAGAATGATAAAGCCAGTGATGCATGTGGAGAGTTATATTGATATTATTTCCAGCTTTTTGAGGTATGCTGTTAAAGAGGGAAGCAATTTAGTTATTTTTCCCGAATATAATTATTTCGATTTATTCGGCTTAATACCGGGATTTATCAATATAAATCAGCTATTAAATACTATTGCGATGGGAAAAGCGGGAAAAATGAAGAAAAAATCATCTTCAAAAGGAACTCGAACCAATCGCTTCTTAATAAATATTTTCAAAAATACTGCAAGGCCAATAGAAGCAGGAATGAATAGAATTACTTCTTTATTGGCTATTAAATATGGATTATATATCTATTCGGGTAGCTATCTTTTAATGGAAGATGGAGAAATGTATAATGCAGGCTCTCTGTTTGGTCCTGACGGGCAGCTCATAGGAACTCAAAAAAAATTGCATCTTACTGATTTCGAAGTGAATTTAGGAATAAAAAATGGTACAAAAATGGAGATTTTTTCATTACCTTTTGGTAAGGTCGTATTTCCTGTTTGTATGGATGCAACATATTTCGAAACTTTTAGGATTGCCAGGGAATTGGGAGCAGATATTGTAATTCTGCCCATCGCAAATATGGAGGAATTTAATCATTGGAAAGCGCGAAGGGGTATTTGGCCAAGAGTTCAGGAATCATATGTTTATGGTTTAAAATCCTCATTGAATGGTTGGATAGCAGGATTACACTTTACGGGACAAGCAGGAATCTTTGCTCCTTTATCACTGACTCAAAAAAAAGATGGCATTTTATCCATTACTTCTTCTTCCGAAGGTGATTTTACAGTAACAGAAAGCATTAACATGATAAAATTACGCGAAGAAAGAGAAAAAGCAGAATATCATGGGGATAAAAATCCCTTTTTTGAAAGAGACTATACAAATCAGACTTATATTGGATAACTTTACCAAAATATGTATCAATGGAGAAAACTATTATGGAAGAAATTAAAGGAAGAAAACTTTTTCTTTATAATCTGTCTACGGCTGGATGGACCTTGCTCGATTCTCTCTGGTTAACATTTTATGTTGCATTCTTTCTGCCTCCTCGTGAAAAAGTGGCAGAAGGCATGATGATTTTTATATCTAATGAGCGATTTTTCGGAGTCGTTACTGTACTTGGGGCTTTAATGATATTTGGCAGAATTATTGATGCTATTGCTGACCCATTGGTTGCATTTTGGTCTGATCGTTCCCGTTCGAAATTTGGTAGACGGCGTTTTTTCTTAATGATTGGAGGCTTTCCTTTAGCATTGTCTACCGTTCTTATCTTTTTTCCGCCCATTCCCCGAATATCTCCTTGGAATGGAATCTATCTTGCCGTGATTTTTGGTTTATACTTTTTTTTCTTTACCATATATGTAACCCCTTATTTAGCTCTTATACCGGAATTAGGTCATAGCGAAAAGAAACGAATTGAAATAACGACAGCCCAAGGATATTTTTCAATTATTGGTTCTGCGGTGGTAATGATTGGTGGACCTCTTCTTTTAACTTTTTTTATGAAAGATACTAATCCTATTTATGCGTATAGAAAAATGGTCATCTGTCTGGCATTTATTGGTGCTTTTTTATTGTATACTTCTGTTTTTTCGGTGGATGAAAAACGATATTCAAATGCACTTCCAACAAATATAACCCTGATGCAATCATTCAAAAACACGATAAAGTCTAGGCCATTTGTAATTTATTTGATTGCTAATATGAGTTTATGGTTTCTCTTTAATATTGTACGTTCTTCCGCTATACCCATTGTCATTACACTGATGGGTGCAGGCGAAGCTTTTGCCAGCACATTATTTGTGGCACTCTTTATTTTTGCCGCAATCTGTTTTCCTATTGTTGGGATAGTTACAAGAAGATTAAAAAAGAAAAAAATAATGATGGCTGCTTTAGGATTGTTTGCTTTGTTTTCATTTTTTTTGTCACTTACGGGGATCGTGCCGTGCAATCCAAGAATATGGGGATTGTTTTTTGTTGGATTGATGGGTTTGCCCACTGCAATTTTAATTATCATTCCTAATGTCATTCTTTCTGAGCTTTGCGATGTTGATTATGTGAAAACCGGAGAGCGAAGAGAAGCAATGTACTTTGGTGTTCAAGGATTTTTTATGAAATTAAATTTAGGAATTTCTACGGCAAGCCTAGCTCTTTTTTATTCCTTTTTTGGAAAGGATATCAGTAACCCTTTAGGTGTAAGATTGACTTTGCTATTGGCAAGCGCAATAGCAATTTTCGGACTTATTGTTATAATTCGGTATCCGGAAAAACAAATAGAAAAAATTTTGTCAAAACAAAAATAAAATAGGGGATACTTTAAAATTTATTATTTTTATGTATAATATAAAATGAATTATTAATTTCGTTGAGTTGAGGAATAAAATGAGTATATTAAAAAAAGGAATATTGTTTTTATGTACAGGTAATTCTTGTCGAAGTCAAATGGCTGAGGGTTTTGCCCGAAAAATACTATTGAAAGATGTAAAAATTTACAGTGCCGGGCTGAAGCCAAAAGGGATACATCCAAAAGCAAAAAATGTGATGCAGGAAATAAACATAGATATTTCTGATCAAAAGTCAAAAAGTCTTTGGGAAATCCCTATTGACAAAATTGGAATTGTTGTGACTTTGTGTAGTGATGTCAAAGAAAATTGTCCGATTTTTCCTGGAGAAGCAAAAAGAATTCATTGGATTCTAAAAGATCCTGCTAATGCAAAAGGCAGCGAGGAAGAAATCATGGATGAATTTAGGAGAATTCGGGATAAAATAAAAAATTATTTGGAAAAAGAAAAATGGTTTGATACTTTAAAAAAATAGGAAAAGGTTGGATGTTTTAATTTTTTTTACATTTATTTCAATGAGATAGTAACTCAAAGAATCAGACTATCAGTAATAAAAAAAGATATTCATGGAAATGATGAAAGGGTGGGCATGAGAAAACTTTTCAATTGATTGCTGATCCTTTTTTTCAATGTGAAATAGAGAAAGAAGGATGAGAAGAATGGCTGTAAAATTGCTTTTAATTCGACATGGTGAAAGTGAAGCGAATGTTGAAAGAAAATTTAGCGGTTTTCAGGATGTAAAATTAACAGAAAAGGGAATATGGCAAGCCGAAAGACTTGCGCATCGATTGCAAGAAGAAAAAGTACATGCCGTTTATTGTAGTGATTTATTAAGAGCTCGACATACTGCAGAAATTGTATTTCAGAATCGTGGAATTAAATTAAATATTGTTCCTCAATTAAAAGAGATGAATTTTGGAATATGGGAAGGATTTTCTTTTGAAGAGGTAAAATCAAAATTTGGTTATGGTGATTATTTTAATTCCTGGCCTGAGAACATTGACATAGATGCTGTTATTCCTCAGGGTGAAAGCATTGTAGGCCTTAATAAAAGAGTCATGAAAGCAGTAAATGAAATATTAGGCAAACATCAGGAAAGAAAAAATAATGAAACCATTGCTATTGTTTGTCACGGGGGAACGATAAGGATAATATTATCTAACGCTTTAAATATCAGTTTAAAAAAAATTTGGAACATAGGGCAAAGTTCAACAGCATTAAACGTGATTAATTATTATGATTACTATGCATTTGTTAATGTGATGAACGATTCATCCCACCTTGAAGATTGGTGGGAAAAAAGAAGCGAAACAAAAGGTAAAAAAAATGAACAGAAAAATTGTTGAAAGCCTTAAGAAAATAACACCTGTGAATTCGGAAATAATGAAAAAAGCCAGAAGCAAATTGGATAATTTAACAAAACCGCGTGGTAGTTTGGGGAAATTAGAAGATTTTGCGACAAGAATGGTTGGAATCACTGAGACACTTACTCCAATTATCAATAAAAAAGTGATTTTTGTTATGGCAGCTGATCATGGTGTTACCGTAGAGGGAATAAGTGCCTATCCACAGGAAGTTACTTTTCAAATGGTGAATAATTTTATTAATAAAGGTGCGGGAATAAATGTATTAGCCGAACACGTTAAGGCAGATGTAGTTGTTGTTGATATGGGTGTAGTTGGAGAATTTTCGACAAATAAAGGAATTGTGAATAAAAAAATAAACCACGGAACAAGGAATATGGCAATTGGGCCTGCAATGAATAGAAAGGAAGCAGAGAATAGTATTGTTTTTGGTATTGAGGCATTTGAAGAAGTTTGGGAAAAAGAAAAAATTGATATCATCGGATTGGGAGAAATGGGAATTGGAAACACTACTGCAAGTAGTGCAATTGTAGCCTCTGTAACACAGTCAGAGGTAGAAAAGGTTACCGGTCTGGGTACTGGAATAAATGAAGAACAATTTAAGCACAAAATAAAAATCATTGAAAAAGCTCTAAAAATAAATCATCCGGATTATAAGGATGGTTTAGATATTTTGACAAAGGTGGGAGGATTTGAAATTGGTGGTTTGGTTGGCTGCATTTTAGCTGCTGCTTCACATCGGGTTCCTATTGTAATCGATGGATTTATTTCAGCCGCTAGTACATTAATAGCCCTAAATCTTTCTCCCAGGGTCTCAGATTATATTTTTGTCAGCCATCAATCAGTGGAAAAAGGGCATGCAGTTGCTTTAAGTTATATTGGAAAGACGCCTATGTTTGATTTGAAAATGCGTCTGGGAGAAGGTACTGGTGCTGCTTTGGGAATTGGATTTATTGAAGCTGCTGTAAAAGTGCTCACTCAAATGGCTACATTTTCTGATGCTAACATTATTAAGAAACATGTAATAACTTAGTGAAAAAAGAAGGGAAATAATGAATCGAGGGAAATTAATTTTTATCACTGGTGGAGCAAGAAGTGGAAAAAGTAGTTTTGCTGAAAAGATTGCTATTGAATCTAGCAGGGAAGTAACCTATATAGCAACTGCCGAACCCCTGGATAGTGAAATGAAATACCGAATCCAAAAACATAAAGATGCAAGGCCTTCTCATTGGAAAACTTATGAAGAACCTTGTAAAGTTAATCAACTAATCCGATGCCTGGGAAGGGACAATCGGGTAATTATTATGGATTGTTTAACCCTTTTAACTTCGAATCTTCTTTTAAGAAAGGAAGATAAAGTTCAGGATGAAACATGGCAGAAAGAGATTTTAAATCAAATCACTGATCTGGCTGAGAGTGCATACAAAGTTCGATCGAAAGTCATAATCGTTTCAAATGAAGTTGGCATGGGCTTGGTTCCTGATAATGTCCTTGGAAGGTCTTTTAGGGACGTATTGGGGAAAGCTAATTATATTTTTGCTGGAATGGCAGATGAGGTTATCCTGATGGTTTCAGGCATTCCATTAAAGATTAAAGGTAAATAAATGATGAAAATAGTAAAAGATTTGGCTTTAGCGATTCAATTTTTGACCATATTTCCATTTTTCCCTTTAGAGCAATCTGCAAAGGTATCCATCGATGATGAAAATTTAGCGAAAAATTTTTCAAATTCAATGATTTACTTTCCATTGGTAGGATTGCTTATTGGCGCCTTATTGGTTCTTTTAAATCATTTACTATATTATATTTCTTTTCCTATACTTATAAATAGCGCATTAATCTTATTTGTTTGGGCTTGCATTAGCGGTGGGCTTCATGTGGATGGATTTGCAGACATGATAGATGGTTTTTCAGGAGGAAAAGATAAAAATGATATTATGAGAATTATGAAAGATAGCGCAATTGGAGCTAAGGGTGCGATGGCTCTTTTTTTTATTTTCTTATTGAAATTTGTTCTTCTCGTGGAAATAAATCTTTCAATCAGGGATGCGGCTCTACTTTTTATTCCGGCTTTAAGTCGATGGAGCATGATTGTAGGAGCCTTTTTTAGTCAACCCGCCAACCTTGAAAAAGGGCTAGGACGGCAATTTATGAAAAAATTAGGAAAAAGAGAATTGATTCTATCTACGATCATCATGATTATTCCGGGAATCATCCTTTTTAAATATTATTTCATGTTTTTATTCGGTTCATCCATATTGGTCATCTGGTTATTGCTGAAATATTGCCAGAGAAAAATAGAAGGAATCACTGGAGATGTGATTGGAGCTTTAAACGAAATTGTAGAATTGTTTTCTCTTCTAATTTTAGTCATTCTTTAAAAATGGATTTGCAATGAATATCATTTTAAGCAACTATAAATCTTAATTGACTTTTTCCCTGTATAAAAAGATAGAAGACAGTACTTTCTGGTTTAGAATATCTAAGCATGTTTAATGTTTGCTTAATAAACCTTTGCCCTGCTTATTTTTTGAAGCATTTTCGAATAAAATGGAATACTTAAAATATTTGAATAGGCAAGATGCAAATAATTTTTAAAAATAGAAATACTATCAATGCAAAAGATAATTTTCTTAAAAGCCAAAACAATACTTTTAATTAAAGTAAAAGTTAAAAAAATTGATAAAATGTGAAGTATTCCAAACAGTTCCTCAATTATCCTTCATTTTATTAAATGAAATGTGTCCAATATTCTACTGTTGACAAAAAATTATTCTTATAATATAATCACTACTAATATAATAGAAAAAGTAGTATAAAAGGGATCAATGCATGAAAATTAAATATCTATTTGTTTTTCTTGTTTTAATGATGATCGTTTTCTTTTCGGGTTGTGTATTTCTACCTTATGGCAATGAGGCACCGGAAATTATTTCCACGCCTTTGTCATCAGTAAAAATCGAACAGGCTTATGTTTATAATGTCAAAGCAAAGGATACTGAAAATGATGTTTTATCCTATTCCCTTCTTGAGTTTCCTGCCGGGATGACCATTGACACCCTTACCGGAATGATTAAATGGACACCAACAAGTGAACAAATCGGAAAAAATGAAATCATCGTCAATGCGGAAGATAAGTGGCGCAATGATACACAGAGTTTTGCTATTGTCGTTAGTGATATTCTCTTAAAATCAATAGATGTTATACCAACAAGTATGACCTTGATGGAAACATATTCAAATTTATTGGATGAAAAATACCTTTTGGTAACTGCTCATTATGATTATGGGCCTCCCAAATCTGTTGCATTGAGTGAATGTGAGTACGAATCTAGTAATGTAAATGCAGTTTTTGTGGGTCGCAATGGAATAATATCTGCTACATCTAAAGGTTTTTCGGTTATCACTGTAAGCTACACAGAAAATAACATCACAAAAAGTGATACCGTCGATGTGATTGTGACTCCTTTTATTGCTGGTGATAATTGATGGTAGTTATGTTTACCGATAGGTTATCGGTACAAATGATTCAAATTTCGAACAATAAAATGATTATAATTACTAATAATTTTTAAAATAAATAATATTGGTAAAAAAGGAGTCGTTTTCATGAAAAATAAATACGTATTTCCATTTCTTATTTTAATAATATCTTTTTTCTTTACGGGTTGTAGTTTCTTGCCTTATGGTAATGAGGCACCGTTTATTGAATCTCTACCTTTGTTATCTGTAAAAACAGGTCAGATTTACAATTATGATGTCAATGCAAAAGATATTGAAAATAATGATTTGTCCTATTCTTTACTTAAATTTCCTTCTGGGATGACCATTGACACCCTTACCGGAATGATTAAATGGACACCAACAAGTGAACAAATCGGAAAAAATGAAATCATCGTCAATGTGGAAGATAAATGGCGTAATGATACACAGAGCTTCGCCATTGAAGTCAGCGACATTCTTTTAACGTCAATAGATGTTGCTCCATCAAGCATACAATTAACTCGGGAAGATTCGAACCTTCTTGTCTTTAATTTTTTGACCATTACTGCCAATTACGACTATGGACCCGATAAAAAAGTTTCTTTGAAGGATGCCGTATATATTTCAAGTGATTCCAACATTGCCACAGTTGGTCATGCTGGTGTGATTTCCGGAGTGCATCCCGGTACCGCAGTAGTTACCGTCAATTACACAGAAAATGGCATCACAAAAAGTGATACAATTGATATTATTGTAAGTGAACTTCCTGTAGGTAATACATGAATGTAGCTAATTACCAATGGTTCATTGGTAGATATTTAATAAAAGAAATTAAGGAATTTGAAAAAAAGGATTAAATTATAGAATTTAATCCTTTTTTTTGTGAACTTACCAAGTATTTTAGTTTGAATTTTGCATGAGATGAAATCAATTATGTAACAATTTTAAATAAAGGATTTTTTGTATTTTTCCAGAATATTTTATTATAACTACACCATTAAAATTCAGAATATAAAATAATATAATCATTCAATGATAAAAATTCAAAGAATTATTAAATATTTTTTAAACTTTTAACTGGAAAAATTATTATAAAAAGAATTTATAAATCAATCGATCATTTACCGTTTTTTTTAAAAGGCAGGTGTTTGTTTGAGGATTTGGGACATTCATCCTGGATATCTTTCAGCAAAGAGTCTACTGGGTGAACATGCTCAGTTACACGCTTTAGTTAGGATTAATGATTTTAATAAAAAAGGATAATTTAAATATCAAAAAATATTAAGATGGATGAAAAATATTCAATTGCTGCAACTTCGCCATACTTTAATCGTCAAAGAAATGAAATTGAGTAAATTCAAGCATCATAACCCTTTATTATTATATGAAAGATTTGAAAGCAAAAAAACCAAATTTCTTAAATGGATTTACCGGAATTACAATTTGAAATACTGCGCAAGGGATACAAGTTAAAACGACAGAGAGGACGAATTCCTTTGCCCAAGACCGGCTCTTAATTCTGGGCTCATCATAAATATTCATTCATGGGAAGAGAGCATCAATACTATAAAAAAGTACAAAATATTCTAAAAAATCGAAAAAAATATCCGACAAGAAAGGAACATCAGTAAATACAAATAATTCAAGTGATAATGAAAAGCTGATTTCCTCCAAAGTGCTTAACAATGTCATTGAACATTTATGGAGTTATGTTAAGAATAGAAGTAATGCTTCGGAAAAAATAATTTTTTCCGATGGTTTAATTTTTATGCCAAATTAGATTATCTATTTGAAATGTCGGAAAAATATCATGCGGATCATCAATTACATTCAACTATTTTTGTCGATTCATTAGAAATGTAAGACGATGTTTTAAACATGAACTTATTTGCTGTTGGAATAGATTAAGATAAAATTTTGAAAATATTATAAAAAGTACATATGAATAAAAGCAGATTCTTAAAAAATGTTTTGAATACAGAGGAAAGAACCGAAAAATTAAACATCTGACGATTAACTTATGGTATAAATAGTTTATTATTTTCCTTAATTATTTTTATTTTGCTGATACTTTTTTAAATTACAAATACAGCAAAAATGATACTACGAAGAAGGTATGCACATCATGTATCGCTTAATCGAAGGACAGTATGATGTCAGCTTGCTATTTTTTTGTGATTTGGCGGAATATTTAAGGATGCTTCTTCTTCTACTCAAAAATCATCTCATATTTTGATGTTGTTGAAGTGCTTGTGTTTAAAATACGAGCGCAGTTCAAGGAATGCTATTTGCTTGAGAAATCGATTTTACTATAAAATAAAATAAAAAAATGAAAAAAAGAACAAAAAGAAGGAACGAACAATGAAAATTGAGAAGATATCCGCGTTTTTTGCTATTGTAATGGGCATATTTATTATCGGAACCTGGATTATTTTTTACGTTACTGATTCAATCCCGGAATTAAAGATAGAACCAGTGAGAATTGGAATGCATTTACTTGCTGAGGCGCTCACAGGTCTTGGTTTAATTATGGGAGGATATGGATTAGTTGAAAATAAAAAATGGGGGCATAATATTCATTTAGTATCAATGGGAATGTTATTGTATACCCTGATAATCAGCCCTGGTTATTATGCTGAAAAAAGGAATTATTTAATTGTTGGCATATTTTCCTTCTTTTTCCTGGTGAACATTCTATTGATCATTCTTACAATTTTTACAAAGAAAAATTTGATTACAAATTCAAAAGATTAGAAAAAATTATTTATTTTAAAATGTAAAGGATTCGTATTTTAAGCAATTTTTTGATATAATTTGACACTGATTAAGCATAAAAGGAATAAATTAATTTTATTCAAAATCTCCTATCAATATATAAAAAGGAAAAGAAATGAGCATTATATCAATGATAGTGATTGCTTTAGGTTTAGCAATGGATGCTTTAGCTGTATCAATTACGAGTGGGTTTACCATTAAAAAATTGAAAATGAGTCATGCGTTAAAGATTGGCCTATTTTTTGGATTATTTCAGGCAATAATGCCCGTTATGGGATGGTTGACAGGGCTTGGCTTTCGGGAATTGATTGAGGGTGTTGATCATTGGATTGCGTTTGTCCTTTTAGCTTTTATTGGTTGTAAAATGATTTACGAATCAAACAAATTTGAATCAAATAGAAATCAAATAAATCCACTTAATATTTACACTCTATTGCTATTATCGTTTGCTACCAGTATCGATGCACTTGCAATCGGTTTAACCTTATCTTTTTTAAAAGTATTTATTATTTTACCCGTGATCGTGATTGGAACAGTTACCTTTATTTTATCAGTTATCGGTGTATATTTTGGAAACAGATTTGGGCATTTTTTCGAAAGAAAAATCGAAATGTTTGGTGGTTTGATTCTAATTGTTATCGGGGCAAAAATACTATTCGAACATCTTGCATAAAAAGTCCATCTACTTCCTCTTTTTAATTTGAATTTTCCAATTTAAATTTTTCATCACTTCTCTCTGTTTATTTTATTTGTCGCTACCGTTTTTGTCTTCAATCGTGTGGCAATACTAGTTTAATGCATTTTAAATAGTTGACACTTACATCACTTGTTAAATATAATACAATATATTCGTAAAAATATTTTTTCACTTGTTTAAAATATTCCATATTATTTATCCGTCAATAGAAATATTTCGATTAAAACTAAATGATTTTAGGGAAAACATGATCTTTTTTATAAAAAGGAGGATATCTAAATGAAAAGATTTATTTTTTATTGGGGAATCTTGATGCTTGTAATTTTGTCAGTTGTGAATGCTAATGCAACCCCAAATCCTATAGAGGAGGTTATTGAAAAAGGTTTTGATTTGGAAAGCGCTGGAACCTTTTCTCTTACTAATGTTGCCGGAAATATAGATATTAATTCCTGGAATAAAGAAGAAGTAAGAATGATTGCCTCAAAATCTATTAGTTCCTGGGGGACTGACAATCCGGAAGAATTATTAAATAAAATCAAAATTGAGGTGACCAGCCAAAAAAAGAACCTCAGAATTCACACCCGCTATCCCACATTATCCGGTATAAAGAATGCCCGGGTAGACTACCAATTATGGATACCTGAGACGGTAAGAGTACAGGTGGAATCGGTGAGCGGGATGATTCATATGGAGAAGCATTTGAATCAGATATATGCCAAAACAGTTAGTGGCGGTATAAAACTGAATAATATTGAGGGATTTGTAGAGGTTAAAACGGTTAGTGGAAAAATTAGTGCAAGTCAGATCAAAGGTGATATAAAAGCAAGTTCTGTTAGTGGTAATCTTGTTTTTAGAGACTGTGAAGGAATTTTCTCTGATTTACACTCTACCAGTGGAGATATTGAAGCCGAATTGCTAAGTTTGGACGAAGATGCTTCTGGCATGTCTCTTTCGACAGTGAGCGGAGAAATAAGTTTATATTTACCTAATGATGCTTCTTTTGATTTACGTATAAAAAGTGTTTCCGGTGAAATTAATACTAAATTTAAAGTATTAGTAGAAAATATGAAGAGGAATCAGTTGACTGGTAAAGTAGGAGCAGGAGGACTTAATGTTGAACTAAGGACCATTTCCGGGGATATTTTTTTAGGAAGATTTTAATCTTGTTAATTGGATTAATGTATTTTATTAAAATAAAAAAATTTGCTACTATTAATGTTTCATGGTTAATATGATTCGGAAAAAAATCTTCTATTTTTTGCGAATTCTCTCCATGGTCAGTTTAGCATTTACAGAAAACTTATTTATTGATTTAGTATCTGTCTGTATTTGAAAACTGAAAATTAAACTGTGAAATGTTTTAATTTGATCAGATTTAATTTATTATCAAAGGCGAGGAAAGATCGAATGGAGGATTCTTAAAAATATAATTATACTTAAGGTATTTGTATTACTTTTCTAATCAACCCGTTCGCTGTTGCGATTATTATGCAACTGATAGAAGAAAATAAATTGATTCTGGATTTTGAAATGAAAGTTATTTCAAAAGAGAGTGTTTCTCCTTTTTTGCTTTTTGATGATAAATATACCAGGGGTATTAATGCACATGCAATAGAATGATAGATTTGCAAAAAGAGATTTTTCCCATTTCTTTTTTGCAAAAGGATTTCAAATGTAATGCCGAACGAAACACAATAAGGTACCATCTGGCTCATGCAACACAGGGGATTCCGGGAGAACACGATTGTTATAATGGATTATTGTATGCTTTTTTAATCTTTGTTATAAGGGAAGCATCAGGGGAGAGAACTTTGAAGGGCAGCTTGTTAAAAAGATTATTGAACCCTTGAGATAACTGGAACTTTTCCGGGCATAAATAACAATATCAATGCTCTGGTTATGATAGATCGTCTAAAACCCTATAAGAAAGATAAAAGAGAGAATCCGGTGATTTCGAGTTTTGATTATGATGAAGGAGCTGTGTATACTTCCGCCGGGATAATATTTACATTTACCGACCTGACGAAGTTTGCTATGATCATGGATTAAAACCTGCTCGTTTTATAGAAATTAAAAGAGGACTTGTTTGCATCCTCTATCTCCAATAGCGGAAAGCCTTTAACTTGTATCGTTTTGGGTGGGTTTGTGCACATATATAAAAATTTAATGCTAATTTGGCATTACGCTTATTAATCCAACGCCTATTCTTCCTTAATTTTAAAAATACCGGAAAAAGAAACGACCCTCATTTTTTTGGTAAACATTGATGGAGTAAGTGCATCATTTATCTTGAGAAGGGCAATGTAATTAATTCGACATTTGCGGTTAAATTTATCCATAGTTTAACCAAAAGCAATATGATAAAATAATTATTATTAATATACAGGTAAAATTAAATGCAATAAAAGTATTTTTCATTTGATAGACATCGTTTTTATTGCATATTAATATTAGGAGGAACTTAGTTCTTTTTGTTAATGAGGCAAAACATAATATTGTACTCTGAAGATTGACTTTGATATTTGTAAAACATATCTGATTTTATTGAGCTTTTGTGAAGAAAAAGGCATAATATGGGCATTGTTGTAAACCTTAATTTTATCACCATGAAAAAAATGGGAGGATGAAATAAAATATCAAATATTTATTTATATAAAATTAAGAAAGACCATCTGAGAAATAATTTAGTCGAATACACCGGAAAAGCATTTGAATTGCTTCCAAAATACCTTAATCCACATATATTAGATGTCGGATGTGGTTCAGGAATTCCTGCTATGGAATTGGCAAAATTATCAAGTGGTCATATCACAGGCATCGATATTGACCAGCCTTCCCTGGATAGATTTAAAAAATCAAGGAAGTTGGATTGGTGAAAAAAATAGAGATTATAGAAAAATCATTTTCTGCTTTGAATTTTCCGGATACCGGATAAAAGTGTTTATATTATCTGGGAAGAAGGTTCAATTCATTCTATTGGTTTCGAAGAAGTTCTCAAACAATCATATCCGCTATTAAAACTTAATGGATTTTTAGTCATCCATGATGAAATGAGCTATTTAAAAAAGAACCTTAAAGTAATCTCCAATTATTATTATTATCGATTTAGTTCACGATTTAAAATATCTCACAACGAATGGTGGTCAAGGTATTATGCTCCCCTGGAAAAATTGAACCAGGCGTTTCATTATCATTGTTTTAACGATTACGAATTATTAAAGGAATTAAAAAATGACGCGGTAGAAATTGACAGAATAAAATCAAATCCCATACTATTTGGCTCCATGTTCTATATGTTAAGAAAGGAAGAAAGTAAATCATGAGAGTCTTTGTTTTGGCAAGCAGTTCACGCAGAAAAGGTGGTACCTGTAAAGTAATAAAACAATTTGAATACAAATAAAAAATCAAGAGAAATTGGATTTGATTGTTAGTTTCTTATGGGAATCAATGTAAAACAATCTATAGAGGGGGCGTTGATGCTTTGTTTGTTATACCAGAGGAGAGCAGTTTTGTCCTATTACAGATAGATCGTATTAAAATCGAAGAAGCAATGCTAAATTCGGAATGCATAGACTTGCTTTTCCGGCACATGTTTTAACACGGCAACGCTTATGAAAAAATAATGAGATAGAAGTGATTAGTATGATATGTAGATAGTAAAATAAATATTTTTAAAATATGTTTACCGGAATGAGTAAGAAATTGATTGTCAGATTGCTGTTGATAAGTATAATAAAAGCCGTCTACTTAAGGGGGAATAATTAAAATTGGTAAAAGAACATAAAACAGTAAAAGAAATGTGGGAAAAATATCTTTCCAAAATTGGAGAAAATATGAATAATGCCAAAAAAATTTATGAATCCTCTTATTTTAGCAACAATAAAAAGGATGCCAATGAACTAGCAGAACTGGTAAAAAAAGGAATAAAAAAAGCAACAGCTTCATTGCTCTATCTATATGAAATAGAAAATGAGCCAGTTCCTAAAGTGGGTGATTATTCTATCATTACCGATTGGAGAGGAATCGCCAAATGTATTTTAAGGATAACAAAAATCAATATCACACCCTTTAAAGATGTGACTGAAGAATTTGCAGCCAAAGAAGGAGAAGGTGATCAATCATTATTGTTTTGGCGAAAAGTACATCGAAATTTTTTTATAAAAGAATTGAAGGAATATAACAAAAAATTTTCAGAAGACATGCTTGTGATTTGTGAAGAATTTGAAGTTATTTTTTATTAACCTCATCTCTATGTTTCCATAGGTATTCATTGGGATATTGACAGAGGTTATAATTTAGTTATATAGTTAATTCATATGAAAAAATAATAAGGTAAAGATGTTGAATAGAAGCGAAAGATAAATTGCAGATATAATTGAGTGGCTTTTTATAAAAATGATTGGAAATGGAAAAATATAATATGGAAAAGTGGCATTTCAGTTCTAACCAGTAAGCAGATCCGTTACCTTGAAACGATTTCTAACTTGAATAATCCCAGACTGCGCGAATTTACCAAAAAATTAAATCTTACTAACCATCTATTTTAATCATTGTTGATGAGTTTGAAGAAAGAGGAGTTTATTTGAAAAGTAAAGTCTGAACAGAACAGAAGGATATCGCATTTACATGTGACTGAAAAAGGAAAAGAGATCGAAAAGATGCCCAGGGAAATCCATTTGAAAAAAATAAAATAATATCATTAATTGAACTGATAAGTAAAGTAATATATGAAAAACTATCTCTTATGTTTGATTCGTTCAAGTAAATCAAAATTATCAAACTTTTTATTTGAGCTTTAGCTCTCACTCATAATAATGTATCCTCGGTGAGAGCATGGTTGTTTTATTATAAAATAAAAAGTTTTCATCTGAAAGGTGAAAATCAAAGGAGAGTAAAATTGTATTTAAATTCTGAATCGAAAGCAACAATTACCAAAGAACGAAAAATGTTTTTAGGGTATTTAGAGGGAATCCTTTCGATTTTGTTAAATGCTTTTTTATTTGCTGTTAAATATTGGGTAGGAATAAAAACTTTTTCTATAGCTATCATTGCTGATGCATGGCATACCATCTCTGATTCGCTCACTTCATTGGTGGTTATTATTGGTTTTAGGGTATCATCAAAACCGGCTGACAAAGAGCATCCTTTCGGTCATGGTCAGGCAGAGATCATCAGTTCTGTGATTATCGGTACTATGCTGGCAGTTGTTGGGTTTAATTTTCTTATTGCATCCATCCAAAGATTTAAAAATCAGCAATCTGCTGTCTATGGAACTCTGGCGATAACTGTTTTTGTTATTTCTGTCATCGTAAAAGAAGGAATAGCCCAATTTTCCATACGTATCGGCAGAAAAATAAATTCCCACTCGCTCATTGCTGACGGATGGCACCATAGAAGCGATGCACTGGTATCCTTTGTGGTGCTGGTGGGGATTTTTGCTGGAAAATATTATTGGTGGGTGGATAGCGTCATGGGTTTCTTCGTTTCGTTGATGATTTTTTACACGACTTACCTTATTCTAAAAGAATCAATAAGTACTTTGATCGGAGAAGAACCCTCGGAGCATTTAAAAAAAGAAATTGAAAAAATTGCAGGTGATGTTGTATCAGAAGAAATATCATTGCATCATATACATTGTCATCGATATGGTGATAACAAAGAATTAACGTTTCATATCAGGCTAGATCCGGAAATGAAATTGGATGAAGCACATCAAATTAGCGATAAACTGGAAAATGAGATAAGAAACAAAATGAGAATTGAATCCACAATTCACATTGAACCAAGACTTGCTAAAAAAAACTTTCGTTTTAAACAATAAAAATAGTAAACCAATTTTTTAAACATTAATCTGCTTATCGAACGAAATACATTTAAATATTAGAAACTTCATGAACAATAGATAGATTATTGAAACTACTATCATTAGGAATTATTAATTAAATACTGTCAATCCCATAATTTCAAAAAGAGTTTTTTTAAATATTTTTAAACAAATATAACTACTTGATTTATTTCCTATAAAGTATTTCGGTTATTAAGCTTTCTCTACTGCCAAAAGTATCTAACGAATAAAAATCACGTTATGGTATTTTCCTTTAAAAGAAGGAAATAGAAAGTATTTTATCGAAATAACATTAAAGGTCGGATTTACCTGCTTAAATTAAAAGATTTACAAAGTTGGAGGTTGAAAAATACAATGGCAAAAATGAAAGTAGACTGCTGCGGAGAAACTTGTCCAATTCCATTAATCGAAACAAGAAAAGCAATTCGTAAAGCTTCTCCCGGTGATATCATTGAGATAAGGGGTACCCATCAGGCATCGAAAAAAGAAATACCAATGGCTGTGAAAGCATTAGGTTTAAAACTGGTCGAGGTAAAAGAAGAAGGTGATGAGTGGACTATAATCATACAAAAATAGGAGGCATCGAAAAGTGGACGAAAAATTGACAATTGTGGTCCATAGCGGCGACATGGACAAGATTTACAGCGCTTTGATTATTGCTAACGGAGCCCTATCCATGGGTATGGAAGCATCTCTCTATTTTACTTTCTGGGGTTTGCAACGTTTGCAAAAAAAAGGCTTGAATAAGGGCTCTCTGTCTAAAATGAATATGTTGGGTGTTGGTAAAAAAATGATTAAACAGCGCATGAATAGAGCTAATGTATCATCTTTGGAAAGATTGATGATGGATTTCAAGGAACTCGGAGGGAAAATAATTGCATGTGATATGACCATGGAAATCATGGGGATTAAAAAAGAAGATTTGAGGGAAGATTTCATTACTGAATTTGGCGCCGTAGGCACCTATATTCAAGAAGCAAGAAAATCTTCGGTAAATCTGTTTATTTGAAGGAGAGTACTTATGTTTGATGAAAAAATGATTTATTTGGATAATGCTTCTGCTACCAGATTGGATGAGCGCATTCTCGAAAAAATGCAACCTTACTTTTTTCAGACTTATGCGGTAGCCACTTCAGAATTTGGTTATTCACAAGGAATAGAAGCCAGGGAAGCCTTACAAAATGCCCGTGAAGTCATTGCTTCACGCATGAAAGCAAAAGCTGAAGAATTTATTTTCACTTCGGGAAGCACCGAATCAAGTAATATGGCGATTAAGGGCATCATGTCATCCTTTCAGAGGAAAAGTAGAAATCACATGATTATTTCAAAAATAGAAGATTTTCCTGTTCTTCACAGTGCAAAAAGCCTGGAAAAAATGGGTGTGAAAGTAAGCTATCTTGATGTGGATAATTTTGGGTTTGTCAATTTGGAACAGCTAAAAAAATCCATCTGCAGGGAAACGGCATTGGTTTCAATTCAACATGCCAACCAAGAGATAGGAACTGTTCAGAACATTGAAAATATTGCACAAATATGTAAAGGAAAAAATGTCTTGTTTCACACAGATGCAACCCATTCTTTTACCCGATTACCAATCGATGTGGAAAAAATACCGGTAGATTTAGTTACAGTTTCAGCCCATACCATCCATGGGCCCAAGGGGATTGGCGGTCTTTACATTCGCAAAGGAACCACTTTAGATAAATGGATGGATGGTGGGTTTCAAGAGTTTAACAGGAGAGCTGGTTTGGAAAATATTCCGGGTGCAGTAGGATTTGCAAAAGCTGTTGAATTGGTGACTCAAGAAGAGAATGATCAATTAGCAGCTCTCAGAGACCATCTTATTAGTCAGATTCTTACTGAAATTCCGAAAACCATACTAAATGGACATTTGGAACGTAGAACACCTCAAAACACAAACATTACCTTTCATTTTATTGAAGGGGAATCCGTTACCCTTCATTTGGACATGCATGGGTTTGCTGTCAGTACCGGTTCTGCATGTTTTAGTCGTTCACTGGAAGCAAGTCATGTTATTTTGGCTATCGGAGGAGATCATGAAAGAGCCCATGGTTCGATTCGTTTTACTATGAGCCGATACAATAGCTTGGAAGATGTGGATAAATTAATCAATACATTAAAAGAAATTATTGCTGAGTTAAGAAAAATAAGTCCTTTAGGTAAAAATTAGAAGGAGGCCTATCTAATGAAATTTCCATATAATGAAAAAGTTTTGGAACATTTTAGACATCCCCGTAATGTTGGAAAGATTGAAGATGCAGATGGAAAAGCCATGGAAGGAAGTCCGGCGTGTGGAGACATGGTATCTGTTCAAATCAAAGTTAATGAGAAAACGAAACAAATTGATGATATTAAATTTGAATCTTATGGTTGCGCTTCTAATATTGCAACCGGCTCGATTATTACTGAATTGGCCAAAGGAAAAACTTTGGAAGAAGCAAAGAAAATCAGTTGGAAGCAAGCATCAGATGAATTAGGTGGCCTTCCTCCGATAAAAGCACATTGTTCTGTGTTGGCCGTTGAAGGATTGAGATCAGCTATTAGAAATTATGAAGAAAAACATGGATTAGTGACCGATAAAACAAAAACGACCATCGAAATAATCGAAAAAAAATTGAAAAAAGTAATGAACCCTCTAAGTGGCCTTGACTTGATGGGTACTAAGCTAATAAAAACAATAGAGATGCGGAATGGAGAGGTAAAAATCGATGTTGATTTACCGGAAAATCATCAGTTTGCCAATTCAATTAAAGAAGAGATTTTGGAAAAAGTAGAATCATTGCATGATGTAAAAAAAGTTATTATAACTTTTAGTGGGTAAAGATCAAGATGGGAACGGTTTAATTTATTTAAATTGTGGATGATGAACCGTTCCCTTTTTAAGAATTAGTATCGATCGAAATAAAAGTGAGTCAAACATTATTTAATTCCATTGAAAAAAAATGAGGGATCAAGGCGGAATAAACCTGGGAATATTTTAAGTAACTTTTTTTCCAGAACTCTCCATCTTGGAATTTTGGATACTTATTGTAAAATTTTATAGTCGTTTATTATGATTACGAAATGAACAGATATGAATATTATTCAGCATACTATTAAGATATTGGCTTTATTGTCTTGAGATATTAATTTATACAGCAAGAATTGTTATGTGCACAAGTAATTTTAAAAGTATTCATATCATAGGAATATATATCTTGCCCCATCCAAAAAGGATTATTGCTGATTTTGTGTAGAAACCAATAAAATATTTATTTCATGATGCAATTTAAAGGTTACACAAAAATATTAAAAATTATTACCATTCTAACCATAAATGGATCAATATAGGATAAAATAGATTGTAATTTACTTGATTTATTACATGCATAGCACCCACAAGTTGAAATGACAAAATTTTACTACGTAGGTTTGACCACATTCAATACAAAAAAATAAACATTCTTTATTAATACATGAATAATTTGTTAAAAAATGGTTCATCGATTAATAGTGGCATTAAGGGAGAGTTAATTTGAAAAAAATATCTAATCAAGCAATTGAAAAATTTTGGACAGAAAAAGAGATTGAAGCTGGAGAAAAAATCAAAGGAAAAACGATTGCTGAATTTATTGATGGATACAGAGATTTTTCGGGACCGATTCTGGGTTTATTATTTTACACTGAAAATGCTTTGCATTTTCAAACTTTCCCAAAAGAAAATTGGTTTTTTTCATTGGTTAAACCCGGTGTTTCCCAAAATCATCAGAAACTGCTAAACTTTAATATATTGTGGGTGAATGTTATAGAAGTAGATTTACCTCCAAAAAGAAATAAATTCATTGAATTATTTTTGCCTCAAAGCTATCGTATTTTCATCGATTATCAGCAAAATAAGAATAAGGCAAAGCTTGTGATGAACCTGCAGCATCAAAAAGACCAAAATAAATTAATTGAATTTTATAAAAAAATAAGGTTTTCAGGCAAGGGAGTATGATTTAATATTTATTAAAAATTTAAATATTGCGAATTATTATATAAGGTAGATTGACAAAATTATGGATAAAAAAAATAGTTATACAACCATTGCCCACGATGTTCGCATAAAAACGACATTTAAAAAAAGCCGGTTTTATGCTTCTGTAAAAGAAGTCGAAAAAGACAAACAAGTAAAAGAATTTTTAAAAGAATTAAAACAAGAATTTCCGGATGCCAACCATCATTGTTGGGCTTATCATGTTGGAATAGATGGGAATCAAATAAAACAGCATTCTGATGCCGGAGAACCAGCAAATTCAGCGGGTGTGCCTATATCACAGGCAATCGAACAAGAAAAAATAACCAATGTGATGGTTATTGTAACTCGATATTTTGGAGGAATCAAGCTCGGTATTGGTGGATTAATCCGTGCATATAGGGAAACAGCATTAAAGGGACTACGTCAAGCTGGTCGACTCGAAAAATATGCATTAAGGGAGTTTTTTCTTCGGGGTATCAATTATGGTGAATTGGGAGGGATTCTTCAAGCAATTAAAAGCAGAGGTGGATTGATCAACCACATTGATTATGATCAAAAAATATCCATCGTTTCCAGCCTGTCTGATGACGAGCAAGAATGGCTGAACAATATGATAAAAAATATATCCCGAGGTAGGGCTACTATTAAAATAGGCCAAATTAAGTGGTATAAAAAGAAATAATCACTATAATGAACATAGAAATTATCTACATCATTTTCACTGAACAGAACATTTTTTTAATTGAAAATTGTAATGTATTTTTAATAAGTTATCCCATTATCTCCAAATTAACCTTTCTTTTTAGCCTAGAAGCTTGTGTTATATCATTTCAAATAAAAAATAAGGCTTTCATGTATATTATTTCTTTCTTTTTCTTCTAATTAAATAATTTTTTGGTAAAAAAAGAAGGATATTGGGAAAAATAATAGTATATTATTAAATATAGATAACATTTAAAACATAAACACAAAAACCGAGGATAAATATAATTACTTGGTAAAAAACAAATGGGAGGTTAAAAAAATGGGAAGCGTATACAAAATTATCGAAATAGTTGGTTCCAGTGAAAAATCATGGGAAGATGCAACAAGGGATGCTTTGGAAACTGCTTCAAAAACCATCGACGAGATCAGAATAGCCGAAGTAAATAAACTTGATGTTAAAATGGAGGAAGGCGGTAAACTTATTTTTAGAGCAAAGCTTGATGTTTCGTTCAAATATAAAACGTAATTATAACTGCCCACCAGATATTTTGATCTTTTCTGCCGAGTCGGGGAGTCAGTTTTTTTTGAAGTGCCAAACATAGGAATGTATGAGTCAATAATCTGGCTTCCTGTATTTTTTGTGATAAGGGCAGTGAGAAAACATCAGAATGTATAAGTGAAGATGCTTTTGTGTTTAAAATGCATGGCTAGGATAAAATTAGCATGCATAGAATAATGATTATATTTCTTTTTTGATCTTGCTTAGTTCAAATTCTTCATGAATAGCTTTTACGGCTTCTTTCAATTTTGATTGTTCGATTAAACAGGATATTCGAATTCTTGAAGTGTTTATAGTTTCCATATGAATGCCCGCTCGGGATAATGCGTGAAACATTCTTGATGCAATTCCCGCTTCTTTTGCAATGCCATCACCTACAATAGAGACCTTTGCCAGGTTGCAATCAGTATGAATTTTCTGCACGTCCATTTCATTTGCTATTTCTTTGGTAGTTTTCAGGGAAGACTTGAAATTATCTTCTGTTACGATAAAAGAGACTGTAACGGTTTTTTGACAATAAAAATCTTGAACAATCGAATCAATTATTATATTATCTTTGGCTAATTTTTCGAATAACATACAAGCTAAATTGCTATTTTTTTTCACTCCTTGAAGCGTAATTTTTGCTACATTTTTTTGATAGGTTACTCCGCGAACGATAACATTTTCCAACATGGGAACCTCCTTGCTTATCGTGGTACCTTTGTTTGGTCCAAAGGTAGATTTGACGACGATTGGCAGATTATATTTTCTAGCTAAATCAATCGCTCTGTGATGCATGACCTGAGCACCTAATATAGCCATTTCGGACATTTCATCATAGGAAATTTTGAAAATTCTTTGTGCATCAGGTATGAGATTGGGATTAGCTGTATAAACGCCATCGACGTCTGTGTATATTTCACATAGGTCAGCTTTTAATTGTACTGCAAGGGCAACTGCGGTTAAATCCGAACCCCCGCGTCCTAATGTAGTTACTTCATCTTGGTGATTAACGCCCTGAAATCCGGCGACAATCACTATTTTGCTCATATTGAGAGCTTTTTCAATTTTATGGCTTTCAATTTTTATCAATCTTGCCCTGGTATATTTTTCATCTGTTAATATTCCGGCATGCCTCGCAGTAAAGGAGATTGCTTGTTTTTTTAAAGCGTGAATTGCCATGGCCAAAAGGGCTATAGAAACTTGTTCGCCGGTTGAGGCCAACATATCTAATTCGCGTTTATCCGGCGAAGGACTGATTTGATAAGCCATTCTAAGTAAACGGTCTGTTTCATTTCCCATAGCGGATACGACAACGACAATTTGATTCCCCTCTAAAAATCGAGAAACAATCTTTTTGGCCACTTTTTTTATTTTTTCAACCGTTGAAAGAGAGCTTCCTCCATATTTTTGAACAATTACTTTTTTCATGTTTTGCCCTTAAAAGAAATAATGGTGAAATTGTATCACTTTTTACCAAAAAGTTAAAGATAAAGTGAAAAAATATTTATTTTCAAATTTGCCAAGGATTACAGAGGGTAATAATAATGAACTAAATGTTTGATTTTATAAAATTTATGATAAAATAATAAATAATTCGTGTACCTATTTATAGTACGATATTTATAAAAAAGTATCTTATTGATGAATATTTTTAAGAGGATACTTGAATAAAAAAATATTTAAAAATCTCTTAATATAATAATGAAAATCTGAAATATCTATAGATTCGATTCCATTGACATTAAATTTAAGGCGTGATATTATTTCAAAAAGTAAGAAATAGGCCACATATCCAACAAATAGGATATTTTATAAAAAGGAGATAATCATGTTTGACCATTCAGATTTTTATTTTACTACCGTTACCGTGGGAAAAAAGGGACAAATCATTATTCCTGCAAAATTAAGAAAAGAGCTTTCTATTGCACCCGAAGAGCAATTGATTATTCTTTCGGGGGCTCGTCAAGATGGTTTTGCAGTTTTGAAAGCAAAGTCGTTTATCGAAAGACAGGAAAAATTTAAAGAATTAACCGAGAAATTATTCGGTAAAAAAAATTATCATGAAAAAAATGACAAAAATAAGGAAGGTAAGGAGTAAATATAATGAAAATCCAACATATTTTTAGAAAAATTTCTTTTATTTTCTTTTTGGGATTAATCATGGTATTCATAAACACCCTAACTGTGTTCATGGCTGGTGTACCGATGAAATTAGATCTGGAAAAGAGTATTCAAATAGCGCTGGAGAATAACATTGGTTATAAAGTGGCAGCTTCGAAAATTACGATAACTGAATCACAAATCGAAGAAGCTGAAGGATCAAAAAAATTAAACATGAAACTGCAAGGTGGATATCTTCAAATGAGCGAGACGCTTGATGAGGAGGATATGGCTGCGGGTGATTATAGCGATCTTTTTAAGATTGGAGCCGGTATTCCGATTATTAAAATAAGTGCAACGAAGATCCTGTATAGTGGTGGCAGGATAGAATCTTTAATTGAACAGGCAGAAGCTAATCGGCAAATATCCTTAAATGATTTTGAAAAAGAGAAACAGGATATTATTTACAATGTCACAGAGGCCTATTACCAAATTCTTCAAGCGGAAGGTATAAGGAAAGTAAGTGCCCAGGCGGTTAAACAAATGCAGGCACATTTAGAATCATCGAAAGCGCTTTTAGAAGAAGGAATGATTGCCCCAATCGATTTGAACCGAATCAAATCGCAATTATCCAATCTTGAATTAAACCTCATTAAAGCGGAAAATGGTTTTGAATTAGCCATCTATAATCTGAATTCAATTATGGGTATTGATTTAAATACCGAGATTGTATTGGAGAATAATTTGTCATATGAGCCTTGCAGCATTAATCTGGAGGATGCACTATCTCAAGCAAGCGAACGCCGACCTGAAATTATGAATGTTTTTCAACAGAGACGAATTATGCGAGAATTAGTAGATGTGGCGAAAAGCAATAAAAAACCCCAAATAGCTTTAAGTGCGGAATCGGGGATTAGCGGTTGGCAAGCTACGATTGCGGCTGAATTTTCTTTATTGGATGGGGGCGTCAACAAAGCTAAAATCGATCAGGCAGAAATAAATCTTGCTCAAGTCGACCAGAACGAACAACAAATTGCACAATTAATTGAATTTCAAGTACGTTCTGCTTACCTAAAAATGAAAGAAGCAGAAAAATTAATTAAAGTGGCTGAAGAAGGCATTGTAAATTCCGAAGAGAGTTTTCGGATTGCCCAAGTAAAATATAACGAAGGTATCGCAACAAATACTGAAGTCATTGATGCTCAAAGCACCCTTATCGAAGCAGAAACCAATCATTTAAATGCGCTTTACGATTATAATACTGCTCGAGCTGCTTTAGTAAGGGCAATGGGAATGTGAGATGTATTTATTAATCAAATAAACGAATATTGCTTTTGAAGAAGCAAACAAATGGA